>ENA-ORTF01000249-ORTF01000249.1-human-gut-metagenome-genome-assembly--contig:-NODE-249-length-72913-cov-14.475706_pt1 | contig 72913 bp, 83 predicted proteins | sample MGYA00241908_ERZ509180 | MGnify/ENA primary metagenome ERZ509180 (study PRJEB26280, sample SAMEA2338814) | human gut metagenome | biome: human gut; feature: human-associated habitat; material: faeces... | reverse complement strand
CCCAAAGCTGGTGTATCAAATGTACACTCGGTTCCGTCCAGAAAGCATACACCCAGATATTCCGTAGTTCCAATAACCACAAAATGGGGACAATACTTTCCACTGACCAGGCTGGGGGGCGTTTTTCGCTTGCCGCTCCAGAAGATGACCTCCACATGAAGCACCGCCCGGTTTTCATCTGTTCCAATCATGCCGCATTCTCCTCTTATCCCACAATGGTGGTTTCCTGGATAGCCAGATTATCGTAATCCATGGCGATCAGCTTTTCAGCGGCCTGTGGGGTACACATAAACCAGGTGCTCATGCCCCAGGCATCCATCCTTGTAACCGTGAAGAAGTCGGTTTCGGTGGGAGTCGGATTTCTTGCGTCAAGATAGTGGTCGGAGTAGAGGTACACCAGATCTACCTCCCGCTCCGGCAGCCACTTGGCCCGGCGCGCACGGGGCTTTCCGTTTTTCAGCGTCTTTTCTCTGGGGTTCTCGAACCATTCCAGCTCCTTGAGTTTCAGGCCAGTGAAGGTATCCATCAGCCGCTGGGCGATCTCCCGGTGGGTAAACACGCCGCAGTTCCAGGAGCCCATCAGCCATGTCTGTATAAAATCCCCCACCTTGCTGCCGGGGGCAGGAGGTCCATAGACGCTCTCATCCGCCCACATGACTTCCATCTTTTCGCACTGATCCGGTCGGGGGCAAGATTGCTTGTTGCCATAACGATACATGATATTCACATAGCCGAAGTCCTTGCCGGTTCGGTCGTGGCCGACGGCTTCTATTTTATAAGCAGTGATCGACATTGTAGTTCCACCTCCTGAGCCAGTACAAAGTCATTGGGCGTTAATCTGCTTCAAGTTGTTCCTGCACCTCTTTGGGCAGGTCATTCCACAAAATATCGTATGTAAACTCCCGAATCTCCGGGTAACACTCCCGTGCGGTCTGTTCCGCAATATCTCTATCCAGGTAGTACATCTCCTGGTGAAAAAACCAGTTGAGCTTTTCCATCAGTCGATAGAGTCGGATCTGTTCTTCTTGGGTCATGAGATTGCTCCTCCTACTTCAATTTCAGCACAAATCCCCAGATACTCACTATAATCAGGAGGACGCCCAGCAGGAAGAAAACCACCTGCCGGTATCCTCTGCCGTGGCGGTGGGCATCCCGCGTACCAGTGGGGTCGCAGAGCCAGTTCCAGTTGCGGATCGCCCCAATTAAAATCACAGCCCCGATGAGCACCGAGGCAATGTACCAATGCTCTTGCAAAAATGCTGTGATCTGTTCGCTGTTCATTCTACTTCCTCCTCACGCAAATACCTGCTGATATTTCTCTTTCAGTTCCTTCGGTGCTGTCTTGATGACCTTGCTACCACCATTTTCGGAATTCTTTCCCCAGATGGCCCAGAGCAGGCTTTGCCAAGCGATGGCCCGGAATTTCGGGTCTTTGTTTTCTTCCAGCAGGAGATAAGCGGAAAAGCGGCGCTTGACTGTCAGCAGCGCATCCAGGCTTTCCGCATTGGCAATCAGGCTGCGAAATTCCTTGGCAGGCTCCAACCACTGCATAGACAATGCGCCCCGCACCAATACCCCCAGCGTCCATGGTTGAAAACCAAACTTCCGGATCAGGGCATGGAGGAATTTCCCTTGCAGGGAGGAGTGCTCGTCGTCGCAGAGGTCGAGATACTCCGCCACCAGTGGTGCCCACGGTTCTCCCTCCAGCCCCAGGGCGAACACGGCGAAAGAGCCGGGCATGGCACTGGCTTCGTCTGTGAGGTTTTGGTACCACTCAAACTCCCGCATAGCCAGACGAGCGTATTGCTCCATAGCCGGATGAAGATTGGGGTGCTGCACCGCACAGGCAAAGAGCTGATGGACGCCCTTTTTAGGAAGTCCAGGAATGGGCAGATAGAGTTTTTCCTTTCCACGGAACTCGATGGAGTAGCTGCGGGGAAATTCCGGCTGCTCCAGCACCGCACACAGGTAGTCCAGGATTTCCGCATAGCACGCCTCGGTGGCGTCCTTAGCTGTGATGCGGATGGTGGCAAAGGCGTCATTGGCCGTTGCGGTGAAATGCTCCGTCTTACGGCGCTGGATGTCCTTTGGCAATTTGCCGCTGCCGGCTGTTTTCAACTGCTTCACCAGATCCGGGCGAAGCTGGGAAACCAGGCCGAGGATGTGTTCGGTGGTAAGGGATTCAAAGCTCTGCCCGTACACCGTATAACAAACAGCCACATAGCAGGCAAAGCGCAACAGCCCTTCGTCCACATTCTCCGGGCGCAATTCCGGCCACACCGTGCAGGGGGGAAAGACAGTAAACCCATCGTCCCGCTCTCCCACAAGGAAGAACCGCTCCTGCACCTGCTTTTCTATGTACTTCTCCAATGTATAGCGGATCTCTTCCCAGCCCACCAGCCGCCGCAGGGCATCGCAGAAGATGACCGCTTCCTCGTAGGGGAAGCCCTGCAAAGGCAGTTTGGACAGATACCGCTCCAGCAGCTGGCTGGGAAGAAAGGGGGTTCCGTTGTGGTTTCGCACCACGGTCGGGTAGGCAGAGTGATTTTCACGGGCAGTGCCGTTCAGCACATCCTGAATGCAGAGATCTGCCTCCGCCAGTACCTCCGGCGAAGTGTCCGGCTTGTGGATCAGATAGTAGCGGTCATGCACGCCGTCGCGTTTTGGCAAACTCATGCTTGATCACCTCTTTTCAGACAATAAAAAAGCCCCGCGACACCCTGTCACTTGGACAGGCTGACGCAGGGCGTGAAAAGGCCGCAAGAGAGACGCCACATCCACCAGCGGATGTGGTTTCTTCTTCAGCCAAAATCAATTTTTCATATTTGAACAGAACAGCCGTGGACTGTCCCAGTTTTTCTTCCATAGCAAGACCTCGGGTTACAAATTTCTAAATGGGTAAACTTCTTTATTTTATTATATCACATCATCTGTTTTCTTTGGAAGAGAGATTTGCTCCTCAGCCAAATTTGTGATGTGGATTTTTCCTTTTCTCTTTCCCGTACCAGCATACTCCAGCAGTTCTCTGGCGTTGCTGGCCGGATGCCACACATAGGCGATGAGAAAATCGCTGCGCTCCACCATATATCGGTTTGCGCGGACGATGGCAAGCCGTTTGGGGACCGTTTCCAGATTCGGCGGATAGAACAGGGCGTCGAACGCCTTTGGCAGATCCACCTTTCTGTTGACTGGGTAATATGGGGTCATCAGCATCAGCGTAATATCCGGGTGCGCTCGCTTAACCTGCGACAGTGCCCGGATCACCAGACGGTCGAAGTTTCCATACTGCCCCACCACAAATTCAGATACGCCATATTCCGCGATATGGCGCTCTATGGTTTCAATCAGGGTTGGGTACACCCGATCCGGCGTCTCCCTATGCCCTATAAAAAAGCAGCTTCCCATCTGACAGCCCTCATACACAGTCACAGTCATATTTTATTGATTGTGATTCATAATAGAAATATAAAGCTCGCGCCCATTTTAATAATTATATCACTAATTATTCGTTGTGTGAAGCGAAAGTTGATGATTTAAGTGCGAACCCGCAACACTCCCTTATATTAAAATAATAAGCAGAGATTGGAGGGAGAGGATCATGGACGACAACCGCCGCTATGAAGCGTTTGTGCGGAACCGCATCACAGAGCTGCGGGAACAGAAGGGTATTTCTGAGCATCGGATGAGCCTGGAGCTTGGAAAGAGCGGCTCCTACATCAGAAGCATCACCAATGGAATTTCTATGCCCTCTCTCCGAGAACTGTTCAACATCATGGAATACTTTGATTTGACGCCAACTCTTTTCTTTGCTCCTATGGACGATCCGGATTCCCTGCGTGGGATCATAGGCAAGAAGCTGCTTGCCCTGCCGGATGAAGACTTGGAGAAAGTAGCTGTTTTTCTGGACTGGATCAGAAAATAACCGCTCCTACTGGCGTTTGACATGAAAAATATGCCGCTCAGTCAGTTTCTGATAGTTTCTGACATGGGCGGTTTCTTTTTTGCGCTCTTTGGGGAAAGAACTTCCAGCTATTGAAATTTCAAGCTCTTTCCACTAAAATGGAATTCATCGTCTGTTACCAACCGTTCCAATTACAAAGCGAGGTAGGAAAAAATGAACCAAAAAGAAATCAATGAGCTGCGGCGCCGTTTTCGCCCGGAAAAAAGCGCCATCAGCCGTGTTTATGGATGCTATGTCAACAGCAGTAAAGAGATCGTTTCCGATCTGGACGAATCCCTGGGCATGATGCCGCAGGAGGAGTCCGAGAAGTATTTGAGCCTTTTGAAGAAGGGACTGTCCGGCTCTCTTGGGAAAAACCTCATTGATATCGTATTCTCCACTCAGCAGGTAGTGGACAGTGAGGAACACCGCCTGCTCACCACACTGCGGGATTCCCAGCTGAAGGACAACGAGGCTCGTCAGACCTTTTACCGCAAGGTGATCGATAGTCTGGACATGGGGGACAGCAGTTACCTGTTGCTCCTGGTCTGTGACAGCTACGATGTTACCCATCGGGGTAAGGATGATTCCTTGCAAGCGGATGCCTCAGATGAGGTGTTCACCTATATCGTCTGTGTGGTGTGCCCCATCAAGGAGGGCAAGGTAGAGTTGGGATATTTTCCCGGTGACAATGAATTCCACTGTGCTGCCGGGCAAACCGTCGCTCCTCCTGAGCTGGGTTTTCTGTTCCCGGCATTCGATGACCGGGCAGCAAATATCTATAATGCTCTCTTTTACAGCAGGAAGGCCAATGAAATTCACCAGGAGTTTATTGACGCGATCTTCCATGTGGAAGCGCCGATGTCTGCCGTTGAGCAGAAGGAAGCATTCCAGTCAGCTCTGAGCGATGCGTTTGACTGCAGTCTGGAAGTGATGCAGACTGTTCATGAACAGCTGCGTGAGAAAATCAAGGAGCACAGGGAGAGCAGGAGTTCGGAACCTCTGGAGATGAGTGCCTCAGAAATAGGGCAAATCCTTCAAAGCTGCGGGATTGCGGATGAACAGGTGGCAGCATTCCAGGAAAACTGCGGCGAGCAGTTTGGTTCGGGGGTTGTCCTGAATCCGGCAAACCTGATCGACAGCAGCCGCTTTGAGATCAAGACACCTGAGATCACCATTTCTGCTGATCCAGAGTATAGTTACCTGGTGGAAACTCAAATTATCAACGGGCGCAAGTACCTCCTGATCCCCGCAGAAGATGGCGTGGAGGTCAACGGTTTTGCTGTCGGCATTACAGCTGCACAGAAAGACGATTAAATTTCAAAAGCCGGACACAACGCAAGGCGGTATAACCTTTAAGGCCAGATGTTGTTTGTTATTTTCTGTCTTAAATAAAATCCTTAGAGTGGGCGCTTCTGGTTGGTTCATTATGAACCGGGACTCGGTTCACATGATATGTAGACCCTCCCCTTGGCGGGAGGGTTTGCTTTTTACAGGCTATCTCACCAGACGGTTCCTTGCTTCCAGTGCTGATGCGCAGTCATGGCCTGTCAAATACTGTGCCGCATCCAGCCATTCCCGTTCGCTGCATGCACCTAAAGGGATCGCGGCAGTGAGCCTGTGCAGCCGTTCACTTTGCTGGGACAGCCGAAGATCAGAAAGAACTCCGCATCCCATTTGATAAGCCAAATAATCCAGCAGATCGATCTCAACCAGCATTGGACACCTCCGTCATACCACATGATACAGATTGGAAGTAAGACTCCCGTTTTCCCGCCAGCGTGGGTCCTTTTGCAGCAGACCGGTTTTACAGAGGTCATTCAGCGCCCGCTTGACCGTAGAGCGGGAAAGCCCCAACTCCAGAGCAATTGTTCTGATGGCCGGCCAGCAGCGTCCCTCGCTGTCTGCCCGATCCTTGAGGTACATATAGACGCTCCTGGCTCTGTGGCTTAGATTGGAATTATAGATATTTCTAAAGCTGTTCATTCTGTTTCCCTCCGTCAAGGCCGAAATACCGTTTTGCGGGAATCCGGTGCGGCCTGAATTCCCTGAGCTATACCGCCAGCGGATGTGCCGCCTCCCTGCGGCTGCTCACTATCCATTACAATCGTCCCATAGTGGCGGCGGATGATGGACTCCTCCAACTCCTGCTTGTCAGCATAGGCAACGGACCGCTGGGCCTTCTCCGGCACTTCATAGGGCTTGCGGAACCGGATGCCCCAGTCGAGGAACAGCCGCAGCTTGACCTTCATGGGGTGGACGCCGGTCTTGGCCACAATGAAGCTGCCCTTGGGCATGGACTTGAGTTCATCCGGGGTCATGAGGGGACGCTCCATCATCTGAAGGGACTGGCTGGGATCGTTTTTTCCGCGGGAGATACTGCCGCTCATCACCGTCCGGCTGCCCAAAGATTTGGACAGTTCCACCGCGGTCTGACTGGCCGGGGCGAAGCCGCCGTAAAGGTTGACCTGGCAGTTGTCCACGATGATCTCAGAGCCCTCTTTTCCATAGTTTTTCTGCAGCTGTCCCGTAATACTCTGGACGATAGGCACCAGCATGAGTCCTCTGGACCGGGAGGCGGAAAACATCAGCTCCAGCGACTGGATGGGCGGGCATGTCCCAAGCTCATCTGCAAAGAAGACCACCCGGTTCTTGAGCCGCCCGCCGTTCTCATCGGCCACGGTGAGGATCTCCCGGTACAGGTTTTGGAGGATCAGGCTGACCATGAAATACTTGGTCTGATCCTCCTCGGGCAGTACGATAAAGATGGCGGATTTCTCATTGCAAAACTTCTCCGCGTCAATGGCGGTGTCAAAGCAGAGGATCTGCTCCATCTCCGAGTCGAGGAAGGCGTTTAGGCGGGACAGTACCGTTGAGATCACGGAGGCCATGGCCTGCTCCGCCGTGTTGAGGGCGGACCCGGCAAACCAGCGGGCCTTATGATTAGGCGGGAGCTTTTCCAGCAGAAGCTGGAACTGATTCTTTCCCTTCACCCGGCTGGGAGCCAGCAGTTCCTGCACCAGCTTGAACACCGACACGATGTGGCGCTTTTCAATGGGATTGCCGTCCGCGTCCTCGGTGGGCAGATACTCGGCCACCAGCAAGAACATGGCAGTCAGCAGGCCCTCGGCGGAATCGTAGAAAAAAGCATTCTGCCCATACTGGGCGCTTTCGCCGCCGCTGGTGTTGATGAGGGTCTTGGCGAGGATCTTGGAGTATTTCTCCGCCTTAGCCTTTGCTGCCAAGTTTTTGGGGTCGGCCTTATAGATATCCATGTACTTATTGATCAGGTGCAACAGGTTGTTGCCGTCCGACCGGGTGGGATTGCGTAGATCCAACACGGCGATTTGGTATCCGTAGCAGTCCTTGGCAATACCGGCATAATTGCGGAACAGGTCGCCCTTGGTATCCGTGCAGAGGAAGGACATCCCGCTGGCGAGGGCATATTCGATGTTGGGGTACAAAAAGAACGCGGTCTTTCCGGCGCCGCTGGCGGCGGTGACCATAGCATGGATGTCATCGGTGTCCACCAGAGCTGTGACATGGTCTTTGGGACCTTCGCAGCCAAGGACAAGGCCCTGCTTTTCCGGCAGATGCTCTCCCTTGCGCCACAGCTCTGGTTCAAAAGGGACATGGGCATAGGTCTGCCGAATCTCCTGTTTGGTAGCCCAGCGTGCGGTTCCATGCTGGCCGTCACCCACAGTCTTGGATTTGATTCCGTCAAGGGTATAGTAATGGGAGAGAAACGCGAGGCCGCCGATCACGAGAAACATGATGGCGCCTACCACGATAAGTGTTATAACTTGCGTTGGCACATGATCCTCCTTTTGATATCTACGCCTTAATATCAGAAGGGGATGTTCAGTTTTCGCTTTGTCTGCTATAATAAATTGGTATGAGGTGATTGCTTTGATTTGCGCATGTGACCATTGCTACTATCTGTTTGAGACGCCGGAACTGCCAGAGCAATGCCCGGACTGTGGGAAGCAGGCAACCCGGCCAGCCAATAAGCAGGAGCGGGCAGAATATCTCAGCAGACAAACAAGCATCCAGGAAGAAGCGGAGGAGTGGGACTGAGCCATTCCTCCGCTTTGCTGTTTCAGGCTTAGGCCATCACTGGCTCAGCTTCCCTCTGGGTCTTTTCCTCTTTCTGCCGCCGTTTGATCTCGTCGGCCTCGTACTTGACCGGCACCTTGGCACAGGAGATGGCCAGCTCCAGCCATGCGCTGGCCACCTCTTTTTTCTCTGCCTGGGTACGGATACCCTGGCACTTGTTCTTGGCCAATACGCTTTGGAATTGCATGGCGATCTCGTCCGCCCGGTTCTTGAGGATACCCCGGTTCTGATGAGGCAGGATGTGGCTTTCTAAAAACCGGACACCCTGCTCAGTGGTCAGCGCGGTACCCATCTGTTTGCACTCCCGCAGCACCACCGAGAGGGCCAGCGCCGCCATCGTTTCCATGCGCTCCATCGCCTGGTCAAAGTGTCCCCAATGGAGGTCGTTCCGGTACCGCAGGAGCAATCCGGGGAACTGATAAACCGCCCGATCCGGCCGAACTTCCTTGCACCTGGCTCCGATTCGCCGGCAGACAAGCCCCGCCACCGCAAACTGCGGATGATCCTCGGCGGGCTGGGCCTCCAGTCCATGCCGCGCTTTCAGATCCTCATCCCAGTCTTTATATTCGGATTGCAGCGGGGCAATTTGAGAATAGCCATGCTCTCGGAGAACTTCTGAGAGCCGGCCGACGGCCTCGATTCCGGCGGCATCATGATCCAGGCAAAGGATGGCTTTCCGCAGATTTGGATTTTTCTCCAGCATCCACAGCATAGCATGTTCCGCCGTACCACAGAGAGCCACATAGCTGTGCTGCTGCCAGCCGTCCGGGTACAGGGTGAGAAAGGCAAGCAGATCGATGGGGGCCTCGAATACATAGAGGCGGTCGCTGGTACCGACCCAGTGGAAACTGCACCGCGGATCACTGCCCTCTATGTTGCCCCGGTAGCTTTTTCCTTGGGTATAGAGGCCCCGCTTGTGGGCATGACGGGCAACGCCGCGTTCATCGAATCCGACGAACACGGCGTTGTGATACACCTTTGTCTGATCTATGGACAATTCCCGGCTCTCATAGATCAGTCCCTTCTGTGCGAAAGTGCTGAGCACCTCCCGGCTGATGTGTCTCTGCTGGAGCAGATAAGCATATACCCGCCGCAAGGTCTGGTTTGCGGGAGGCAGGGCAAATTCCTTTGGCGGCCCTTTTTCTTTTTTCTCCGCCGGTACATACACTTCCCCCTGTTCACCGTTGAGCAGACGGGTCACTGCTTCAGGGTAAGTCAGGCCGTAGAAATTTTGGACAAAGGAGATTGCGTGGCCACCCCTCTCTGCAGCATGATCGTACCACTCATTCCCACGCACGGTAATACTGTGATCCGAGGCGAGGCGTTTGTCCCGACCGGAGGGGATGAGTTTCTCTCCCTGCCGGCGCAGGAACTCCACCAGATCAACTGAATTTGCCCGGAGCTTTTGCTCCTCCGTAAAGTGGATGTATGGCATCCTGCACCTCCCGCAATAATCATGCTGCCTGTATTTTACACAGTTCATCTTCTCATTGATTTCTCCCCTTGAGCTTCCTGTGGAACAGGATGGGCCTACCGGGGATCAGTTTTCTCTTTTTCAGCCTTTGAATGTCCTCAGCATGGGATAACAATATCTGCTGTCTAAATTTCCTTTTCTGTTTCAAAAAAGAGTCTCCCTTACAATTTCATCTCCGGCTCATGGTCATCCGCCTTGTGGCCCTGAGCGATCTTCTTCGCCTTGATTTTTCGCAGGAGCTTCCGGTCCACAGCCACTCGGATACCGTCAGAGGGTGGCTGGCTCTGCTCCTGAAAGATGTTGGCCAGATGGTGGAGCAGTGAAATGACTGCCGCTGCAGGCGGCTGTCCCAGCCAGTCATCCATGTGTTCCAGAAAGTATTGAGCGTACTCACTCCCCTGATCCGCCGCCAGTTGGAACCACTTGGTCGCGTTGCTCTTGTCTTTTGGAACCTCTTTCCCAAGCAGATAGAGTTTGCCGAGGGCATACTGGGCGTATTGATTGCCCTGTTCCGCCACAGCGGTGAGCCAGCGGATGGCGGTTTCCGTGTCTTTCGGTACCTCCTCGCCCTGGAGCAGCAGCTTTCCCAACCGGTACTGGGCGAACTGGTTTCCAAGTTCCGCAGAGAATGTGAGCCACTTCAGCGCGAATGGCGGATCTATGGGCAGACCTGCGTCACCAGAAAGGTACAACTTGCCAAGGGTAAAAGCGGCGAAACTGTTTCCTTGCTCCGCCGCAAGTGTGAACAGATTCACCGCCTTTTGAATGTCTTTTTCTATTCCTTGACCATCCCGATAGATTTTGCCGAGCGCATATTGCGCGCAGTCCTGGCCGGTTTCCGCTGCCTTTGTCAGCCACTCCAATGCCTGAGCTGTCTGCTCTGGTGTTGAGGATGGGGCGTCGAGGATCATTTTGGCCAGTTGGTACTGTGCATGGGGATTGCCCAGTTTGGATGCCCGTTCAAACCACCCCCTGGCTGCCGCTTCATCCTTTCCAGTTCCTACACCATGGAGGAGCATCCAGCCGATACGGTACTGCAATTTATCGTCATGGCTCTGCTGCTCCAACTCAAGAAATCCGGCGAAGGCTTGCTGGTACCACTGTTCCGACACTTCAGTGTCCTTCTCACAGCCAATGCCATCCTGATACATCTTTCCTAACTCGTAAGCGGCATAGGGGAAATCCTGCTGTGCAGAGGCTGTGTATAATTCCAGCGCCCGCACATCGTCCTGCTCCACACCCTGCCTGCGGCGAAACAGACCGGCAAGGGAATATTGCGCGTACTTGTACTCTTTGTCTACGGAAAGTTGGAACCACCGGGCGGCTTCACCATAGTCCTGCTCACAGCCGAGGCCCGCGGCATAGAGTTTGCCGATCCGGTACTCCGCATAGCGGTTTTTCTTCTGTTCCTCCACAGCATGGAACGCAGCCAGCGCCTTTCTGTACCACACATGGGCAGCCTGTATATCAATCTCCTGGCCCAGCCCATCCGCCAGCATCTGTCCCAGGTCGCACATGGCCAGTGCGTTGCCTTTTTGCGCCCCCTCTTGGAACAGTGAAAATGCCTGCTCAAAGTCCTGGGGCTGATTCTTATCGCCAAACAAACAGCGGCGTGCCAGACGATACTCCTTACTCCATTCCATGTGTGCTTTGGCAGATCCCGATTTCTCTGGCGGGGCTTCTGGTGGAGATTCCACAGGATCACCACAGTCATCATCGGGCTGGGTCAGCTCCGGCAGCGACGGATCTCCTGGAGTTGCCGCAGAGACACCGTCCTGCTGGTCATCCGGATGGAATACCTGCTGATGCGCCCCAATCTTCACCGCCTCCTCAATAACAATATTTTTGATCCGCTTGAATTCCTTCTGCTGGGAAAGGGGAAGGCGTGGGGGCAGATCGTCTCTGTAGGTGCGCAGTACATCTTCCCGCAGTTCATGCCACAGGGCATAGGCCGCAGCGACACATGGGTCTTTGGCCAGCTCGTCCACAATCTCATCCACCACAGCCTTCAGCGGGGCTTTGAGGTAGCCGTACTGCTTCTTGCCTCCAGTGTGCCGCAGGCGCTCCGCCAGATGCTCCATGAGCTTCTCCATGCGGTGGTTGACCGCAGTGCCGCTCCGCATCTGTTCGATCAGCTGCTCCAGCACAGAACGGGCATCTTCATTCAGTGCGTTGCGGCTTTTGGTCTGCTTTTGATAGAGCTCCGTCAGTTCCTGCCGGAAGATGTGCTTCGCCAAACCAGATTTGATTTGGGCGATCCCAGTTTTCGTGAGGAAGCCCTTGGCAGGATCTGCACTGTAACAGACCATGTGGATGTGCGGATGGTGCGACTCATTGTGGAAGGCTGCGTACCATCGAAACTGCTCCCAAGGGATTTTCATGGCTGTGGCCATCTGCATGGCATAAGAGGAGAGAAAAGACTTCCAGTTCTCCGCATTGTCATATCCCAGTCTGGCAGCATCCTCTCTCCGCAGGGAAATGATCGGCAGCCACACATTGCCGGGATATTCTGCTATCGCTTTTGCAGTCTGTGAGAGCACCAGAGAATCTTTGTCACCGGTAAACAGACCGTGAGCGCCAAAACGCTGGGCGCGGGGCCGCTTGGCGATGTATTCCAGATATTTCTCCCGGCGGATGAGCTGGCTCAGATTCTGTTCAATGGCCATAGTGATAAAAGCAGAGGCGTTCCCTCTGTTGGGGGCGGAGAGATAGTCCTCATATTCAAACAGTTCCATGCTCTCCGGAAAACTCTGGACGAGCTGATCCACCAGCTCTTTCTGCTTGTTGGTTGCTGCCAGTTGCGTATTACCGGGGTCAATTTTCTCAGCGCCATCCCTGGTAGCGATGTATCCTACAAGATTTTTTAGGTGAGCCGTCACAGTGGGGGAGCCGCCTTTCAGATACGGGCACTTGAAAATAATGCGGGGCATTTTCAGTCACCGCCTATTCCTGCCCCTTTTGGTATTTCACTGCGTCCTTGAGGGAGATATTGCCGTTGGTCTGCTTGACCTCCCGGACACATCTGGCGCGAAGCTGCCGGAGATCCTCCTCGCTGATCTCCATACCTGCCGCCAGCACATTCATCATCATGCTGGTTTCCACGGCCAGCTTGAAGAGCAGCCGCGCAATGCGGTGTTCGCTGTCCTCCACCGTTCCCCGCAGGGCGGCCACCAGTGCGGGCGGCAGATAGTCGATGGCCTCGCCGCTGGAAACATATCCGGCGTAAAAACGAATGGCCTTTTCAATAAACTCGTTTTGGCTCTGGCAGTTGTCCCTTGCACAAAGGTCCTTGACCAGCTGCTGAGTTTCAGGCGCAATGCGCAGAGCGAACTTGATCTTTTCTCTTGCCATGCTTTCCTCCAATCAAATAAGCCCCAGCCATACTGTACAGTGACTGAGGCAATCCTCTTTTTTCTGGCTTATCCCTGCTTTGATTCCAGATAAACGCTGAAATGATGGGTAAATCCGCCCATCATAATCCCCAACATGACCCCATGCCCCAGAAAGTGACCCCCGCAAAACCGTTCCCCGACCCGCATTGCGGGGCGGTGTGAGCTGTGTGGGGGGCGCTCTGCGACCCCCGCGCTTTATCCCGCACTGTTTTCGACCCCTCGGTTCACTTGCGCTAAAGGCGAAAGCGAGAACCCGTCAATGCAGGACGATAACCGCCCATTTCGGGAACGGCCTGCACAACGCCTCCACAAATCGCCCGAAGAGGGCCGTAGTGTACGGATGCCACCCAGCCCCGGAAAAGGGCACACAGGGCGGCACAGCGGCCAACGGCGGGGAATCTCCCCACATAGAGGAAAGCCGTGCTTTCGCACGGCTTTCCTCTCCTGCCGAGACTTAGGTGAAGTTCTGTATCAGCTCCTCTTTTTCTGCATCTGTTTTCTCAATCCAATCCAGCAGATTTTGAGTTTCAATCAGGAGCATGGCCATGTCAAACAGGGATCTGCGTTCAGGTGCGGTTTCCAGTAAGGTAGAGGTTTCGAAGAGATCCTCCAGCACCTCGATACTCTCCAGCCCAGACCAGTTCAGGAGCAGTTCCTGCCTGATATGCTCGGCTGACTCCCCATTTTCGATGCGGCCCATGACTGCCTTTTCCTGCTCAATGAGAGCAAGCTGTTCTGATGTTTCCTCCGCAGTCAGTCGCCATGCTTTCCCGATTAGGCTGACTGCCTGCTCATAGGGCGCAGTTTCTGCTCCGCTTCCGGCCAGCGACAGCATAGCAGCGGCCTCCAGCGCCAGCTTCTCCTGCAGCTCTCTGGCTCTTGCTTGATCCATTTTGTTGCCTCCTATTCATTTGATGTTTTGGCGGTTTGCCCGACAACACAATGCCACGCTCTGGTTTGAAAAGCTATTCACCACTACCAATAAAATACAGGCTGAAAAACTGTGGGAATCGGCAAAGGCTGCCGAATGGTGCTGCCTACATCCGGATCTCCATTCCTTCTTCTGCCTGCGTTTGCAGCAAAGCGGCCCTTGCTTCCTCCAAACTTTGACCATTCTGCTGGCGGCAGTAAGCGTCCATCTTATCCCACAGCTGAACCTGTTCCGCGGGAGTCAGACGATAGGAAAACTCAAACTCATGTCCATCAGTACAGCAGAGGCGCACGGTCAGTGCGCTGTCCATCCGCCCGGTTTTCCAGTCAAAACCGGCGTACACATCCACCCAGTCATCGTTGGTATCAGTGCATACATGGGTTCCAAACACAGCGTCCGGGTCAAAATAGGTGGGGATATAAAAAAGTAATTTCCCATCACACTCTGTAATCTCATCGGTGAAGGACACCGCATCTACCGGCAGCCTTTTGATACCCCCCTTGAGCTCCGGGGGAGATCCTCCTCGATCCAAATCCAGCTGTGCGTAGTAACCATTCAGCGTTTGTCCGGTCCTGCCGAGGCAGTCCGCTTCCATCTGTTTTCGCAAAAGCGCTCGTTCTTCTTTCCCCAAGGGATAGCTGAAGGATTTCTGTTCCAATCCATCATGGCGGTATAGCGTAAGGGAAAGACTGCTGCCAGTGTCCTGCCGAGCGGCATCGTAATGACAGAGGATATCCAGCCCGTCCCCCGGTTCTGGGCAGTCCACCATCGTCCCAAGAACCTCCCGTCTGGCCTCATCGTTGATGAAGTCATACTTGAAATTCAGTTTATGGCCTGACAGAACAATCTCATCCGAAAAGCTTAGATCGCCTTCCAGCAGTGGTCGAATCCCTCTGGTTTCAACTGGGCCAAAGGTCTGCGGTTCAATGTCCCGCCCATATAGATAGTCTACAAACTTGCGCCATTGCTCACTTCTCTGGATGCTACGAGGCCGGTCAGCGTGGTAGGCGGCTGTAGATACATCTTTGATTTTGAAGGTCTGCCAACCGTCTGCGAGATTCAGCGCAGAACACCAGCCAGCATCCAGATCGATCTCAAACGCTCCTGTTACCTTGCCGGTATTTTCAAGGCGCAGGGCGGTCAATTCATCAAACCGCTCCCGCGTAATGGACTGAGTCTTATAAAAGTGGTGGGAGAAATCCCCCCTCACTGCCGAAGCGCCTCCTCGTACATAATGGCGCAGCCGTATGGCCACATCCAGGAATTCCTCGCCGTTGCCCGTTGAAAAGATGCTGTCATGGCCATGCTCCCGGACATGAAACACCGCATAGACTTTTTCCTCCTCCGCCGCCTGCGCCGTCTCCAGTTCCTCCTTTGTGATGGTACTTTCAATCTGCACCCACTGATCGAATGGAACCGTTTCAGAGTACAGCTTCATCAGATAGTCCTGCAGATGCTGTTCAATATCCGTGCCCCGAGCCTTCAGCGCCTTCTCCAGCGCATCCCAACGCCGCTCATCCAGCCAGACCTCGGCAGAAAGAGAATTGGCCATTACTCACCCTCCTTGTTCACATCCAGAGCGGATACTTTGGCGGTGCGGTTGGGTCGGGGACGGGGGGACTCCTCCGGCTCCGTCATGCTTTCAATATACTCCCTGGTCTGAGAAGGCACATATTTCTTGTAGAGCTTCTCCATGAACGCATCCAATTCAAGCTCTAAAGCAGTGCCGTTCTTTCCCGCATAGAACTGGATGGCTTTGAGCTTTTCCTGCTCAAAGGAAACAGTGATTGTGGCTTTTTTCATCGTGATCCCTCCATTACAGAAACAGTTCCATGGCATGTTCTGCCCTGGAACTGTTGGCAAGTGTTTCATCGTATTGTGCCAGAAGCTGTGAATTGACGCCGTCCAGAACCAGCTCCACTCCATAGGGGCCGGGGCGGATGGCGGCAACCCTGGCGTTCAGAAGCTCTGAGAATTCTTCCTTCCCCTGGTCGGTCAGCCGGGGAAGGTCCGCCGCGGGCACCCATCCCACATCTGCGGAGGCATGGATCAGATACACATCGTGATCCGGCAGGCCGAGCGTCAACAGATCCCGCAGATGGACGGCGGGGTCTTCCGCCAGCGCCTGGAACTGCTGTTCCTGCACAGGCTCCGCTGGGAAATACACCCTGGTTTCTCCGCCGTTTGCGCAAAAATAATCGACCTTTTTCCATTCGCCGCTATGAGCAACCTGCAACTCTCCGAGATGGCTGTATCTCCAGTCCCGATGATTCTCCCTGCACCACTGGGCTACATGGTCGCTGACGCTGCCGGACTTCCAATCAAATGTAAAGAGGGTTTCGCCCCTCTGCCGGAGCAGCTCCGTCCACTGTGTGCGGTCCGTGAAGCCCATACTGCGGGCAACAAACGCCTCGCACATCCGGATAGCCCAGTCGGATGGCTCTGCCTGATGCTCATGCTTCTTCCTGAACTCCTCCAGCTGGCCGAGCAGTTCCAGCTGTTCTTTTGTGATTTCCATGCCGCGTTCCTCTCTGCATATTGCAAAATTCCTGCTCCTCTGTCAGCAATGGGTTGGGGCCAAAGGCTTCTGTCAGGCCGTCGTAGATGCTCTCCGTATCCCATTCGCCAGAGGCAGCCAGCCGGCCGGCGATCTTCCACAGGGTCGTTTCATGGGCAAGTATCTCATCGCCGGAGATCAGCCAGGGCCATATCTCTGTGGTCTCCTGCTCAAACTGGATGTAGTCCACAATGTCCTGGTATGCGTCGCTGCAGTCTGGCTCATAGCGGTGGGTGAGATCAAATCCCATGGCTTCGATCTCCCGATTGGTCAGTCCCAGCTCATCGTGAAGCACCTCGTAGAGTTCTTCACTCCCATCATGCTCCGCAAGGAAAGCTATGAGCCTATTCTGGATTTTCGTGGCTGTCGTTGGGAAATGGTCAGCCAGAGTCTCCAGACTCTCCCGCAGGCTGTCGGCCCGGTGGTCATACTCCACCTGCATCCGCCCACTGTCCAGGTCAATGAGTATCCGCTGTTCCGCAGCCCCGCCATGCCCGAGGTCATGGCTCAGGGCTTCTGCTTCATCCGCCAATACCTGCCGGAACGGAACGCCAAGCTCTGTCCCCGCACGGCTCAGCGCTTCCGCGAAACCTCCGCCTGTATGCTTCATGTTTGCGGCGGCCTGTGCCAGCAGAGCGTGCAGATCTGTAATCCCGTCTGTATTTTCACATACCAGAGCGCTTTGACGCCCCTGTTCCACGACCTGATATAGTACCGCCATTGCGTCTCCCTCCTGTCATTTTTGCGTTTCCTCCGGTTTTACATGGAAAGGCTCTGCTCCTGGCCCATCTCCATATCCCACATCGTCTCGGCCTCGCGTAGATAGTGTTCAGCCAGCTCTTTGTCCTCACTAAAATAGGGCACGACGCCGCGGAATCCATAGTGCTCCTCGCCAACTGTCGGGTTATACCGCCCGAGCACATAATGAAGCGGGACATTTTCCATTGTGAAAAATGTCCCGCGCACCGAGCAGGTCTTGTCCTTTTCATCCACACGCTCTATCACTCCGCCGCGCAGAGCGAAGTCACCGGGGCTGCCATACGGCTCGGTGGCAACGAACAGCACCCTTTCTCCAGCCGTCAATTCCTTAGCCAGCAGGCAGTCCCGCATACGGGAAATGACTTCATCGCGGGAGGTGAAGCTCCCGTCCCCCTGGATTTCATCGCTCTCCAGTTCGAGGGCAGCAAGAGCCTGCCGGAACACAGAGTGAAGCCGTTCGTCTGGCATATCGGGGTCAAGGCAGTAACCGGAGGCCCCCGGAGCCAGGTGGGTGATACGCTCCCCGTCTGGGAGCTGATGCAGTTCTTCATAGACGGAGATCATATTTGCCAGTTTCCCTGACTCCGGAAAACTGGCAGGCTGTGATCCATCCACTTCGAGTTGCTCGTCCACATATTCATCGTGAAGAGCGAAGCCAAGGCATCCGATCTCATCGTTGCGGATTCCAAGTGTGTTATGAAGGATATCATAGAGGCTGCTGTCATCGAAATACTCTGCCATATAGTTCAGGATGCCTGATATGATTTCCTCCTTCCGTTCTGCGGAAAGAGAGCGGGCAGGCTGCTCCAGCGCCAGGTTTTTACAGTAGTCCAGGTAATAGCAGACGTCAAAGCACTCGTCCGTCAGGGTGACCTCCGCCGCCTCCGGCCGCTGCTCCAGTTTTTCAAGGAGCATAGCGTCGAAGCCGTTTCCTTCCTCTATCACCAGTCCCATCTGCTCATAGAGTTCGCTGAAATAGTAACACCAGTTGCCCTCGTTGGTGTTCTCCGTACCCTCTCGGATGATCTTTTCCACCGCCTGCTCCAGAACGGAATCGACCACTGCTCTCGCACCGGGCAGGTAGGCGAAATGTTCTCCCGCATCATAGGCAAAGATTCCATCTTCAAGGCCCTCTCCCAAAATGAGAACGCCCCGATAGATTCGTTTGCCTTCCTCCTCATAATAGGGCGGCTGTATATCCCTGCATTTTTCTTTCTGAGGCCAATTCAGAAAGGCTTGGAAGTCGCTGGCCGGCAGGGTGAATAATTGAGCCACCTCGCATTCAGAGATGCGGAACTGGCCTGCTTTGGCCGGCAATTGAAGTTTCAACCGCAAAAATATCAACCTCCAGTCGTTGGTAAATAGTAGCGGGGATTGGTGCGCTCCCCATTGACGCGCACCTCAAAGTGGAGGTGCGGGCCGGTAGATCGTCCAGTGGAACCGGAGAGAGCAATAATGTCCCCGGCCTCCACGGTCTGGCCCACCTGAGCCAACAGGCGGGAGTTGTGTCCGTAGAGAGTGGAGAGACCGTTGCCGTGGTCGATCATCACATAGTAACCATAGCTGCTGTTATATTGGGAAACTGTGACCGTCCCAGGCAGTGCGGCCCGGATAGGAGTGCCTGTGGGTACTGCCAGATCCATTCCAGTGTGTCCCCGCGTTTCGCCGGTGAAGGGGTCGTTGCGGTACCCGAATTCCGAGGTGACCACGGACTCCCAGCCTGCTCCGATGGGAGAGCAGAAGCCATCCACCCCAATGAATGGGACATCAGCCCCAGGGAACCAGCCGCCGTTTCCTCCGCTGGGACTGCCGTAGAGGATGAGGTTATAGATGCTGTCGGCGTTGGCCTGATGGTCTGCGGTGATCTCGACCCCCATGGCATCGCTGATCCGCTCATAAATTTCGGCCAGGTCTTCAACGGGAATGGCCACCATGTAGGTTTCTGTGGTCTCCACCTCATTGCCTTCCTCGTCAGTGGTGGTGACTGTCCTGGTCCGCTCCTCATAGTCTACAAAACAGTCCGCAAACGCATGGATACCATCTGTATCTGGCTGCTCCGCCGCGAAATACAGAGCATAAAAAATGGCCTTGATGCGGGTATCGTCAAGGCTTTCTCCATCTTCGCACTGACTGTTGATCTCTACGATCACTTCATCCAGCTGGGCAAAGCTGTTCCGCATATCCTCAATGTATCTCCGGTATTCCGGTGTGGCGCTGGCGGAAATGGAGCCGCCGTGGAAGCACAGCTCCACGGCGGACACATTGTGCTGCGAGGTACCGGAAAGGATGGCACAGAGCAGAACCACCAGCACGATCAGCGGGGAAAGGATGGCCACAATGACCCAGCCAACCTTTTTGCGGGCCTCCTCATTGGAAAGGATTGCGACAGCTGCCTTGGCAATGGCAGCAACAGTCGCTGCGCTCATGCGGCCACCTCCTCACCGTCCGCCAGCGGAGCCGAACAGCGCCTCCTTGTAGGTTGGGGCGTGGACTTCCAGCAGATATCGCTCGTTGCCACACTTGAATAGGCACACGCCGCGCTGGGGGAATCGGATGAGGTTGTATTCTGCCTCCTCCAGCTGGAGCAGATCCATATAAAACCGCTTGTCAATGGAGCCGCAGTTGAAGATGAACTGGTGGGGCGGAATAGCGAACAGGGGCTTGGTCAGTTCCCGGATGCCCTCCCGGTCAAAGTCCTCCAGATTCTGAGAGGCCATGATGAGATTAGATTCCTTTTTGCGGACGCGCTTCAAGGTGTTGCGGATATACTCGATGATGGTGGTCCCCACCGACACATTGTCCGACAACCACACATACAACTCATCCAGCGTCGCCGTAGTATTGCCAATGGTCAGCAGGCGGTCGGACATATAGGAGAGGATGTTGAAGAGCATGGCCCCCCGCACATTCTTGCTGGCCTGCAAGAGTCCCTTTACGCCGAAAACAATAAAGCGGGAGGAGGTCACATTGGTGTGTCCATTGAAGAACTGTGCTTCGGCGCCCTGGCACATGGAGTGGAGGCCCAGCAGGATCTCCTGCAGCAGTTCCTTTGTGTACAGCTGGTGCTGGGTTTCATCGTACTCCCGGTACTCCTGTTCAATGAGTTCATAGAGGTCAGAGAGGATGGGATAGTCCTGGGGCTTGAGACCGGCGAAGTTGGTATTGTCGCAGATACCCCACCTGGCGTACAGCTTGCCCACCATGATCTCAATGGCGTCGATGTGCCGGTCTGAAAAATCCTTGTAGGCCCGGAAAAAGTCCTTGAGGAAGGAGATGTGCTGGGAGAGCCGGGTGGACTTGCGGAACGCCTCCGGTGCGTCCCTGTCCTCCGGGCCGCTGCCGTCATCCCAGCACTTGGGTTCCAGGGGATTGATGCGGTACACGCCGCCCATCAGATCCATGAAACAGCCGCCGACCCTCTCGCACATATCCTGCTGCTCATGCTCCACATCCAGGGAGATCACGGATTTTCCTGCCTCGAGGAAATTGAGCAGAAGCAGTTTGAGTAAATAACTCTTACCCTGGCCGCTGTTGCCGAGGATCAGAATGTTGGCGGAAGTTTTATCGTCGTCCCGCTTATCAAAGTCCACCAGGATATTGGCACCGTACTTGTCCTTGCCGATGTAGAATCCGTGGGGATCGGTCTTGCCGGAGTAGTTGAAGGGGTACAGGTTGGCCACGCTGGATGCGGGCAGAACTCGTTCAAATTGGGCGCCGAAGGCGTTGCGACCGGCCGGCATAACAGAAACAAAGCCCTCCTGCTGACGGAGCATGAGCCTGTCCACATTGAGCTTGGAGCGGACGAGTTCGGTCAGCACATCCGTCTGGAGCAGCTTGAGGGCGTCATAATCCGGGGCGGTCAGTTCCAGAAACACCGCGCAGTGCAGGAGCGGCTCCCGGTTGCGGTGCATGGAGGAAACCAAGGTAACTACATCCTGCAGGTTGGCCTCGGCGGTAACGGTCTGCTGGAGGTCCTCAGTGCTGGAGCGGGACATCCGGTGCTTGTTTGCAGCATTGTGGATAATCCGGCGCTCCTCGCTGGGGGTGACCTGCCGGGTGTAGATGCGGATGGTGACCCCGTCCATCTCGCCCAGATGCCGCAGGATGGCCTGTTCATCGGTGGAGGTGGGGTACTCCCGAAGCGCCCACACACAGCGGCAGGTGTTGCCGCACAGGTAGTGGTCCACTTTGAAGTCGATGACCGAGGGGGCGATCATATCGAGGAAGTCCTTGATATACGCTTCCTCGGACACGGGCCGGGGAGTATTCTTTTTTCTGTTTTTTGTCAATGAAAATACCTCCTCCTGGCCGGCAGGAGAGTTTCCATTGTGCTGTTCTTTTCCTTCCCGATATGGCCCGGAAGTTCTCCTGACGGCCATAGTAATGGAATTGTGGGTCACGGGTCAGTCATTCAGAATGATCCAGCGTTCCCCATCGTAATCCTCATATTTTTCCGTGGTAGCGTTCTGCTCAAAATACACGCCCAGCATGCGCTTGAGATCCTCGCCGCTGGCGAGGCTTACCTTAAACCCCTGATCCTCGAGGCTTTTCTGGATGCGGGAGAGGTGGGTGTGCAGCTCCATTCCTGTTTCCTCCCGCAGCCGGACCAGTACAAAGAACTCACGGGCGGTCGCCATCTGGATCTGTAGGCGATCCAGGGATTTGGCGTCCGCCTCCAGTAGCCGGCTGATGACCGGCAGATCCTCCTCAACGGCCCGTTGGCGGTAGTGCCGCTTGTTGTCTTCAAAACTCTCTTTGGAGTTGAGGGCCAGCATCTCGATCTCGGCCTGCCCTTTAAGGACGGTCATAAGGGCATAGATGCGGCTGCTCACGGCATCCGGAGGCTGAACCGAGAGGTTGGTAGGCTTGATGGCAAAGAAAATCAGCCTCCCATGACTGGTCTTCAGGCCGCTGTCGGTGATCTCGTCGATCCCGATGAGCTGCCGGGTGGTCTGTCTGGCTTTTGCTTCTTTTTTTCTGCTCACTTTTTATCACTCCTGTCATTTGTTGGATTATACAGCCCCCAGGCGTAGGTCTGCTGACCCATGAGAAAATATCGGATTGCATAGCGCAGGAAGTCCAGAATACTGGTATCCTCCAGCCGGATGGAGAGAAAGGCATAGGCCGCGGTGATCACCACCGGGGGCAGGAAGCCAAGCTGGGACATAGCAAAAACAGAGATCAGGGCGCCCACGCCGATGATGGCAATGTCCCGCAGTTCCCACAACCACAGGATGGCTTTGGATTTCAGATTATCGGGATAAATATACATGTTTCACCTCACATCGTCATGCTCATTCCAAACCCCTGTTCATCCTGATCAGGGTTGAATGCCTGATCTTGTACTTCGTTCGAGCTTTGTTCCATCGACCAAGATTGGAGTTCCTGGGCCACCAATCCTACAACGAAGGCCCGTTTGGATACGCCATTGTGCGCCTCTACATACTGTTCAATGCGGTGGAAAAGAGATTCAGGCATAGCAATGGCCAGCGTCCGTTCTTTCTTGTTGTCCTGAAGGGCCGCACTCTGGAGCGGTTCCTCGCCATGTTCCCACTGATCCAGTGCCTGATTCAAAAGGCTCTGGACCAGTGCCTTTTGGGTGAGGGGCGCATGAGCATCCAGGTAGGACTTCAGCCGCTGAAACATGTCATCTGAGATTTGAACGGCCAGGGTGCGCTGCTCCGGCTTCGCTGTGGCAGGCTGGTCCAGATAGGCGGTGAGTATCTTGGTGAGGTACTCGCCGTTTGTCATTTCAGGAGCCTTGCCCTCCATCAGCCGCTTGTGGAGCGACTCAGGAATCAAGCCGCAGAGGTTTTTCATTGGTTCCATGATTGCGTCTCCTTTCGTAATCATTCAAGCTGTCTGTGCTGTAATCGCCCATGCGATTCCTTGCAAAACATAGTCGACACAAGGAATTGCCACACTGTTGCCCAGTGCTTTATAGCGGGCAGAATCGGAAGCCCCCTCGATATCAGTCCAACCATCTGGGAACCCTTGCAGGCGCTCGCATTCCAGCGGGGTTAGGCGCCGGATCAGGAGAATCAGTGTTTCATTTTCTGGCATTGAATCGTTTTGCGCCTCGCCAAGATTCATAACCAGATCGGTCGCATCTTTGTGTTGTCGTGCGCTCTGTGTGCTGGCCACATCATCGTCTTTGAATACATCCACGCGCTGTCGGCTGAACACGGCGTGATGATCTAATCCCGAGGATTGAGTTATCCCGAGATTAGGCGTGGCCTGTTCGCAAATGTGCTGGTTTTTCAATACTTTTTGTGTGTTGTTCATAAATAACCTCCAGATAAGAAAAAATATAAAAACACCTCTATAATGTAGTTGGCGGCGAAAGTCGACTAACTGCATTCAGAGGTGTTTTTATGTCCGATGAAATTGTGTTTGATGTTCTATGCACAAAAGTGCTGGATGCATTACGGGCTCTGGGGCTTGGTAAGTTCAGCATACGAAACTACTACTACGAAGGGATGTGGCCAATCATAAAGGTCTACCGTTCCGAGGGGGTGATATTTTATAGTGCTGCATTTACAAATGAAATTGTGAATCGTTTTCACTTGGATCATGAAAATGGTTTGGTAGCCGACCGGATCTGGGCAAAAGTCAGAAAGGCATCCATTCTCTTCGAGGAGTATGTTCAAACCGGAAAAATAGTCTGGAAACGTGTTAGACCTGATCCGAAAATTTCCTTAGCTCCGTACTATCATGAACTCCTGCGTAGATTCTGTCAACATGAAGCGAATACGCGGGCCATTGGATTTGAGAGCTTACGGGACGAGGAGAATGTCTGCCGCAAATTCTTTGCATACCTCGATGCCAGCGGTTGCCATACTTGCCAAGATATTAATTTAGTAAATGTCAACGCTTTTCTGCTGTTCATCGCATCTCAACGAAAATCGAGCATGGACAGAGTGTGCAACACATTGAAACATCTGAGCGCATACTTGGTGTCCATACAAAACTGCTGCGATTTCAGCGCCGCATTGACTACTCGTCCCGCGCCCCGAAAGAAACTGCGGCCTGCCTTTTCCGCAAAAGAGGTTCACACCGTCGTGGATGCAGCGGCAAAAAATCCGTCCTTATCGCTCCGCGATACTGCGATGTTTGCTGTTGCCGCCAGTTTGGGACTGAGAGCTGGGGACATTGTTCGCTTAACGCTCTCGGACATTGACTGGATTCATCATGAAATACGCTTCGTACAGAACAAAACCGGAGTGGAACTGCACCTTCCTCTCGAAGCATCGGTAGGAAACGCCATTGCGAACTATATTCTTCACGAGCGGCCCAAAACGCAGTCCCCAGCTCTCTTTGTGCGTTCCCGTATTCCTTTTGACTTCATGACTTCGACTGCTGCGGGAGACCGGCTCAGAAAATATATGAAACTCTCAGATGTTGAGTATACTCCGGGCGATGGAAAAGGCTTTCACAGTTTCAGAAGGTATGTTGCCAGTTCCATGATAAACCAAGAAGTACCGATCGATACAGTGAAAGAAATCTTAGGGCATACGCAGATTGGCTCCATGAAAGCATATATGCGGATCAGCCGGGACAAGCTCGCAATGTGTGCACTCGGACTTGACGGTATTGAGGTTGTCCAGGAGGCTTTGTTATGAGATCTGCATTCACCGGGGCATTTGCACCCTATATTTGCGGCTTGATTGAAAAGAAACAAGCCCTCGGCTATGACTACCACGGAAGTGCGTGCATTCTTCGAACTTTTGATGAATTCTGCCGTGAGCAATTTCCGAACGAGACCTGCTTGACTGTGGAGTTAGCCATGAAATGGGCCGAACAGTCCAAGACTGAGAAAAATCTGTCCAGATTGAATAGGGTATCTGTGGTCCGGGAACTCGCTAAATACATGAATAGTGTAGGAGAACAGGCGTATCTTTTGCCGCTCCAACTCACGAAGAAAAGCGGACGCCATATCCCCTACATTTATTCAAAGGAAGATTTGTCCAAGTTGTTCAAGGAAATAGATTCTCTGCAGCCCAGCCTTAGAGCACCCACAAAGCATCTGGTGGTATCTGTAATATTTCGCTTGATCTACTGTTGCGGTCTCAGACCCGTAGAAGCCAGACGGCTCCGAAGAGAGGATGTCAACCTGTTTGATGGGACGGTGAATATCCTTGAATCGAAAGGACATAAAGACAGAATCGTTGTCTTGTCCGAAGATATGCTTGAACTGTGCGGGAATTATGACCTGCGCGTAGAGAAGATATACCCTCACCGCAAATATTTCTTCCAGAGTCCAAGTGTCCGAGGTGACGGAATGTACTCAATGGAGTGGATCATTCCGACATTCAGAAGGTTCCTTCAGACGGCAGGCATATCCGGATACGGTGAGATCCGGCCCAGACTTTATGACCTGCGGCATACATTTGCAACACATCGGCTGTACCAGTGGGTAAAGGAAGGAAAAGATATAAATGCCTGCCTTGCGTATTTGAGCGAGTATATGGGCCATTCAAATCTCGAGAGCACGGCATATTATATTCATCTTCTTCCAACGCTTTATACCGACTTGCCAGAACTGCGTCTTGATAGTTTCCTTGAAATGGAGGCAGATTTATGCGACTGAAAGACGAGAAATTCTATAAAACGGTAAGGGACTTCCTTGACATCTACTTGATCAAGCATAGAGGCTATAGCTTAAATACTCAGAAATCGTATCGAGAGGCAATAAATCTTCTTCTCCTTTATTTTAAAACGGAACTGGGGCTTGAATATGCCAGTATTGGGTTCGAGGACATCACTTACTCAAATATAACCGGTTTTCTCGAATGGCTCTCAAAATCCAGAGGATGTTCTCCAGCAACGGTAAATCTGCGTTTGATGGCAATTCGTTCTTTCACAAAATATGCAGGGATATTAGATTCCGGCAAAATCTATATGCAGGTCGAAGTCGGCAATATTTCTGTTCGGAAAACTCCGGGAAAAGTCGTGGAGTTTCTGACGGCTCCTGCATTGGAAACTCTTTTTGAGCAGCCCAACCGCTTCAAGACGAATGGATACCGTGACTTCTGCTTTATGCGGTTGATGTACGACACCGCAGCACGTTGCCAGGAACTGGTGGATGCAAAAATTCATGATTTGAGCATTCGAAAGACTCATGCAACAATCTGCCTTACTGGAAAGGGAAATAAACTGCGAATAGTTCCAATCTCCCCCTCTGTGGTTGAATTGCTCAAAACTTATCTGGATAAAGCACATCCGACCGAGCAAAGGCAGAGTGATGACTATCTTTTCTTTACAACGCATCATGGTCGCAAAAGCAGAATGTCCACCGATGCCGTTAATCTCTTTATGAAAAAATATGGTGAAATGGCAAGGCGGGCTTGTCCTGAAGTGCCAGAACGAGTACATCCACACCAACTTAGGCATTCCCGTGCCATGCATCTGTATCGTGCCGGGATGCCGCTTGTCCTCCTCTCGGAGTTCCTTGGGCATGCCGACATCAACACAACCCGGATCTATGCATGGGCCGATACTGAGATGAAGCGGCAGGCAATTCAAAAGGTATCCAAGGTCACAGAGGGAGATACTATTGAACCAATATGGGCAAACGATGAGGAGTTGATAAAGCGCCTTTATGGTTTGGCTTGATTTTACCACATTTTAATCGTGTTCACAATGCGGCGACCAGATCATAGCTGGTCGCCGCAAATTTATTATCCGGAGGTTTTAACATGAATTACAGCAGCAAAAACACTATCTCGCAACAAAAAGCCGATGGCCCATCTGACTTCCTCGGGATAACTCAATCCTCGGGATTAGATCATTTATCTGGATATCCAGATAAATGATCGGTAGCGGTAAGGGTATAAGCAATGCCTTGCTGATATCCAATCCCGTTTCCACCATTCATAGGTTGACGGTCTATCGCATTGCCAGTAATGCAGAAGGTATCATCTCCCTGCGTAACCAGCGGAACATTATTTCCGCCCGTACCATAGCGTGCAGACATTGTCGGCGCAACCTTATGGGGACCAGTATATCGAGCGTCAATCCCATGGTTTTCAAATACCAGCGGTTGATGGCCATGTTCCTGTGCGCGAAGTGTTCCAGCAACATCCTCACTGCAGGCAATGGCGCTTCCGCCCTGGTCATTAAGGCACAGGATGGATGGCATACAGTTCCCGCTGGCGGTTCCTTTCAAGGTAGGCGAGACTTCCTCTCCATAGCCAATACTGCCCGCAGAAGCACCAGCTCCAGCAGAAAAAGCAGCTGTAAAAATGGCGGGATACCCTTGTCCGGGCATACCGCCGCCTCCGCTTAGTGCTGTGTGCCGCTCCTCGGAAAGGAAGCAGTCACCGTTGCCTTTGGCCGTGATTCCGGCCACAAAGGTCTGCTGTTTCATCCCTGGCTGGGCGGTCAGCGCCGCGGCTACATCATGAAGATCCCGCACCTCGTCCCGCTGATTGGCGGCAAAGGTGGTGAGCACACCGTTTCGTCCAGTGGACATGCCACAATTAACGCCGAGAGTGGCTGCCTTTTCTCCTGTCAGGTCTCCGTTGTATCCGTCGAATCCGATGGGGCCAGTCCCGCCTGGAGGATCAGAGCATCCCGGAGCTGAGGCGGCAGTTCCTTGCCTCTGGCCTCCGCTCGACGCAGAATACCCAGGCAGGCGGTTCTGCTCAAATAGTATTTGCGGGGCGGATCGTCCTGCAAAATCTGCGACAAGGAAGATTCTCTTGCGACGCTGGGCGACACCCCAGAATTGAGCATCCATGACTCTCCAAGCCAGGCTGAATTGATCTCCCAGAATGATTGCCCCAGCAGATTCCCATGTCCCGGAGTCAGGTCGAGGCACTGAACAGGAGCTGTCTTTAATTCGGACGATTTCCTCGAGGACAATACGGAAATCTTCACCGCCCGCTGAACTGAATGCTCCTGGAACATTCTCCCAGCACATGTATCGAGGTCGAACAGCGTGAGCTGTTCTGCCGCGCCGCTCATCTGCATCCCTCATTTCTTTTACAATTCTGATCTGCTCCATAAACAGGCCGGAACGCTCCCCGGCAAGACCGGCTCTGGCCCCCGCCACGCTGAGATCCTGGCAAGGGCTGCCTCCGGTGATGATATCCACTGGGGACAGATCAGCGCCGTTCAACTTCGTGATGTCCCCGACATGGAGCATGGAGGGGAACCGCTTTTTTGTCACCTCGATGGGGAAGGTTTCGATCTCGCTGGCCCATAACGGCTCGATTCCATTGCGCACCGCCGCGAGGGGGAATCCTCCAATCCCATCGAAGAGACTCCCCATGGTGGGCATCATGCCATGCCCATGCTCTGCCCTGGAGCTTCATGTTGCTCCATCTCAGCGGGCAGAGCCTCCTGGTATATCTCCTGCTCTCCAATTTGGCGGATTGGGATGCCAAGCCGCTGGGCTTCCGTAATCTCACGGGCCATACCGGAGCTGATCCGGCTGCCGCAGCACCACAGTTCGTCACAGACCTCCAGGATGCGGTGTCCCAATTGCAGCCCGGTTTCCCGTTCCTCTGGATTGTTGTCATCCAGCATCTGCGGGTAGAGCAGGTGGACAGCGATGGGCGTGTGCCCCTGGTGGATGGCATATCGGCAGGCTTTTTTTGCAAACGCAATATTCGCCTCCGTATCCCCGGCAAAGGGAGAGGCGATATAGATCAGTTTTTCTCTGCTCATTTCGCCGCCCCCACTGTCTGTACGATGGTGCGGGTGGTGTTGACTGCCGATTGTGCCGCATAGACGGCGGACATGATGTTAGCGCGGGTGGAGGTGTCCAGTCCGAAGGCTCCGCAGATCCGGGGCACCTCACCGGCCGACAACATCAGGCCAAGGCCCAGCAGTGCGTGGTCTTTCAGCACCAGCAGCCCCGCGGTCAGGATGGTGGCCTGCAGAAAGGTGGTCAGACACAGGCCGATGATCTGCTTGCACCACTGAATAAAACCGTCCATGTAGCCACGGGGTACCGAGAACATATACAGAGAGCCTACAGCGATTTGAATGAGCAGGATGCCGCCGCGCTTGAGGTTTGAGAAAAAACACTTGATGATGGCGTACCCCATCATGATGATAATGAAGATAACCATGATGGGACTTGTGATGCTGCCGATACCGCCGAAGACACCGGAGGATGCTGCCGACCCAATATCAACTCCCTGCAAAGAGGTGATGATATCAGTAGAGAGTACATCAAATCCCTCGCCATATCCCGTGATCCCAGCGGTCAGGCTGGCCTGCAGTGTGACAGAGAGTTTGTAAAGTTCCACCGGCACCAGGGTAAAGCACCCAACGGCCAGAAAACCTTTGATGGCATTGATGGCCGCATCCTTGACGCTGGCCCGGCCGGTCTGATACTCGATTCCAACCTCGAACACGGCTACCACCAGTCCAACGCCGTACAGCGCCCAAGCCAGATAAGAAAAGAAGAGAACGATGGACTGCACCCAGCTCATCTCGAAGAGTTCGACGCCCATGTTCCCCATAGCAGAAAAGAAATTACCGAAGAAGCCCACAAGCTGGCTGTAGATCCAGTCGATGAACTGATCCATCAGCCCGCCGAGGAAAAAGTCCAATATAAACATCTGGTGATTTCACCCCTTTGCGTAAGGGGGGCCGTGCCAGTATTGGGCTCACACTCCTGAACAAAGGACAGGGGCCGTGACTGGGCACGGCCCCTGCTTATTTGTTTGTCTGTCTTTTTACCAGCAGTCAGCACATTTGAGGGCTGTTTTCCTGCGCTTCCTCCTGGCTCTGGAATACCTGCAGATAGTCATCCACTGCACCTGCCAGCACTTTGTAGTCCGCCTGGGTGGGCTGATAAACATACCAGCCTACCTTCCCATAGTCGTCCCAAAGGTGCGGCAAGATACCATCCGAGAAGTTGAGATTGCTCACTTTTTTCTTCCCCAGCAGATCGCCAAAGCGGATGATATTCACGTCTACAGTTCCCTCAGTCCGGTTCAGAACTGTCAGTTTGAGGGCGTTATATTGATTGGCGACATTCAGAGAAAGAAATTCCAGCCTGGCCCGCAGCTCCGGGTCAAGCTGGATATAGGCAGCCCTGCCCACATAAGACACTGGACCACTGGTTTTACACTGAACCAGGACTTTCTTCAGTTCCTGTCCAAACGGATTCAATTTTCTTCCTCCTTTACATGGTTGTCCCCAAACTTCCAGGAGAAATGCAGTTTCTGCTGGAGATGCTGCAATAGAGTCGGATAAGTCTGCTCCCACAAGTTCATACGCTGTTCCTTCTCATCTTTTACATTCCCAGTTTTGGGCCAGCTTGATCCTGCTCATCCAGCCCAAATACCTCACGCATTTCGGCATCCGCAAGGATTTCAAATGCTTCCTGGCATTCAGCACAGCTCATGGTCCAGGTTTTTCCTTCAAAGTACTGAAGCGTTTCCGCTAATATCCTGGTCTTTGGGTTAGGGTTGGAAAGAAGCTGCTCTACCTCTACTGATGAAAGATATTTGTGCTCTCCATTCCAAAAACCAACTACGCTGACTGTATACTCAGGAATTTCGTCCGGCAGTATCTTGCAGTCCAGGACCGGATCGGGCTCAAAAGAGAAGCATACCCCAATGAGGGCGTCTTCTACCACACTTGTCCCGATGCCGTATGGCCCTGCGCCGGCACTGCACATCCCAGCAGACCGTTGGTATAGGCCGTTGATCAACGAAAGCATCTGATTGCCGGACGGATTTGGGATTGGATATTTCATCTGTCCTGTCCTCCTCGTATTCTCAGGATAACTGTTTCTTTTACATTCCCAAGATGCTCCAGACATATGTGGGCGCTGTCAGAGTGAAAATGAGGCAGGCAAACAGGATGGCCGGTGCAGTCCATTCAAACTGGCCGTGCTTGCGGTAGTCGAAATATGCCATCCCAAGTTTTGCGAAGAAGAACACAGCCAAAATAAGGTCAATTACAGGAAAGACCACATTGTTGACCACGGCTTTAATTTGGTCGGACGCATCCGTCCAGGTGCTTTCGATTGCCCCAGCGACATCTCCTGTTCCTGCCGCAAATGCAGTTGTACTGAACAGAGCTGCCAGCAGGAAAACCATGACGAACCCACAGAGAATCTTCTTGTACTTTGTCATACGAAACCGCCTTTCTTTTCTTGAAAAAAGAAAGGCCGCGGGGAACTGCTCCCGCGGACGAACATTTATCCCGAACAGGCCGCAAGGCATTCTCCCACGGCCTGTCTCTTTTCTGATTTTGTTGCTGCGAACACTTACATTGTAAGTGCTGGTTCACTCTGTTTCTGTGTTTCCTGGAACTGAGCCCGGATTATTTCCTCAAACGCCTCCCTTGCCAGTTTGCAGAAGACCGAGTACATAGGCAACCCGTTCTCTGCCGTGTACTCATATGGTTCCGGCAGCCGTCCATGCTTCATGAAAAAGCATTTTTCTGCCTCCACAAGCTGCTCGACAGACCACTCCCGTGCTTCGCTTCGATATGCCAGGACAGACTGGACATGATGTTCATCTTTTGCGGGGAGAAGTGCTGAATAGCGGAGTTCAGCGTATTCCTGAGCCGTCATTCCCATGTAGCATTCGAATGTCCTGCGAGTTGGCAAGCCATATTGAGGCTTCATTTCCCGCGCTGCTGGCAGCCTTTCATTCTTCTCCACAAATTCCGCAAACGCTTTTCTGATTTTCTCCATGCTCCACACAGATGCGGGGCCCCGTTTGCCCACTCTGGACCACCTCCTACAGATCGAGCGGGGCAATGTGCCAATCATCCCATAGATTGCCTTGGATATTCAGCGAATCGGAGAGGTTGACCGAGAGCATCCCAGCCGGCGTCCAGCAGTCGATGGCCCAGGTGTTGACGGTATAGTCCCCGTCCGGGTACCAGACAGGGCTGAAATGGGTACGCCGGTTATAGGTGCTGTACTCGTTCTTCTGGAACTCCAGCCGGGAGGACGAGGAACTGATAGAGATGCAGTCCAGCAGCCTCCAGAACGACTCATAGTTAAATTCCGGGAAGTAGCTGACTGCGTTCTGCAGGGCAGTCGTGGCCGATCTCTGGGAACTGCTCACCCTGGCGGTGACGACCTGATTGACGCCATAGCCGGACTTCATGCTGTTGCCGCTGGCGGTGGGGTTCTTCTCATCTGGGGTAATTTCCATGTCGGCGGAAAGGCTGGCACTGTAGCGGTCCAGATCAAATTCCCACCATCCGTGGTCGCACCAGTATCCGTCCTCATCATCGCCATGCCATACCCAATACTCCTGCCACCATGGGTCCCAAATCGTCCACTGGGCCGAGGTTTTCTCCGGCCGGTCTGGGACCGGGGAGGGTGTGAAGGAGTCGTTCCGGTCATCTGCTACTGGATTGGGCGGCGGATTCTCGTCCAGATCTACGATCTTACAGTGGATGGTGGCCTGTGCTGATCCTGGGCCGGATATATCCACATCGATGGTCATGTCCTGCGGTTCATCCGGCGTAGTCCAGCGTACCCAGGCCAGCTGGGAATCCCCGTCCGGGTAGTAGACATTGCTGACCGTATAGGTCGTCCCATCAATATGGAACCGTACAGTGACCGGATCATCCGGGTCACTTTGGCCGCCGCTGACCTCCACCGCTGTGATGACCTCGGTATTAGTTCGGTATTCATAGTCATAGGTGCTGATCTCCGGTTCCTCCGGCTGCTCCTCAAAGCGGACGATACCAAGCCCAAGGGAGGACTTGATGTCCGAGTTGGACACATTCTTATTGGTGGGGCCGGACCATGCAGGGTAGCCTAAATCGGGCGTTTCCAGGAACATGGACAGTGGGAGGTTTTTCGCAGTCAGTGATCCCATCCAATAGCGGAGCTGTCCTCCAACCACCTCGTCATAGAGGGCAGCCTCCGTCGCTGTTGTGGCAATCATGACGCCCTCGAATTTATAGTAGGCGATGGGTTCCAGCAGGATTTTGTACTCACCGCCAATGAGCGTGTCATAGTCCATGCCAGCCTGCTCTGCAATTACTCGAATCACTTGCTCATCCGTAAAATAGCTCTTGATCTCCTCGATATTGTTCTTTCCGTTGGTACTAATAATTCGGGGAATTGCCTGACTCGGCGTTTTATAAGTGTATCCCCCCTGAACTGGTGACAGCCCTGTACCATTGTTGTACTGGATCTTGCTCACTTTTCCAAAATGATAAATAGAAGAAGAGGGGGCTTTGTTCGTAAGGTCAAAGGGAGTTGAAACCACCGCATGATCACTGGAACGCACAATGGTCACTCGAACGCCCTCATTCCCAGGATTCCAGGAACCATGACTGGTGGCGTCACCCATATTTCCACCGCCACCGTCAATGTTGCCCTCACCAGTGGCAAAGGCAGTTAGCGGATTGAACATGCAAAGAACAACAGCAAGTGTGAGCAATATGCTCCAAAGCCTTCTCATTGTTCCTCCTTTCCGGCAAAACAAAAAGCACAGCCGAAGCTGTGCCTTTTGCCCTGGTTCTTATCCCATGATGCCGATTTTATTTCCATTCTCATACATATCATCAAGATATTCTCCTTGATTTCCCCCCGCATTGGGAACATTATCGAAACCAGGCAGGCCACCTCCAGTGTTGGTGGAAGGCTGCTCAGGAGGGGGCGTCACATTATTGTGATCCTGTGGCTCTGGGGTCCCATCCACCGGGGTTCCATCCGGCGTTTTGGTGGGATCTTTCAAAGCCTCCTCTGTGTATTCCGGTTTGACCGGGTCAGGCTGAATGGTCTGCTCTGTGCCAGTAAAATCAGCGCCGTTCCCCTCATCCGTGTTGGTGCTGGCATCCGGTGTTTCCGGATTAACGGTCACATCTTCTCCCGGTTCCTGGTCATCTCCGGATTCTGTGGGAGGCAGGGTACTGCTGTCTGGGTCCACCACCACTTCGCTCTGCTGGGAGCTGCTGGGCGGAAGCGGGTCGTCGGTGACCTTATCCTTGCTGAAGCTGCTCGCAATCACGATAACCAGCACTACGCAGACGGCAAGACAGCCTGCCACGGTCAGCCATTTCTTGGTGTTGTTCTTCATCGTCTGGATTCCTCCTTTTTCTGTTGGTGATACCTTCTGAGGGCTGCCTGTACACAGTTCCAGGCGGTTAAAAGCAATCGGCGTCTGATACCTTTCGCTTCCATTTTCCTATACCGCCCAGCCTTTGTCAACACGAACCCTACCACAAGCATAGGAAGAAGTCTATTGGAATAATAGAAAACTTTCTGAAAACTGTGTTAAAACCGAGGTGTATAGCCGGCACTGACCTGCACTGTCATCCGCATGGGCGGGAGAAGCTCCCCGCCAAAGGACACCGGAACCTCCAGCTCAATCTCACAGTCCGCAAGAAAACGGTCGCCGGCGCTGTCGCCAGAGGCGAACGGCGCATTGCGGATCTCCACATCAAGGCCCCAGACCCGGAACTCCATATCTCCATCGTCTGTGTACTGGGTATGGTAGCCGCCCCGGTAGGTCAGCCCAAGAATATCGTCCAGCCGTCCATAGATGTCACCGTAGTCCAGAGATTCCTCAAAATCTCCGGAAAGCGGCTGGTAGGCGCCGGAGTAACCCTCCCGGACTCCATGGTACACATCGTCATAGTTGTCGTTGACGGTGGAGATCACGGCCTCCTGTACCGCATCCCGGACACCCTGGGCCACGATGAGCAGACGGAAATACTCGCTGATGCAGCACATCAGCATCACCAGTACCAGCACAATGGCAATGATCAGGGGAAAGGCCACGCCGCGCTGGTCTTTCAAAATCTGTCGGAGTCTGTTCATTTCCAGTACACCTCGCTTTTCCCGGCTGCATCCGCCTGCAGGGTGATGGGGAAACTTCCAAAGCCTGCAAAGAGGCCGAGATCGATCTCATAGGTAAGCGTGACCGTGACCTCCTCATTGAGCTGGATGCGGCCGGTATCGCTCCATTCAATCTCCGGGTCCAGGCCGGTATGCTCCCGCAGGGCCTGTTCCCGGCGGTCAGTTTCCGGCCCGACCCTGCCGGCGATTTCCGCCTCACGCACCAGTTCAGTGGCAAAGATATCGAGCTGCTGTTTGGCAATAAAGGCCGGGAGAACCTGCACTGCCAGCGCGATCACCAGCATGGCGCAGAGCACCAGGACGCATACATCGATGTATCCCTCTCCGCGACGGGATCTCAAAATCTGTTTCAGCACATGGTCACCTCCATCCCGACATTACTTTGTTCCAATTCGGGATGATCACTGATGATATACCACGCTCCCTCATGGTAATTGCAGTTTGCGATTACCTGGGGGAGAAGTTCTTCTGCAGTTACCTCCCGGTCATATCCTGTGCATCCAGGATGGCCGGACACGCTTTGTCCTGTCAGCAGTTCAGCCGCCTGTGCCGCAGTCAGATCCACATAACCGCCAGGGGTCATCAGGTGAAATGCTTCCCCCGGATGAGCTGCAATAAAATCCCGAACGGTAAAAGGCGGCTGTTCGGTTACCAGCGGGTAGTCTCCATCCAAATCTCTGGTGTTGAGCAGACGCTCCATGAGCACTTCAAGGTCATTCCCTGCAACGGGTGTTAAGGCCGGCGATTCCGTCCGCTCTAAATACTGGTCCCGAATCATTTCCAGAGGGTTTTGAAATCGCAAAAGGTACTGCAGCTCACCGTCCGTAAATCCCATATCGCAGAGCCCCCAGAAGCATTTGCGCGTCGCTGCGATTTCCGCAGACTTGTTGATCAGTGTTGGGACATTCAACTGCCCCCAGTCCTTAAGAAACTGGTTGTAGTTGTCCTCGATGCGCTGTCGGAACACTTCAATCTTGGGAGGCTCCAACGCCAGTTCCTCCCGCAGAGACTCCACACAGTGGAGCATCTCATCTTCATGCACCGTATCCAATCCATTTTCGCTGATCCACCAGCTGCTCATCCTGTCCAACGGATCGTCCAATTGGAGAAGGAAGGCCGCGTCCCCGTCACGGATCGTGTCCGGCAGAGTGTCGTGAATGAGGCGGGTGGCCATGATTTCCTCCGCCATGTCAATTAGCTTGGCAGGATCGAACGCCATCCATTGTTTGACTCGACGCTCATAGTCGGCGCTGATCCGTTTCTTCAGCTCTTGTTTATAATCCATTTGGCGCCTCCTCTCTTAAAACATCCCGCCCAAGGAGTGGATGATCTCATAGATGATGATGGCCAGATAGGTCACCAGGAAGCACATGAGCAGGACGAAGGAGAATACCCGGATCTTGGGTGGAATCTTCATGGCCTTTGCCTTGAGCCGCTGGAGTTCCAGCTGCTTCATGTCGTGGGAGAGCATCTGAAAGTAGTTGACCCCGTTGTCGCCCCGCAGCACGCCGATGAGTCCGCGGACAATGTCCGAAAGCAGCGGAGAGTTGAACCGGGCCTCAAAGCGGGTCAGCGCCGCCTCGTAGGAGCCCGAACGCATATCCGCAGTGAGGATATCCAGTTCCGCAGCAAAAACAGGGCCGGAGTTTTGCTTGTAGTGCTCGATCATGCTCAGTACATCCCGGCTGGCGCCCAGCTCTTGGGTGATGGTGGCCACGAACCGGGGCAGTTCCGCCTCGATCTCGTCCCTCTTGACGGAGAGTTTTTCCTCTGCCCGGCGGATCTCCTTGAAATAAACCGCCACGGCCAGAAGAACAACTACCAGCGCCAGCAGCGGAAAAATCAGCAGGCACGGAATCACTGCCAGCAGCACCGCGCTGGTCTTGACTATGGCAAAGGCGGCGTATTCCTCCGGCGTCGTACCCAGTCCCGCGGCAGCCAGCGTGTTTTTCAGCCGCCCCCGCTTGTACTCATCCATGTGGATATGCGGAGCCAGCTTGACCGCCCACCCCATGAGCAGGGCCTCCACACTGCGGGCCTGCTTCTTTTCCTGACGCCCCACCGAGAGCATGGCCCGCTGGGTGGCCAGTCGGGGTAGTTTGAGCAGGTCGGCCATGATAAAGAACAGTCCCAGCGCAAGGAGTACCCCGAAAATAAAAATCAATAATACCATGGCCGTTACCTCCGATACTCAATGGGCTGGGTCAGTTTGATGACCGCCGCAGTGCTGATAAACATCACGGCGGCAATGACCGCCAGAAGCGCCTGCCCCAGAGGGGTGTGCATCAGGACATCGTACCAGTCCTGGTTGAGCCAGTACAGCAGTGGGATATTGCCGAGGACCAGGACCTGCATGGTGATGAATTCCTTGCGAGGCTCAAACACCAGATTCTCCAGCTCGCCATTGACGATCCGCATATCGGAGAGTTTGGCCACAATAGGGGTCAGAATGGTTTTGAGCCCCCGGTCGTGGCGGCAGGTCAGCAGAGCGGCCACCCACTCCCGGAACACGGCATTGTCGATCTTTGTCCCCATGTCCTGGAGGGCGGCGTCCACATCTGGGTCTACCAATTTGATCCGGGTGAAAATTCAGCGAACACATTTTTGACTGGCGGGTTAAGGTAGTCGAGGTTTTCCTCCACCGCTGTCTGGATGTCCTCATTGCGGAGATAGGCTGTGGTGATGATGGAAAGGGCGGTTTCCAATTCAGCGGCGATGTTCTTCTTATAGTGGTTCGCCGTCAGCTTGATAAACCAAAATGGCACAAACATCATGCCCACCGCCAGCACCGGCATTAGGAAGAAATTTCCCAGCGCCAAGGCAAAGGCGGCTCCAACCAGAAAGAGGAGCAGGGACAAGGCGCACACCATGGGGAACTTGGCAGCTCGGCCGGTCATCCGCAGGATGGTCTGGGCCTCCTCAATCTCCCGGCGCAGGATGGATTTTCGTTTGCGCCTGGTACTCTCGTTTATCTCTGCCCGGATGCTTTTAGGCTTACTGGTGATCCTGCTGAACACCCCCTCGGTGAAGTCCATGGGTGAGATACGCAGGAGAACAAAACAGCCTGTGATCAGCCCCGCACAGGCTATCAGCTGGATCAGATTCATGCGGTTCCGCCTCCTTCCTTGTCGGTTTCAGATTTGACGGGCGGCTTGGGCTGTGCTGACTTTGGCTTCGAGGCAGGCTTTGACTGTCCCGCCTTTGCCTGACTGGAGCCCGACTTGCTTTTGGAGGAAACGGGCTTCTTGCCCACGAGCTGAGCCAGTACCTCCTGCGGCATCCCGTTGTCAATGAACCGCTTCTGCAGACTCTCTGAGATGGGGTTGACTGCCTCATGCCGGCCCTTGATGCGGTACTTGCCATCCACCAACTGGTTCTGTTCAATCTTGAAGTGATAGAGAGTGTTGTACCGGCGCTCCCCAGTGGGCAGGATCTCGCACTCCATGATCTCCATGATTTTGCGGGATTTATCCTCCAGCTGCTTGGCGAACACTACAATGGGAAAGGCTTCCGTGACCAGATCCATGAGGGTGTCGTCGGCCATTTCGTGCTTGCGCTTGCAGAGGGTGACCATGCGCCGCCAGGTGGCCTGAGAACTGTTGGAATGGATGGTGGTAAGCACGCCATGTCCGGTACGGGCGGCCTCCTGAGCGGCATACGCCTCGGCGGAGCGCATCTCGCCCACATAGATGATGTCGGGGTGGTACCGCAGGGCCATGTCCAGCAGCATATCCTGATCGATGTTCTGCTTGGCATTCTCGCTTTCGCGGGTGATGGTGTGGATGACGCTGTTGCAGACCTTTCCGTCCTGTTCCCGCACCAGATCCAGCTCGCGGGAGCCGTTCTCAATGGTAAAGATGCGCTTGTTGTCCGGGATAGTGGTCAGGAGCCAGCCCGCCACTGTGGTCTTACCGGAGCCGGTGGCCCCGGCCACGCAGACGGAAACGCCGTAGCGCAGGCAGGCGGCCAGAAAGTCCAGCATGGGACCTGTGGCGGTGCCGCCCTTCACGAAGTCCTCTTTCTGCATATTCTGCGGGTTGACGATCCGGATGGAGGCGGTGACGCCCACATCCTCGTCCACCAGTGGGGTCTTAAGGACCGCAATGCGGATATTCTTACTGAGGTGGCCCAGGACGGCAGGGCTGGCGTTGTCCAGTACCATGCCGCTGACATGGAGCATGCGGCGGATCACATTGACGGCGTGTTCCGGGCTGTCGAAGTGTTCCTCCAGCTTGACCGTTTCGCCATTGGCGTACAGCACCTCGATATCCCGCCAGGAGTTCACATTGATCTCCTCAATGCCGCTTCCGAAGACATACTTGGTAAGCAGACCGAACTCCGCCATCTCCGTGTAGAGAGCGTCCACCATCTGGTCGCCGGAATAGCCTTTGACTGCGATGCGCCGGTCCTGCACATATTTGGTGATGTACCGTTTGATCTGTGCTTTGGCGTCCTCATCTCCACCCTCAGTGATGAGCGCGGAATACTTGCCGGAAATATACTCCTGCACATCCTGCAAAACAGCATTGAAATCCTTTTCCTCACTTTCCGGGGTGAAGAAGAGGGAGTGCGCCCGATGGCCGCCTGTCGGCTCCGTATTCAGGGAACGCCTGGGGGGATCCTCCTCCATATCCACGCTATCTGCGGAATCAGGTTCAATCCCTGTCCCATCATCGGCCGGGTCGTGACACAGCAGTTCATCCGCGGGCTGGTTCTGGTTTATACCGCCGCTTACCGGGCAGTCCGGGCCAAAGTAGAGGGGGAGTTCCTTCTTCTGCCCATCCGGGCCTGTCGTAATGTGCGTCGCCGCTGGAACCTCTGAGGATTTTGGGGCGAACAGGGACTGATTTCGCTTCTCACCTAACACCCGAACACCTCCCTTGCGATCTTCTCAATCTCCTTGCGGAATACCCGGCTGTCCTTCATCGAGAGGTCTGCCAGCAGATTGCCGGCCAGATACTGCCCCTCCAGTTCCGCCGAATGGGGCAGCGTGAAGGCTACCGTCCCCAGTGCCTGGCTCATGTGATCCCCGGCCTGCTGGGGCTTTACATTGCTGGCGGTCTTGTACTGCTTATCGGCATCCCACTTGGCATCCCGCAGGAGGGGCAGCTGGCTGGACAGATAGCTGATACTCTTGAGGTCGGCGTTGGCCAGCCGCAGAACGGAGTCCGCCTCCATGAGCGCCACGGCGGAGAGAATGTCGTTGGCAATGTAACTGCCGCAGTCAATGACCACATAGGGTGCGATTCCCCGCAGGCAGTCGATGAGTTCCCGCGCCTGCACCTCGTTGTAGGGCGGGTAGGTGTACTCATTCTCTCCCTTGAGCATTCCCAGCATTGTGAGATAACCCAGGCGCTTGTGGGTGACCAGATTGTTTTTGACCAGGTTTTCCGACACATGGGCTGCGGCTAAGACGCTGCCGAGGGAACGCTCACACTCCAAATCCGACACTGGGCAGATGCAGGGCAGCATGGGGGCGGTCATATCACAGAGCAGGAGGATTACATTCCGGCGCTTATCGGCCAGGTACTTGGCCAGCCGCACGGCCACAGTGGTCTTGCCGCTGCCGGGGCTGCCCCACACCGCCAGCACCCCGCCGCACTGCTCCTCCTGCTCACAGGCGTCCTCCTGGACGGCCCCGCGGGAGAAAATGCCGGCTTTCTTGAAGTTCAGCATCAGGCCACCTCCTCGGGGCCTGCGGGCGCCTCCGTTTCTGTGGTTTCGCCGGGATCAGCGGCGGGGTCTGTCTCAGCGGGGTTCTTCTGGGGCTCCTCCTCGGGGTCTGGCTCCGGGGGATACAGTTCCAGAAGGATCTCATTTTGTGCGGCCAGGAACTTGCCGGCGTTTTCCCGGTCACCCCGGTAGACCAGGGACAGATGGATGGTTCCCTCGGCCTCCAGTTCGGCCAGCACCTTGGCCTGCTCCGGGGATACCAGAAGGGTAACGGTATCCGGCAGCTCCTTGTCATCCTCCTCATCTGCGGCAGGTTCGCCGGTGTTGGCATCGTAGCCGGAGGAGGCGGTGACGCTGATGACTTCCACATACTGCAGTTCGGCGGGGACAACAGTCTGACCCTGCTGTTTGTAATCCGGGGCGATCACCGACACGATATCGCCGCTCTGCAGCTTGCCGGAGAGCCCCTCCGCAAAACTTTTGATGGACACAGAGATGGCCTGCTGACTCCCGTCCAGGTTGTACAGGTAGGCATTTTCCGCTGCCGGGGCGTCCGAGAGCTTGGTGGGGATGATATAGTCGCCCACGGCCAGGTTCGCCGTGGCATACTTGCCTACGGCGCTCTCTTTCTGCCGCAGCACATCCTCTGGCAGATTGTAGCCGCCCACTTCCACGGTCTGGACCATACTCTCGGTGATTTCGTCCCCGGCCCGGATGGGCTGGACCACCCGAACGATCTCCGCTTTTTGGGAAACCGCCCGATTAAACAGCGGGGTCAGGCCGAAGCAGATGAGCAGGGAGAGCAGGATGCAGATCACACCGACTACGGTGCGGTTTTTCAAGAAACTCATGCTGGCATTTCCTCCTATTTCATATTGAGTTAAAAAATCCGGGCATTATACCCGAACCGATCTGGCCCGGCGGCCCCGCTTCAGCCGGGGCAGAAGAATGGCGGCTGCCGTCAGGGGCAGGGTCACGCCGGCGACGGTGAGAACGGTCTTTTTCGTGATGTGAAACTTTTTCATAGCAGTTGACCTCCAAAGCAAAATAGTGCGGCAAAGCCGATGGATAGAAATGGGCCCAGAGGAAGGGCCGTTCGTGCCATTGCAGATGGCGCATAATGAGTGATTTTTTGAAATAATGCGGCAGCGCAGTGATACAGCACCGCCAGCAGCAGTCCCAGCGCCATTCCCCAGATCCCCCTCCAAAAGCCCAGAACAAAGCCAGCCGCAGCGGTGAGCTTGATGTCACCGCCGCCCATGCATTCCGGTTGGATCAGGGCGGCAATCAACAGGGGCAGGGCCGCAAGCACTCCAAAAAGCTGGGCGGGGCTGAAGGAAATCAGCCCCGCCGCAGCGGTCAGAAGGCAAAGAGAGTCTGGAATGATGCGCTTACGGCAGTCCACCACAGAGGCGGTGGCCAGTACCGTGAGAAAAATGAGCGCCTGCATCCGCATCAGCCGTTGTAGTCGAACATCTCCTCCACGCGCTCGGTCACGGTGGGCAGGACGGTGTCCCCGAACAGGGTGTAGAGGCCGGCCAGGAGCAGGGCGCCCAGCACCACGGCAATCAGGATCTTGATGGCGGTGTCGATGTAGCCCTCACCGCGGGTGCTGCAGAGAGGGGCGGACAGGCGGGCGCGGGCGCAGGTCATGGCGCAGTGGGCCTTGCATGTCATGGTCTTCACGGTGTTGGACATCTTGTTGAACATCTTCTTCATAGAGAGTTCCTCCTCAAAGTTTTATCTTGTTGATTGTTGTGCGGTCAGCCGGTCACAGGTTCATCGTCTGTGCCTGATCTGCCGTGGGGTCCGGCGCCGACTGCCGGGGCGGGTTCATGGCCTGGGTCAGCGCCTGCTGGTAGGCGGTCAAGACTGCGTTGTCGAACTCCATCCGGGCATCCTTTGTACAGGGAAAGCAGATATCTTTGTAGTCGCCGCTTCCGGATTTGTAGCTGGGCATGGATACAAAGAGCCCCTTGCCGCTCTCCATGACCTTGACGCCCCGGACGGCGAAGCAGCCGTTGATATTCACGGATGCCGTGGCTTTGCAGGGGCCCTCCGGCCGGAGTGTGTGAATCTTGACGGCATAGTGGGTGGGATAGACGGCATGGGGATCGCTGGTGCTGTGAACTGACGGTTCGGCAGTCTTCTGTTCTTTTGCCATGGTACTTCCTCCTTTTTCTGAACATAAAAAATGAGCGGCCCCGCTGCTCTGGGATCACAGGGTCATGGTCATACCTGGTTCCTGCTCCGGCGCTTCCAGCTGGACCGGAACGATGGCCGTGCGGTCCACATAGTAGAACTGGCTGCCGGAATCGTCATAGAGCTCGATGAGGTCTGAGATGGCCAGCGGCTGGCCGTCGCTGCCCAGAGGCTTGCGGTAGAACGCCGCCCAGATCTCATCCAGATTGTTGGTGTCCACCGCATTGTCAAACACGACCTGATAGCGGGAAATATCCGGTCCGCCGTATTCGCCGTTCATGCGGTCCAGGCCAATAAAGCGCATGGTGATGGGGGCCGTTGGCCCGAGCTGCCAGATGCGGCAGGATTTCAGTACCGGACCATGATCCAACGCCTGGTATCCGCCAGTGGAGAGACGGTCATAGACGCCGTCCTCCCACCGAACGGACAGCCCCTTCCTTGCCAGCCAGCCCTCCAGTTCCTCACGGCGGAACATGGTGTCCGCCACCATACCGCGCTCTGTCTGGTACCCAACCGGGTTCCCGTAATAAAGCAGGCATCTGTTTTTCATCTCCACGCTCCGCATGGCGGCATTGCTCCTTTCAGTGTTTAAGTCATATTGATCCCTCCCATACCTGGGTTCTGGCCTTGAACATCCGCCAGTTTTTCTTTGGCCCAGTCAGGAAGAAATTTTTCCTTCAGAACGCCGGTGAAGTCTGTGCGGTTCCAGCGGGTCATCTCGCCATCCCCGAGGCAGGTGCAGCGGATAGAACGGCCGATGGCATTGGGCCTGCATCCAAAGCCATCATGGGCCAGCCAGAGTTGATTTTCCTGGGACCAGCAGGATTCCTTCAAGGTATCTGGGGACAGCACCAGAACCCGGCCCTCGTAGTCCAGCGATTCATAAGAGTCGCGCTCGCAGTGTTCCGGCCCAAATAGGCCAAGAGCCTGATATGCCCTGCGGTACAGCGTGATAAAGCCATCCAGCACCGCCGGATGGCTTCCTACCACAAAGTCGCTGTTATGCTGTGGGTCAGGAGGAATATAGGTCTGCTTGGACCATTGTCTGTTGGCTGGGCTGAACCGTCCGTCCCATTCCTTCTGCTGGATGGTATTGGCCAGCACCCATCCGGTTCGCTTGTAGCCGAAGCACTTCAGCACGTTCTCCAAGCAGCCGTCCCCCAGATGCATTCCATCAAAATGTTCCCGAATGCTCTCCTCAATAGCCTGCTTACAAGCTATATTCGCTTGATGGCTGGACCTCCAGAGAGATACTTCATCCCGCCGATGGGCTTCGCCCGCAGAGTAGGGATAGAGATACACATTATTCTCCATAGAGGATTTTCTCCGTAACCAGATATTTCTCAAATTCCCCAAGGCAGATCCCGGCTTCAGCCAGCATCTCCAGCAGATAGGGAGGCACATCACGCAGATCATGGTCATATTCCGCTATGCCAATGGTGACGGTGTTTTCCTCGTCATCCGCATAGGCGCAGAGCTTGGCCCCGTCAGGGATGCATGCCTCTCGCCGCAGATAGTCCGGCAGTTCCAGCATTCCCTCCTCCAGATCGTCGAAGGGGCAGCCGTCCTCGCATTCACCGCACTCGCCGCAGGCCATGGCCAGATGAGCAGTAAGCTCCGTGGCCAACCTATGCAATGCGTCCGCTGCCTGGATTAGCTCCATGGCTGTCATCTGCTTTTTCAGAACGATCACTGCGCTGTCCAGCGCGTGGATTTCGGTCTTTTCATCGGCCTCAAAACTGCTGATCTTAAACGCTGCACGGGGGATCAAAAGAGCGCCGCTGTCCATCTGTTTGTTGAATTTCATTTTGTTTCTCCTTCTCATTACATCATGATTGTGAAAGAAGCAGGATTGACCGTACCGGGGCCGTCATAGGAATGCTGATGATTGTGCCACTGGCGCAATTCCTCGCCGTGTACCCAGAAGTGAGCCAGAGCGCCAACGGCACAGCCATGCTGGAAGCCTGTGATCCCGTCTGTATCTGCCTGACGGCTGGTACGCTCCGCGATCTCAGGGAGAGAGGCGCCGGCCTCCATTTCTGTTTCCATCAGATCTGCCCATCGCTTTGCATATTGGACGACAGCGCGGCTGTAGAAATCATCTTCATTAACTTTCTGGTATTGCTCGAATTCCAGTTCTGTGCCGGGATTCAGTTTCATGATGTGTTTGTCTCCTCTCTCTAATTCAATGTGGGGCCAATTGCCTGCACCTGCTGGGCGGCAAGTTCATCGCAGAAAGCCGCCAGATCCTCCATCGTCGGGGTATAGCTCCTGGTTTCAAGGGCGGCCATCAGCGCATAGGTCTGGCCCACCTCAGACAACAGCGTCCGAAGCCTGTCCGCATCCATGTCCGCCCCCATCCGCCGAATCTGTGCGGAAAAGGTGATCTGGTAACGCGGCTGGCCCGGAATGCTGTCAATCCGCATATCCATTCCAAGACTTGAGTCGTCCCGCGCCCGGATATAGACCTGTCCCACTGCGCTGCGGCAGACCAGCAGGCGGCCCTGACTCATTTCCTCTATGAGTTGAGCCGCCCGCTGGAGCTTTTCCAGTTCAGTGAGCTGTTCATCCAATTGCCTCACCTCCAGTCCAGTCAAACAGCGTCATCTGAGAGGGAACCACCCGGCTCCGCTCCTGCAGGTCATAGTTGGCAATGAGCAGTTCCGGGAACTGCGCCCCGTTGTCATACCGCTGCTTGATGTTGTTGATGCGTGTGGTCTCCATGAGGTAGATACTCGGCTGGTCGTACAGTCCGCGGATGAAGGCGTCGTCATTGTAGGAGAGCAGGAACTTGCCCTGAATCCGCATCAGGGCGTCCCGCAGGCGGATGTGATCCGCTTCCGTGAAGCCATCTTCACCAATGTTCTGGTAATACCCCTCGGTGGCATGATAGGGCGGGTCAAGATAGAAGAAGCTCACCGGGCGGTCATACTGCCGGATGAGCTTCTCAAAGTCCTTGTTCTCAATGACCACTTTAGCCAGCCTGCGATGGGCCTGCTCGATGAGGGGAAAGTTGCTCCACATATCGTGGGGCTGACTGCCAAAGCTGGTCAGGCCCGAAGCGTAGCTGTACCGGATGAGCTGATAGAACCAGGCGGCTTTCCGCACATCGCCGGCGGGACTGTCTCTGGCCAATGCGGAACGAATCCGGTCAAAGTCCTCGCGGGCGTTGAGGACATAGCGGAGTTCTGCCATCAGTTCCTCCGGTTTTTCCCGGACACAGCGGTACAGGTTGACCAGAAGACTGTTGAAATCGTTGTAGACCTCGAAATCATTGCCGGGCGGCTTATGGAAGAGGACCCAGCCGCCTCCGCCGAAGACCTCGATATACCGCTCATAGTAGACTGGGAACAGGGTGACGATGAGTTCACGCAGTGCTTTTTTGCCGCCGATCCAGCTCATGAAGCTATTCAACCGCATCACCGCCTTCCAGCGGCAGCCGGGTCTGTGCGGTATTGAACTGTTCCAGGGATCGGTTCAATCCGCTGATGGCGGCGGCGATCCCGCTGATCCGCCGTGTCAGATGGGCGATGGTTGCCCGCACCTCCTGTTCCGTAGCGGCGTAGAAGTACCCGCTGCCGCTGCTGGCGATGGGGACTCCCTTGCGGCGCAGGCGGTTGACCATCTGCCGCACTTCGATCCCCTTGATGGAGAAAACGCACTCCAACTCCCGGCTGGTGGCGGCATTTGATTCGCCGGAGTGATACCGTTTCAAAAATTCCGCCAGCCGTTCTTCCTGCATAGACGCCTCCTTTCCGGGGTGCTTTTCCGAAAAAGGGCGTAAAAAAAGAGGGGGCCGTTTATCCCTCTCGGAAAAACGGCCCCATTGTTATTTCTGGCTATTTATTTTTTGTAGAATCACCTCCCTTGTGTCAATCCCTGGCGTGATGCCGATTACATGGACATCTCCTGGCTGCTGGGAGGCTGGCTGTACTCATAAAAAAGGATCTCGGTTCCGTTCCAGGACACATACCCATGCTCTGCCGCCGACAGGCCGAGGTTTCTCATCTTTTGGTTGGCGTAGCCCTCCGCGTCAAAACAGGACGCAAGGAGTTCGTCTGTGGGATACACGCCATCCTGCTTAGCCAACAGTCTGCCATACTCGGCTACCTCCATGTCACGGGGCATGAAATTGTAGCAGTGGAGGTTCTGCGCCAAATCCAGGGCGTGATCCAGGCGGTGGCAGTCCTCCAACTCCATGACCGCCAGCCATTTGTCCAGCCACCGGGGTTCGCCCTGGCCCTGCTCCGCCCACACATACCCAAAGTCGATGGCGTGGCGGATAAGCTCTGCGACAGAATCATACTGGGAGAGGATATCTCTCAGCTGAGGCAGGCAGCAGTCCACATCCACAGCGATGCACTCGGTCAGCGTCTCCGCTTCCAGTGCGTCCAAAGCAAGGAGCAATTCGTCCGGGTGGGACGAGTCCATATATTCGCTGGTATCCGGAAACCCTACCCACACACCGTTCATATTGCTGCGGCTGGCCAGCTTGACCCGGATGCCATAATCGCCCTTGTCGGGATACTGCGTCAGGCCGCTGTCCAGGAGCGGAACTGTCAGGGACGAGATTTTGATGAAGTGCCCGTCACAGAATGCGCTTCCGACTCGCTGCCGATATGCGGCCCCGACCTTTGCGGGATTGAGATATGCCCGTGTAGGGGAAGCTGGGCGTTTGATCTGCTCCATTACAAAGCGCCCCAATCCAGCATCATCTCCGGCGCCGTAGAACAGCTCATAGTGATCCAGCTGGTTGATGACCTGCATCACATCACAGGTCTTTTCCGGGCGCTCGATCTGCATGGCCCCGCGAAACAGCAGGGCTTCTTTTACGGTCATGTTCTCAAACCGGCGTTCCAGCCAGTCATACTCGGATTTGGTCATCTCAAAACCGTCCAGCAGATCGAAGAGCCTGAGATCTTGTGTACTCACCGTGGCACCATCTCCATTCCAATTTTATTTTCTTCTGTATTCTCCGCCTGCTCCACACAGCGGAAGGGACTCCACTTCCCGCAGCAGGGGCAGGCGACCATACCGTTCGCGGCGTGATCGATCTGTTCCTGTGTCACCTCGCCGGGCGTATGGCAGCACTCACTGACCACCGTGACAAGATGAGCCGCTTCCAGCGCCTCCGGTCGGTATTTTCGGTTGAATGGGACGAAGTGGATCCAGCGCGGGTCGTCAAACAGCCGGGCCGTATGCAGGCGCAGCGCCTCTTTTCGGACCTCCTGCGGAGAATCTCTTGTATAATTGTGGTTGCTCTCCCACTCAATCAACGCGTCCAAAAGCGCCTGCTCGCCCGCTTTCTGGATGAGTGACTCCACAAGCTGGTACCACAGTTTCTCCTCGAGCTCGCCCAACCTGGTCTGTACGCCTCGCCAGCAACTGTGCTTTTTATCCCTTCCTGCGCCGTAACTGATTGGATGGAACACTCCGTGAAGCCATTGCAGACTGCCAAAGGTGAGTTGATCTGCATGGATCTCACTGACGGAGTTGATTCGTCTGCTGGACAATTTTGTCCCTCCATTTCCGGATATTGTGGAATTACAGTCCCTCCATCTGGGGACCGGAGAACATCTCTTTCTCATGTTCCGGTTCAAATACCAGGAGGGGCTCTCCATCCGTCCTGCGGATCAGACCATAGTCAGTGATGATCCCCAGCCGGTCATCCAGCATCCTCTGTCCGATCTGCGCCGCCTGTGGGGTCTGGAACAGCTCCTCCGGCAAGTCCGGATATTTCTCTCGGAGGACCAGTTCCGCATAGTCCCAGGTCTGGGCCACATCAGAATGCAGCTCATATTGACCAGCCTCCTTTATCAATTGGACAGCGTAGGTCAAATCGGGTTGCCCCACGGCGGCCAGGAGCGCCTTATAACGGACGAACTCCGCCTCCCCCCAGATTCGTTCCTGCTTTGCCAGCTGACGGGCAAAATCATTGACCTCCTCCAAGCCGTCGTCCTCCAGAGTGTCATTGATGACATCCCGCAGGGAGGGGATCAGGCAGTCTATACAGTGGAAGGCACACTCCTTTGTAGAAACGGCATCCACAGCTCCCACTGCCCGCCAGATACCGGCATCCACCGCAGGGAGATCCAGCACCGCGGTTTTATCGTTATCGTACTGGGGATCATTGAAAAAGCCTTTGGAGACCTCCAGCACCACCGGGGCGCCGGAGCGGTGGAAGTATGCCACTTCGCCGGGGCGGTACACATAGACAGGCTTGATCTCGCTGCCCAGTTCCACATAGCCGCAATCAGTGAACACACCGCCATGATACTCCTGATGCTGCTCACCCAGTAATTCCAGCAGTCTTTCCCGAAAGCCGCTGTTTTCCTCTGTGGTGTCCAGCAGAGCCATTGCCGCATCCGAGAGCATCTCACTCGCATACAAAAATTCCCCAAGTTCCTCATGATTGGAAACCTGGGGCGCAAAACAGCATGCGTCGGTATTGTAGGTCAGGTTGATGAGCCGCTCCAGAGGGACAGGTCCGCTGTGGTGCTCCTGTTCCATCTTCAGGAGGGCTTCCATTCCCGGCCGCTGATCCTCGGTCAATATGGCGAGACGCTGGGCAAACAGATTGAGGTCATACAGGTTGACATTCTCTCCGATCATGCTGCGTTGCAGGCCCTTGTAGCGGATGCTGGTCAATTCGTTTTTACAGGATCTGCCGTCCTTAATTCGTGCCTTTTGGAGTGCGTCGTTAAATTCCGCCCAGTTCGCCGGCATCTCCATAACAGTGGCTGTTTCATACCCTTTGGGGCTGCCATTGCTGATCTCCACCTCGAAAATCGGCTTACCCAAGCTTCATCCCTCCCATTTGGGGGTAGGTCTCCTGATATTTGGCTGGATTAGCCCCCGGCACATCCCAGCCAGCCATACTCCCAACTTCCATAGCCTGTCGCTGGATAGGGCTGACGCCCAGCTTTTCATTCAGCTCGTCCGCCAGTTCCACATTTTGTTCCTTATCGCCGGTGTCCCACTCGGAGGGATAGTAGCCAGTCTCGCCCCGCTTGATGCAGATGAGCTGGCCGGTGGTTTTCAAAGTCGAGAAGCACAGCTCCGGCAAGCCCTCGGCTACTTTGGCAGCAAACTGCTCCTGTTCGGTCTGGATACTCCAGCCATCTGGCTGCCAGAGGTGAACATACAGCTCGCCGCCGTCCACCTCGATGGGCCGCTGCTCGAAGCCCTCGCCCCAGCCATCTGAGGCTTGGCCACCGATGTACTCTTTTAAAATGGTGAGTTCCTTTGGGGTCAGCTCACCGGCCACCCGGCACTCCGCCACGCCCCAGAGCCGGCCATTTCTTGCCTCAACAGTGAATACCGCCGAGCGAACCTTATGGTCCACACTGTCACCCTCGTCATACCAGCGCATAAGGCCGCGCTCGGCCTCCTCTGGCATCCGGTTTTTTACCAAGGCAGACAGAATGCTACCCTCATGATCCATGAGGGTGCGGCCGTCCCACTCCTCGCCGTATTCCGACATATCCCCCCACTCATCCCGTCCATAGAAGTCGGCGGTGATGGGCATATACAGCTTGAGCGTTTGAGGCTCCGGCGGATAGATTGAGAAGCGGTCTTTGCCCAGTACCAGGGCCAGAGTACGGCCATTGTCCCACTTCACATGGAACTGCCCGGCGTCATCAATAAAGTCCAGTTTCCCGGTGCTGCCGGGGGGCAGGGGGCGTGGGTCGGCGCCCATCTCTGTCAGCCGGATGTGGGAATCCTTGGGGAACTGCTGCCGCAGGAACTCCACCCACTCTCTCGGTATACTTTGCATTTATATTCCTCCATACACTTCTTGTTCGATATTATCTTCTTCGAGATATTCATCCCACTCATCTCCGGTCAACCCGAGTGCTTCCATCAATTCCTCATCCGGCTCTGCGAGATGAATCGTATCGTTCTCAAGATCCTCTTTCAGATCCCGCCACTCGTACTCCTCACCCGCAGGGAAGTAGAGCCACTTCCCCTCCTGGTTGAATATATAGGTATACTCGATTCCTTCGTATTCCGGTTCAATCAGTTCTTCATGGGTCATTTCGACCGCTTCACAGCCGCTAAGTTCCATATCTCTCCGCATAGCAACTGTGACCCCAGGCTGTGGAGCATCTGCCGTATGGGGCGTCTGTGGAGAGGGCTCTGTTTTTTCACGGAGGATTTCCAAATCGCCTAATGCGAACAGTGCGTCAACCCGTTCTGGCGTATTGTAATGTTTCAGCAATGTTGCGCCATTATCATCCGGATATCCATTGTAGTGGCAAAAGATCGTCAGATATTTGTCCTCGCCTATCTGTTTTGCGATAATACTATGTGTACCCAACTATATCCCTCCCATTCTTATCCCAATATCCGGCTGATCGAATTGTTGATGGAGCCGCTCCACCGCCTCCGCCACCACAGGGTCTGACCGGAAACTTTCCAGTTTTTCGTGATCCGTGAAAAAATGTTGTTCACCGTTTTGAAAATGGACAAGATCCACCGTGGCGATACCGTCCTTGGTAACGCCCAGCCGTTTCTCGCTGGTATCGCTGTCCTGGTAGATCTGGATCGCTTCCTCCAGGGTCAGCTCTTGCCTGATCTTCTCCTGTGGGGTATTGGTATCCGTCATGACAAACCAGGCGTGAGTATGGGGACGGCTGGGATCTGCGGCATCCAGGAGCGCCTGTTTCCCAGCCTCGGTCAGCCCATAATTGCAGGTACGGCGGGGATTGTCCTCACCGGCAAAATCCAGCAGGATATCGTCCACCGCTTTTTTGACCTCCGGATCGTCTGTCAGCGTTTCAAAGCGGAAGCCTGTTGTGCTGCGGAAGGGCAGCTCCTCCTGAATGGTTTGGAGGAATGTCTCGGAATCCGTAATCTCCTGCTGTTCGCCGTTGGCATAAGTCACGCGGCCAGCCAATGGTTTCTCCGCGTGGGCCATGCTTTGCCGCTGAACATTGAGATCGAAGATGGTCAGGTATGCCTGATAGTCTCCTTGAACAGGATTACAGCGAAGACAGTAACGGTAGCCTTCCGTCTCAATGATGTAGCCATAATTCTGCACCCAGCCGCCATCGATTTTACCACCGTGGCTTTCGCAGTACCGGGTCATAGCGTTATAGTCCTTCAAGACGCTTGCCCGCAGCTCGTCCACTACCTCCTGGAGCTCCGCTTTGAACGCAGCGTTGTTTAGTTCCTCCGGCCCTCTGGGGTGCCAGGTGTGCCAGAAATCCTTTCCGCTGCGGCCAAAGTCCATACGGACATGCCCGATGGCGCTCAGTGCCGCGTCCTCCTCTGGCGGCATGGCATAAAAAATGCCCGCTTCCTCGGGCGAAGCGGGTCGGATGGCAAATGTTTGATTGCGAAGGGGATATTCAAGACTGTTGTTCCGGCAGTAATCCCGTAGTGTCATAGTCTCTCCGAGCAGAAGGAACTGCCCATTCACTCTGCGGGATATTGTGTCGGCCCGTTTCAGGGGAACAGGGGAAAGGACAGAGCCGATAGGATTTACATAGGCGTGGTCTGATAGTGCGACGGGTTTCTTGGCATTGCGGACACTACCTCTCAGTTCGTAGTAATACCAGCCTTCCGGAACCTCCTCCCGCGGGATTCTTTGGGAAGCGAACAACACCGGCCTGCCGAACAATATGGCTGATCGTAAGGGATCGTTTTTGATATTGATACTCATAGCGTGCCTCCATTCGATTTTACAGCAACAACAAATACCACAAATGGCTTCACAAGTCTACTGTTTTTTTACAGCATCTGCATGGTCTGGCCGCTGTCCTGCTCTTGGCCTGTCATGTGGGCTTGTGCCAAATTGGTGAGATAGTGCGGGTCCACGATGACTTCTGCCTCGTTTCGCCCCAGGAATATCGCATGGATATGAGTCTTTTCAATCTGCGCCTGATATACCTGCCCATGTGAGCTGTACCGATGGGCAAACCACTCTGCCGTATCGCGGTTCAGGGTCCAGGATAGTCCCTTCACCATTTTAGCGTTGTAGGGCGTTACTCCCCGGTAAACCGTCACAAGATTCGGTAGTTCCTCGTATACCTGCAGTTCCTCCTTATCCATCAGCAGAGAGGGGGAGACTGACCGGAACAGGGCCAGCAGTTCCCGTCGGCTCAGGTTGGGATCGCTGTTGGGGGCCTCGCTGGTGGTCCAGACGAAGTTCAGCGCCGAGGCCGCATCTCTTTCTGAGAGATATCCTGCCGTGTGCTTGAGGAAAGCCAGGCGGTAGGACTTGGTAACCATGTAAAAGAGCTGATTGGAGGACTCCGCTTCCTGGATGTTCTGTGCCATCTGTCCCCGCCAGCAATCTAATGCCCGTGGGTCGTTGAGCAGGTCAGCGGGCTGGATAGAGTTGTTTTTATCCCGGATGACTGTGATACCGCTGTCGGTAAAAGGATGCTTGACTACCAGAGGCGACATCTTCGTTGGCTGGATTTCCAGGTACAAAAATGTGTGTGCCAAAGATTTCAGGGCAGTCAAGTCGGTTTCATCTGGCCAGCAAGCGTTCCATCTCTTACCTTTCTTTTCTTCCATATTGTGACCTTCCTTAAATCCCCTGGCAAAGTTGACTCTGCACCTCGAAGGGCTGGCTCAGACGGCACACCGCACCGTATTCCGTCTAATGAACACCGTCCTCTTTCATGGAGTCTTCACAAAAATTGTTCGGAATCCATATAGCCGTTTATGACGCTATCAGCTCCTCATCGTCTCATAATGCCATTGCGGGTCCATCCTCCTGCGAGGCAAAGGGCTCACTGAGCCGTTTGACCAAGCCGAAATCAGTCCTTCTCACGCCGTCCTCCTGCATATAAAAGTTGCCCAGCGCCTCGAAATCCGTAAAGCCATCGAGCGTAGAGATCAGCTCCTCATCCGCCCCGAACTGCTCCAGCACCTGTTTCCCATATTCCTCCGGGTCATCCGGTACACGCTCGTAGTCATCCAGTTCAATGGAAAACCTCAAAGCCTCCTGGAGCGTTTCCGGCCGTTCCGCCTCGAGGACAGAAAGGTACTTCAGCAACGCGCCGTCCTCCTGATCCATTATTCGGATATTTTCCGCCAACTCGTCCAATTGCTCCAGTCTCAGATCCATCCCCTGCAGAGGAAGATATTCCCCCAGATAGGGCCGCAGGGCCTCCGCTCGAACGAGTTTCGCCATATTGAGGCTGTCCACTCCCAGAAGCTGTCTGGCACTCTCCAATTGCTCAAAGGTCGCAGGCAGAGTGATCTGCGCCGTTTCGCTCTGTACACGCACAGGGCAGGGGTTTTCCAGCCATATCCGAAAAACGCCGTCAAATGTCTCCTTCTCCAAAAGTTCAGGTGTCTTTTTCTGCACATAATTGCCGCTGGAATATGCTCCTCCATGCTTTTCCCGGTATTCAGCCCCCACACGGGCATAATTGATATAGGGCTTGAAGCGATCCGGAAATGGTGTGATCCCTTTGTTCACAAGGTAGATGCCCAATTCTGAATCAGACGACACATTGTTGACGAGCATATACTCATCCAGCCTGTCCGCCACAGTAAGGGACCCATCCAAGTTCCAGATATGCTCCGCATCCAATGCCCCGGAAAAGATGGCAGCTTTCGTCGGAGAAAGTGCCTCTGTGCGTTCCGCCAGTTTTTGTAGTTTTTGAAACTGCTCCGAATCTTCTACATCCACATCGTACAGGCATCGATAAAGGACCGGTACATTGCCGCTCACATCCAGGATGGCGGTGGCTGTGGTATCGCGGCTGATTCTGTCCAGGGAGGCAAATGCCTCCCCAATCTCAGCGGGACTGGCGGGCAGCTGCAGACGGACAGTTTCTTTTCCTTTTCCCCGGCTCAGAGTCAACAGAATCATCGTTACATTCCTCCCATCTGAAATTCCTGTTCCCGCTGGTGCTGCTCTGCCGGACCGCCGGCCATCAGCTCCTCCAATGTCAATGTGCCACAGTAGGCCACATATCCTTTCTCCATGAAGGCTCCTGTTTCCTTCTCCATACGGAGTTTGCCGTAACGCTCATAATCATAGAACTCCTCCAGATTGGGGTCATATTCATAATGGCCGGAATCCTGGATCATGTATCTGCCATATTCGGCGGGAGTGCGGACTTTGGGTGCAAACTCAAACAGCTCCAGATTTTTGGCCAGTTCGCGTATCTCGCCGGCACACTCCGGCTTGGCCATCTCCATAACCGCCGTTAACTTTTTCTGTTCCAAATCAGACAGTGCGGCGATGGCCGTCGCCATATCATTCAGCGCAAACAGATCCTCCTGCTGTCCCTCCAGCACCTCCTCCACCTCTGGCGGGAGCATACTGTCCTCATACCAGATGCGGGCATCGTGGATGTCAACACCGAAACGCTCAATTCCACGTCTAAGCTGCTGCTCAGAGCAGGGTAGGAGCAGCCATGTGATTTGACCCGTGTTTTCCGGCCGCTGCCCGGAGGAAAGCCCCACCGCCAATAAATCCTGCTGGTAATGATAACAGGGGAAGTGGCGGCCGTCATAAAGCGGCTCCAGTTTCATCCCATTGTCATAGACCACGCCGTAGGGGGTGATGCTTCCCTCGGTATGATTGAGGATCAGATCCAGGGCGAACTTTTGGCTATCCAGCCGCTCAAGTTCCTCGGTTCTGCAGCCCCCACCCTGCATCGTCATGTAGTGCTGCCGCCCAATGGCGTCCAGGTCGGAGAAGTCTGTGATGACCGTGGCCTGCTGGCAGCAGAAGGTCAGGTTGATAAAATCTTTTATATTGGAGACGCCCAATTTGCAGGCCATCCCCTGGAACTGAGCGGCCTCACCGTTGTCAAAACTGTCCAGCCGCTTGGCCAGGTAGTCCAGTTCATCGAGGTTAAGATTTGTTTTCTCCAGACGCTTTAAGATGGAATAGCTGCTTTCAAGCTCGTCCACATGGCAGTCCTGGAGTATGGGATCTCCAATTTCCATGTTTTTCAGGGCTTCCACCATGTCATCGTAGGCATCCTGTGGAATGGGAAAAGGTATGGTGAACTGCCCATATTCCGGATGCCGGGCGTTGCTCAAAACCACTTGGATCACATTGCTCATGTTCTCTCCTCCGTGTCCATGACTGATTTTCCATACCGGGCAATCAAAACTGCGTAAAGGATATTGAGGAAATCCTGATCATCTATCAGGCTCCTGTTCGCCAGTTCACCGGCGTCCATGGGGAATTTTCGCTCATACAGCCGTTTGGCGGAATAAAAGATGGGATAGTCCCGAACCGCCAAGCCCCTGCAGGAAATGCAGGGGAAGTCAATGTAGCCGCTGGCAAGTGCCGGAACTGCCGTCTTCCAAAGCGGTTCCCTCGAGGCTAAAAGGTAGAGGGAGGCCCAGTAGACAGAGGGAGTATCTTCCTTCGGCTTGTCCGCCGCCCTTTGGCAATACGGACGGATCTTGTGCAGGATGGTCTGATCCAGGCCATCCCAATGTGTCACGGCTTTGATTCTTTGGTACAGCCGCAAACGAAGATTGCGGCCTAAACACTCCAGAATCAGATCGCGGTATTCCAGAGCGCCGGAGGCCAGCCGCTCCGCGATATAGGGGCAGGTGGGAACCTGACAGGATTTGCATCGATAGTGCAGGCAATACTGACAGTCTACATCCTCTGGTTTGTAATGGAAGCTGCTGAGGCTTATCCCACCGCCGCGACGCTGGAAACCGGGGACGCTCATCATCATGCGCTCCAAACTGGCTTGGGGGGTATCTTGGGCGAAATATTTTGTCATGGCTGTCTCCCTCTTTCTGAGCATAAAAAAACAGGGGCCGCATCTCTACACATACAGTGCAGATGTGGCCCCTGTTCTTCCAATTTCACATATCCATTTGTGGTTCCTGCTTTTGTCCCAGCTCCAGCCTGTCCGCCAAGTCTGGGACAGTGTATTCGATCTTTGTCCTTGCAGTCTGCAAGGCTTTGAGCTGGCCATCTTCCAACTCCGGACCTTCATCCAGCAGGTAGTCTGTGGCCCGGTACAACTCGGCTCGTTCCTCCAATGAGAAAAGCTGGGCCTTGGAGATTAGCCCGGAACGAACAGCGAAGTCTCGTTTGGCTCCTGCAAAATCATCCTCATAATAGTGTCCATGGCTGACACCGACCTTCTCATAGTCCCAGATCCAGGTGACAAACTGATAACCCCAGCCATTTTCCAACTCCCGGCCAGCCAGCACTGCGCCGCCGAAATCCGCCAGCAGATGGAACTGCTCACTCAGCCCGCTGGCGTGAAGAAGAGGGGCGCTCTGGACCGCCTCGACATAGGCGTACACTTCATCTGCGGTCTGGGCAACTCTGTGGTAGAGTTCACTGGCCTCCATGTTATTGCTTCCGGCAGGGAGGAGGAACACATCACTCCCCGCTGAAACAGAGAGAACCGGCTGGTTGTTCAGCAGCACTGTCAGCCGGTTCTTCTCCGGATGGCCTGCGGTGATCCCAGCTGCCCGCAGGCGGCGGGCTAACTCTGCAAAATATTTATTTTCCAAACTCATTCCTCCCCTGAAAATGAAAAAGCCGGAACCTCTTTTGAGATTCCGGCAGAAAAGAAAAAGCGGCAAATATTCCCCGCAGGAAATATCGCCGCTCTTTTCTGTTCCCTATATCATCTGATACCCGCGGGTTTGACTCTTATCAGAGTGAATAGCGCAAGGTCAAATATCGATAAAATGAGGCCCGTAGATTTACTAATCTACGGGCCTCGGAAGCCTTGAAAACACTGGGGTTTTACACCCAATATCTTTTTTGGCCTCCCTTTCTGGCGCAGCGGGAGGGATTCGAACCCTCGTGAGGTTTCCCTCAAACTGATTTCGAGTCAGCCCCGTTATGACCACTTCGATACCGCTGCATATTCAGTTCGCTGTTATCAGCCAAACTATTATGCCATAACTTTTTGCGTCTTGCAAGGTCTTTTTTCGCATTCGGGGCATATTCTGTGCGTATGAAGACTGTCTATTTATCGGTACGCCTGAAAAATTACGAAAATGCGCTCGCGCTGGTCGGTGCGCCGCTCGCCGAAACGCCGGAGAACGCGGACGTTTTGCTGCTGCCCGGCGGGGGCGACATGCACCCGCGCTTTTACGGTCAAGCGCTGAACGGCTCGGAAGATCTCGACGAAGCACGCGACGCGCGTGAGCTCACGCTGATTGACAACTTCCTGTGCGCGGGAAAGATAGTCATCGGCATCTGCCGCGGGCTGCAAGTCCTCAACGTCTATTTTGGCGGCACGCTGCGTCAGCACATCGAGGGCCACAGTCAAATTGACGGCGTTGACCGGCTGCATGCCATCAACACCGCGCCGGGCCTTCTGCGCGAGCTGTACGGCACGCGCTGCACGGTCAACAGTGCACACCATCAGGCCGTCTGGCGGCTGGGGACGGGGCTTCAGGTCTTCGCCTGCGCGGAGGACGGCACGGTCGAGGCCGTCGGCCACAGGACGCTCCCCGTCTTTGCCGTGCAGTGGCATCCTGAGCGGCTGTGCGGCGCGTTCGCGCGGCCGGAAAGTGCTGACGGTGCAAGGCTTTTGCGCGCTCTACTCAGATAACGTAAAAAAGTGCAGAAAAATTCTGAAAAAACGTTGACAAAACGGGACACTGATGCTATTATAACAGAGCTGACGATTTTTGCGGAGGGCGCATGCAGGTGTAGCACAATGGCTAGGGCACCAGCCTTCCAAGCTGGGGATGCGGGTTCGATTCCCGTCACCTGCTCCATTCAATTTGCGCCAGTAGCTCAGTTGGATAGAGCAACTGCCTTCTAAGCAGTAGGCCGGGGGTTCGAATCCCTCCTGGCGTACCATTTACAAGGCGCCCCTCAGCAAAGCAGCAAATATCGCACGGATACAGAATATGTGGTGGGTGTAGCTCAGTTGGTTAGAGCACCGGATTGTGGTTCCGGGTGTCGAGGGTTCGAGTCCCTTTACCCACCCCACAAAAAGAGAGGGATGGGATTTGGCCCCAGCCCTCTCTTCCCAATAGGGGTGTAGCCAAGCGGTAAGGCAAGGGACTTTGACTCCCTCATTCGCTGGTTCGAGTCCAGCCATCCCTGCCAGATTTTTACCGCTTCGGTGGTTTGGAATAGAATATGCTTCGTTAGCTCAGTTGGCAGAGCACCTGCCTTTTAAGCAGGGTGTCCGGGGTTCGAATCCCCGACGAGGCACCAAAAAAGAGAGACAGCTTTTGAGCTGTCTCTTTTCATTTGCTCTTTCCCGGGGCCGTACGAATTGACGCGCTCTGAAAATCATGGTAAAATTCTCTTATCAATACTCAGGAGGAATGCCGTATGAAACGCTGCAAGTTTTTGACTCTTATGCTCGCCTTGCTTTTGCTGCTGCAGAGCTCCGCGCTGGCGGCGGACAAGGGCAAAACCGTCACTGTCACGCTCCCGACGTTTGCCGTTACGCTCAACGATACCAAGATCGACAGCGCGCACAGCGAATATCCGCTGATCGTCTACCGCGATATTACGTATTTCCCCATGACCTACCACGCCTCGCGCTTCCTGCACCTCAAGAGCAACTGGTATCAGACCGAGCCCAAGGGCACGCTGTTTGTCGGCTACAGCGACGCGAGCGAGGACACGTGGACCGACACGCCTGCGACCAGTAAAAATACCGTGACCGCCAAGGCGACCGTCGCTGACTATCAGATCGCCGTCAACACGGTGGACAAGGGCAAATGCCTCGACAATTCCGCCGAGCCGTACCCGCTGCTTAACTTCCGCGGCGTGACCTATTTCCCGCTCACGTGGCGCTTTGCCGTGGAGGAGTTTGGCTGGGAGTATCACTTTGACGCCAAAAGCGGCCTGAGCATCCGTTCGGCCGAGCAGTTCCGGCCCGAGCTCGAGGACGCGCTGCTTGCAAGCTCCGCGCCGTCTGCCGCGCTGGTGCAGAAGACGTATTTTTACGGCGCGGACAAGTCTGAGTACGCGGGCGTTCCCTATTCCAATCTGGCCGGTGCGACCTTCGTCTACCGCAGAAGCGGCGAGGCGGCGGTGACGATCAAGGCACAAGAGCTCTTTTCTGACGGCGAATACTACTTTGACTGTCAGGACAGCGAGAACGCGCCCGTGCTCAGCGGCGGTGTGCTGACGCTCTCCGCCCGCCGGACGGACAGTGCCGGTCAGGCGACCGTCACGCTCAAGATCGACCTGCGCAGCGGAACGCTGCTGCCGTAATTTACCCCTAAGGAGACTCGCATTGAACATCACGACCATTTTATTCGACCTGGACGGGACGCTGCTGCCGATGGATCAGGAGGCGTTCACGACCGGATACTTCAAGTTCCTCGCCAAAAAGCTCGCGCCCTACGGCTACGAGCCCAAATCCCTCGTCGACGCCATTTGGGCGGGCACGGCGGCCATGGTCAAAAACGACGGAAGCTGCACGAACGAGCAGGCCTTCTGGAAGAAGTTTGCGGCGATCTACGGCGAGGAAAAGTGCCAAAGCGACCAGGGCCTTTTCGAGGATTTCTACGCCAATGAGTTCAACGCCGCGCGCGACATCTGCGGCTTTAATCCCGCGTCGGTGGAGACGGTCCATAAGCTCAAAGAGTGCGGCTACCGCGTTGCGCTGGCGACGAATCCGATCTTTCCCCACATGGCGACGGAGAACCGCATCCGCTGGGCGGGCCTTGTGCCGGAGGATTTTGAAATTTACACGACCTACGAGGCCTCGACCTTCTGCAAGCCGAATCCTGCCTACTACCTCGAGGTCGCGCGCACGCTCGGCGTCAAGCCGGAGGAGTGCCTGATGGTCGGCAACGACGCGACCGAGGACATGGCTGCACGCGAGGTCGGGATGGATGTCTTTCTTTTGACCGACTGTCTCATCAACGCGAAAAACCGCGACCTGAACGCCTATCCCCGCGGCGATTTTGCCGCGCTGAACGCTTACATTGACGCGCTGCAATAAAAAACTGCCGCCCAAACGGGCGGCAGTTTTTACTTTTCGAACACTACTTTCTGCTTTTCCCGTTCTGCGCGGTGACGAGGCGGAAGATCGTGGACACCAGCAGGATCGCCACGGCGATGCTGCCCGCGACGCCCGCGGTCTCAAGTCCTTTGTGCACCGCGGCCTGCACATCGCCGCCCAGGCCGAGGCTCATCGTGTAGTAAATGCCCGCGCCCGGCACCAGCGGCAGGAGCGAGATGACGAGGTACGACGTGACGGGGTATTTGCGCGAGCGCGCCATAAGCTCAGAATACAGCGCCGAGACGACGGCGGCAAAGAAATTCATGCTGTAAATGCTCATGCCCAGATCACGGCAGAGCAGGTACGTCATCCATGTGAACACGCCGCCGAGCGCGCAGAGAATGCTGCCCCAGTCGTGCACATTGAAGAGGATGAAAAAGCCCGTACAGGCGACGAAGATCATCACGGCCTGTGCCCAGGCGGGATAGCTCGCTGAGCCGGACGCGACCGTCAGCCCGTATACGCCGGACGTGACGCGCCATGCCGCCGCCGTGCCGAGCGCGATGGCGAACGCCGAGAGAAGCACCTGCACGATGCGGTTGATGCCGGAGTTCGTATCGCCGTAAATGATGTCGCGCATGGAGGTCGTGATGAGAAGGCCGGGAACCAAGATCATTAAGGTGCCGATGATGACAAAGTCGATATAGTCGACCAGATGGAAGCCCGCGGCGAGATACGCCGGCACCGCCATGGCGAACGCCTCGACGATGGTGCTGAAAAACGGGTTCGTCTCGCGCCTGTCCATCTGGCGCGAGACAAAGCCGATGATGAGGCCAAGAAGGCCCGCGAACAGGCTGTCGCGCAGCGTGCCGCCAAACACCGGACAAAAGCCCGCCGCGGCGCAGAAATTGCCCAGGTAATAAACGGGCACCGAGTAGTGCCGCCGCCCCTTGAGCGTTTCGTCGAGCCACTGCGCGGCGACGCTCGGGTCAGGCGTTTCGGCGCAGATGCGGCGCGAGAGCGCGTTGAGCTTTTCCACCGACTCGAGGTCATTGCCGTGAAAGTCGACGCGCTTCATCACCATCAAAGGCTTGCCGTTGGCCGCCTCGAGGCTGACCATCACGCAGTTGGGGATGGAAAATGCCTCACATTCAATGCCGTAGGCGCCGATGATGCGGCGTATCGTCTCTTCGACGCGGAACGTCTCCGCCCCGCTGAGCGCCAGATGATAGCCGACGCGCGCGGCCAGATCGGTCAAAAGGTAATAATCCATAAAAAATCCTCATATTTTTGGGAAATTTGCCGTCAGCGGGCCTTATATTACAGCGAAACGACCGTCCTGTCAATGCTGACAGGGCGGTCACGCAAAAAACATTTGCCATTTTGCCGCGGCGGCACTATACTGATGCTCGGTCAAGCGGAAAACAGAAAGAAATGAGAGAGATCATGGGAACTACAGTCAAAAAGCATGAGATCGACATGCTGCACGGCTCCATCTGGAATAAGCTGCCGCTCTTTGCCCTGCCGGTCGCAGCCACGGCGATCTTGGAGCAGCTCTTCCACGCCTCGGACGTCGCCATCGTCGGCAACTTCACGGGCGATGCGCGCACAGTCGCCGTCGCGGCGGTGGGCGCAAACGGCCCGATCATCGGCCTCATCGTCAACCTTTTCATCGGCATCGCGCTCGGCGCGAACGTCGTCATCGCGAACACCATCGGCTGCCGCGACGACAATGCCGTCAAGCGCGCGGTGCACACGGCCATCGTGTTTGCTGTGTGCGGCGGCGCGGCGGTCGCGCTGCTTGGTCAGTTCATCGCCTCGCCGCTTTTGAGTATTCTCAATGTGCCGGAGGACGTGTTCCCCTATGCGCTTTTGTATCTGCGCATTTATCTTCTCGGCATGCCGGTGATATTGCTCTACAACTTTGAGGCCGCGATCTTCCGCAGCATCGGCGACACAAAGGTGCCGCTCGCGGCGCTTGCGGTCTCCGGTGTGCTGAACGTGCTGCTGAACCTCTTTTTCGTCATTGTGCTGCATATGACGGTCAACGGCGTTGCCATCGCCACGGTGGCGGCCAACGCCGTGAGCGCGGCACTGCTCTACGTCCGCCTGACGCGCACGGATAAATGCGTGCGCGTGGAGCGCAAAGCGCTGCGCATCGACGGCGCGAGCTTGAAGCGCATTTTGAGCATCGGCCTTCCCGCGGGCGTGCAGAGCGCGGTGTTCTCGTTCGCCAACATCGTCATCCAGTCGGCCATCAACACCCTCGGCACGGTGGCGATCGCGGCGTCGAGCGCGGCGTTCAATGTGGAAATTCTCGCCTACGACGTGCTCAACTCGTTTTCGCAGGCCTGCACGACCTTTGTCGGCCAGAACTACGGCGCAGGGCAGATCAAGCGCTGCAAGAAGACGATGCAGCTCAGCTTTTTGGAGGGGGCCATCGCGACATTTGTCTCGGTCGTTGTCCTGCTGCTGAGCGCAAGGTCGCTGCTCGCCATTTTCAACAGCGATCCCGAGGTCATTGCCATCGGTTATATTCGCCTTGCGACGATCCTGCCGGCGTATGTTTTCTGCCTGATCTACGAAATACTCTCCGGGTATCTGCGCGGCTTCGGCATTTCGCTCGCGCCCGCGCTTTTGACGATGCTCGGCGTGTGCGGTATCCGCATCGCGTGGGTCAAGTTCGTCTTCCCGACGAGCATGACGTTCCAGACCGTCATGTGGGTCTATCCCATCAGCCTTGGCGTGACGGCGGTGCTGATCCTCTGCGCCGTGCTGATCTACCGCCCGTCCAGACGCTTTGCGGGCCTTGAAACGGAAGAAGCGGACAAGTGAGGGGGGAATCCTTACTTGTCAAAATGCTCCCAGAAGGCGCGCACGGCGGCCTCGTACGCGCCGCGGCCCATATAGTAGCTCATTGCGTGATCCGCACCGGGCACGACGAGCAGCTTGCAGGGCGCGGCGCAGGCGTCGCGGTTTTCAAACGCCATTTTGAGCGGGACGAAGTGGTCGTCCTCGCCGTGGATCAGTAAAATCGGAACATCGGTATTTTTGAGCGCCTCGACGGTGGAGTAGCTGCCGGACGAGGCGTTCAGTCTCTTCTGGCACAGAAGATCGGCGATGACGGTTGCTGTGCGGACAGGAAGATGCAGGTTCTTCCCCATCACGTGCTGCCAGATCGCACGCGGCGAGGTGTAGGCCGAGTCGGCGATCACGCCGTGCACCGCAGCGGGGAGAATATCGCCTGCGGCCATGAGCACCGTCGCCCCGCCGAGCGACACGCCCATAAGGTAAACGGGCAGGCCGGGGAAGCGTTCGGCTGCCCAGTTTGCCCAGTCGACGCAGTCGTAGCGCTCGGTCAGGCCGAAGCCGATGTAGTCGCCCTCGCTCTCGTTCTGCGCGCGCTGCTCCACATAGAGCACGCTGCACTGCTCGCGGCTTAAAAAGTCCGCGAGCAGGCCGAAATCGCGGTACCACGCTGAGCGCCAGCCGTGAAACGCGATCACAAGGCGCTTGGCCTTTTCGCATTCACGGAGATGGCCCACGAGCGTCAAGCCCTCGCGGTTTTCGAGCAGCACTGTCTCCGTTTCCGAAGACGCAAGCTTTTTCGCGGCGGCGCGCTGCGCCTCACGGTAGGGCTCGTCGCGCTTTTCGCCCGTGAGCTGGGCGCTGCCCTTATTTTTGAGTGCCTTGGGCGCTTCGCGCTTCATCGCGACGTCCATCAGCGTTCTCGTCACGCCGTAGGCCGCCGCGCCGTAGAGTGCCGCCGCAGCCGTGACGAATATAGCCGCCTTTGTCGCTTTTTTCATAACTGTGACCTCCTTGTAGCCAAACTGTAAACTCTTATCTTGGGTACTGGACAGGGATATTTTCCCGTGTTATACTCCAAACTAATCTAAGTTCCGGGCGGTTTCGACCGCCCATCTCTTCTTTCAGCGTAGCAAAAACTCCGGCTTTTTGCTACGTTCAGTTTTTCCCGTTTGTATGCATTTCCTGCCGGAAATTTCAATGATCGGAGGAACGCATTTTCATGAACGAAGTCAAGTCCCCGAAAAAGCCGCTGCTGTACTACTACTTTGTGGCGATGCTGCTTGTGATGCTCTTCAACTTCATCGCCATGCCGTGGATCTCTGAGCACCAGATCAAGGATGTCGACTACAACACTTTCGTCACCATGACAGAGCAGGGCGAGGTCGGCCGGGTCGAGATCCAGGAGCAGTCCAACCGCATTCTCTTCACCAGCAGCGATGAAAAGACCGTCTACAAGACGGCGATGGTGCCTGACGACGGTTTGGTGCAGCGCCTTTTGGACGCGGGCGTCTCCACCACGGGTGAGGAGATCGAGCAGACATCCACACTTGTCAGCATTCTCGCCTGGGTGCTGCCCATCATCATCTTTGTCGCACTGGGACAGTATATGTCGCGCAAGATGATGGAGAAGATGGGCGGCGGAGGCAACTCCATGATGTTCAACATGGGCAAGTCCAACGCCAAGGTGTATGTCAAGTCCGCCGAGGGCATCAAGTTTGACGATGTCGCGGGCGAGGACGAGGCCAAGGAGAACCTCACCGAGGTCGTCAACTACCTGCACGACCCCAGCAAGTATCAGGAGATCGGCGCGTCGATGCCCAAGGGCATTCTGCTCGTCGGCCCTCCGGGAACCGGTAAAACGATGCTCGCCAAGGCGGTCGCCGGCGAGGCAAACGTGCCGTTCTTCTCGATGTCGGGCTCTGAATTTGTCGAAATGTTCGTCGGCATGGGCGCGAGCAAGGTGCGCGACCTCTTCAAGCAGGCCAAGGAAAAGGCCCCCTGCATCGTCTTCATCGACGAGATCGACGCCATCGGCCAGAAGCGCAGCGGCGGCCAGTACGGCGGCAACGACGAGCGCGAGCAGACCTTGAACCAACTGCTCACCGAAATGGACGGCTTTGAGAGCAACAACGGCGTCATCATTCTCGCTGCCACGAACCGCCCCGAATCCCTTGACCCCGCGCTCACGCGCCCCGGCCGCTTCGACCGCCGCGTGCCGGTGGAGCTGCCCGACCTCAAGGGACGCGAGGCTATCTTGCAGGTTCACGCGAAGAAGATCAAGGTCGCCGAGGACGTCGACTTCAACAAGATCGCGCGCATGGCCTCCGGCGCTTCCGGCGCGGAGCTTGCCAACATTGTGAACGAAGCGGCGCTGCGTGCCGTGCGCGACGGCCGCCGCTTTGCCACGCAGGCAGACCTTGAGGAAAGCATCGAGGTCGTCATCGCGGGCTACCAGAAGAAGAACGCCATCATGACCGACGAGGAGAAGAAGATCGTCTCCTACCACGAGATCGGCCATGCGCTCGTGGCGGCGATGCAGACGCACTCCGCCCCCGTGCAGAAGATCACCATTGTGCCGCGCACCTCGGGCGCGCTGGGCTACACGATGCAGGTCGAAGAGGGCAACCATTACCTCATGAGCAAGGCCGAAATGGAAAACAAGATCGCCACGCTGACCGGCGGCCGCGCCGCGGAGGAGGTCGTGTTCCACTCCGTCACGACCGGCGCGTCGAACGATATTGAGCAGGCGACGAAGCTCGCCCGCGCGATGATCACGCGCTACGGCATGAGCGACGACTTCGACATGGTCGCGCTTGAGACGGTCAACAATCAGTATCTCGGCGGCGACGCATCGCTCGCTTGCTCTGCCGAGACGCAGACGAAGATCGACCAGCGCGTCGTGGAGCTGGTGAAAAAACAGCACGAAAAGGCTGTGAACATCCTCACCGAGAACCGCGCGAAGCTCGATGAGCTGGCGCAGTACCTCTACGAGAAGGAGACCATCACGGGCGAAGAGTTCATGCACATCCTGAATGCGCAGTAAACTCCATAAATAGAAAGAAGGCACAGCCGAGCGGCTGTGCCTTCTTTTTGCTATTTACAGGTTGCTTTCTTTTCTGCTCGTGCGGCTGCGCAGGTAGTCGCCGAGGGTCGTGATGCAAAGGAGCGTCACGACCAGAAATGCGCCGGGGATGAGCAAGATCCACCACGCGTCGGTCATCAGCGCCTTTTCCGCGAGCGAGAGCATGCTGCCCCAGGTCACGACCTCGATGGGCAGGCCGAGGCCCATGAAGCTGAGCGTCGATTCGGCGATGATGGCGCTGCGCACATTCATCACCACCATGAAGAGGATGGACGAGAAGAAATTCGGTGCGAGATGACGCCGCAGAATGTGGAAAAAGCTGCCGCCCATGCACTTCGCCGCGATGACGTACTCGCTCGCGCGTAGCTGCCTGACCTCGGTGCGCACGACCTTGGCGATGCTCGTCCAGCTTGTGAGGCCGATGCCGAGCGCGATGCTCCACGCGCTCGGCGTGCCGATGACTGCCTGCAGGAAGATGACAAGCAGCAGGTTCGGCACGCTGAGAAGAATTTCGGTCAGGCGCATCAGCAGCGCGTCGAGCCATTTGGGCGCAAGTCCGCTGACCGCGCCGAAGAGGATCGCGAGCAGCGTCGAAATGACGGTCGAGCCGACGCCGATGAACAGCGACAGCCGCCCGCCGTACCAGATCATCGAGAAGATGTCGCGCCCCATCGTGTCCGTGCCGAACAGAAACTCGCGGCACGGCGCGGCCGAGCAGTGAGCCAGGTCGAGATACGTCGGGTCCTTCGTCATGATAAGCTCGCAGAAAAGACACCCGAGCGCGATGAGCGATAAAATCATGGCGGAGGCGACAGGCTTGCCGCGCAGGGAATGCCTGTTTTTCGTGGGTGCGGCCTCCGGCAGCGGTCGCGCGCCGACGATTTGAAAGCGGTCGTTCATGGCTGCGCCTCCGTTTCCCGCACGGCCTGCTCGGCGCGGATGCGCGGGTCGATCTGCTCGTTGATCGTCTGTGCGATGATGCTGCACAGAATGACGAGCGCGCCGGAGAGCAGGCTCAGCAGCATCAGCAGGTTGTAGTCCTTGTAGCGCGCGCTCTCATAGGCCAGCGTGCCGAGGCCGGGGTAGGAAAAAACAGTCTCGACGATGTACGTCCCGCCCAGCACATGGGGAACGGAGATGGCCATGATGCTTAAGTACGTCGGCATCGTGTTTCGAAGACAGTGGCGCAGCATCACGGCGCGGCGCGTCAGGCCCTTGGCCTTGGCAAGCAGCACATAGTCCGCGCGCATCTCGTCAAGAAGCCTGTTTCGGATCATGTAGGCATAGTACCACAGGTGCCCGAGCACCACGACCGCAAGCGGCAGGATGAGGTGCGCGGCGCGGTCGGCGATGTTATTTTGCTGCCCGATGGAGTAGGCCCCGGAGCTCGGCAGCATGCGCAGCTCGATGGCGAAGATCAGAATGAGCAGCAGCGACAGCCAGAATTCCGGAATGCAGCTCGTGATGGTGCCGAGCTTGCAGACCGCGCGGTCGAAAAGCGTTCCCTCCCGCTGCGCGCAGAACATCCCGAGCAGCAGCGAGAGCGTGAAGATCAGCACAAAGCCGACGCCGCCGAGAAGGAGTGTGTTGCCCGCGCGGCTCGCGATGACCTCGCCCGCGGGCATTTTGTACTTATACGAGATGCCGAAATCCCCGTGCAGGGCGTTCTGCGCCCAGCGGACATACTGCGGGAAGATAGGCTCGTCGAGGCCGAGCTTTTCCTCCGCCTGCGCGCGCTCCTGCGGCGTCAGCTTCTCTGCACGGTTACCGTAGTAGGAGACGAGCGGGTCGCCCGGGGCGAGGCGTGAGACATAGAACACCGCGAGCGACAGAACAAGAACGCTCAGAAGAAACGCCAGCGCCTTTTTGCCGAAATACAGGATTTTCGATGGCTTTTTCATCGCGCGCCCCCTTCCCGCAAGACGAAATGGTCCGGTTCGGCCTCGATAAGCTCGCCGGTCAGCGGAAACTGCCTGGGCGAGAAGTCCGGCAATACGCGGTTTCGTTCGATGCGCGGGTCAGGAATCGGCATGGCCGCGAGCAGCGCCTTGGTGTAGGGGTGGAGCGGATGGTCGTAAAGCGCGCGCACGGGCGCGACCTCGACAAGTTTGCCGTGGTACAGTACGCCGACGCGGTCGCAGAGGAATTCCACCATCGCAAGGTCATGCGCGATGAAGAGGAATGAAAAGCCGTGCTCACGCTGCAAATGGCGAAACAGGTTGACGATCTGCGCCTGAATCGAGACATCCAGCGGCGCGACCGGCTCGTCCGCCACCAAAAGCTCCGGCTCCATGCACAGCGCCCGCGCGATGGCGACGCGCTGGCGCTGCCCGCCGGAGAGCTCGGACGGATACTTATCGAGATACGTTTTGTCGAGGCCGACGTAGTACATCTGGAACTCGGCCTCCTTGCGGTATGTGCCGCGCGGCGGGGCGATGTGGTGGATGCGCATGGGCTCGGTGATACTATCGCAGACCGTCATGTGCGGGTCAAGGCTCGAGGCCGAGTCCGAAAGATCATCTGGCGTGTGGTTTGCAGCATTTTTTTGTTCGCGCGGCAGGCGGCCTTGTCGCAGAGGTCGACGCCATTGTAAAAGATATGCCCGCCGCTCGGCTGCAAGATGCCCATCGCGCAGCGCGCGGCGGTCGACTTGCCCGAGCCGGACTCGCCGACAAGGCCGAAAATCTCCCCGCGGTGAATTTGGAACGAGATGTCGTCCAGCGCCTTGACGGAGACCTGCTTCGTCAGCGGGAAGACGTGGCTCAGGTGCTGCACATCGAGCAGAATGTCATGTTTTGTCATCGCGCACCTCCCACCGGCGGCATGATCTTCGGCGCGCGTTCGTCGAGCAGCCATGTTGCGGCATAGTGCGTGTCGCTGACGCGGAACATCGGCGGCGCTTCCTCGTAGTCGATGGCGAGGGCGTACTCGTTGCGGGGGGCGAAGGCGTCGCCTTGCGGCGGGTCAATGAGCGTCGGCGGCATGCCGGGGATGATTGGCAGCGTCTCCTTTCCGCGCGAGAGCGCGGGCAGCGAGCGCAGCAGCCCCCACGTATAGGGGTGGCGCGGGTCGTAGAAGATATCCTCCGCTGTGCCGGTCTCGATGATTTTGCCCGCGTACATCACGGCCACGCGGTCGGCGACGCGCGCGACAACGCCGAGGTCGTGCGTGACGAACACCGTCGCCGTGCCGAGCTTTTGCTGCACGTCGCGCAGCAGATCTAAGATCTGCGCTTGAATGGTCACATCCAGCGCGGTCGTCGGCTCGTCGGCAAATAAAATGCGCGGGTCGCCCGCGAGCGCGATGGCCAGCACCACGCGCTGGCGCATCCCGCCGGAAAAGCTGTGGGGATAGAGCGCCATGCGCTCCTGCGCGTGGTCGATGCCGACAAGCTCAAGCAGTTCGATCACGCGCGCTCTTACGGCGCTTTTTTCGAGCTTTGGCCTGTGCGCAAGCACTGCTTCGGCGATCTGTGCGCCGATCGTCATCGTCGGATCAAGCGCGGTCATCGGGTCCTGGAACACCATGGAAAAGAGCGAACCGCGCAGCGCTGTCATTTCGCGCTCGCGATAAGCCGTAATGTCCGTGCCGTCTACGATGATCTTGCCGGACTTGATTTTTGCCGTCTGCGGCAGAAGGCGCAGGATGCTCTTGCACAGTACGCTTTTGCCACAGCCCGATTCGCCGACAATGGCGAGCACCTCGCCCGCTTTCAGCGAAAAGCTCACGTCGCGTACCGCCTGCGCCTCGCCCGCGGGGGTGAAAAAGCTGACGGAAAGGTGCTCGACGTTCAATAAATCTGCCATGCAAAATGTCCCCTTTATGCAAGACAAAGGGGCTGATGCCAGCCCCTCGTCAAAGATGTCAACGGCGTTTACTCGCCGATCGTCCAGTCCTGAATGTTCCAGAAAATGCCGACGCCGTGATGCCCAAGCACCGTGTCCGCATCGATGCCGTGGATGGTGGATTTGGCGACATAGTTCGCGTCGATGTAGCAGATAAAGGCGTAGGCCGGATCGTCCGCGAGCGCGTGCAGGAATTTGCTGTAATACTCTTTGCGGACGGCGTCGTCGCTGCTCTGGCGCGCGAGCGTCAGATATTCGTCCACCAGCGCGTTCGAGTAGCCCGAGTAGTTCGCGCCCTTATCCGTGCCGAAGACCTTGTAGGTGTGGTCGTCGGCGTCAAACGGGCTGCCCCAGCCGATGAGACATGCCATCTGGCCGCTCCAGTCCATCTGCGCGGGGATGTCCACCGTGCAGTGGATGCCAACTTCTCTAAGCTGCTGCGCCGCGGCCTGCGCGATGTCGATGCGGTCCTGCTCGCCGGACATGACGCTGATGACGAAGCCAATCTCCTCGCCGTTTCGCTCGTAGTAGCCGCTATCGCCCATCGTGCAGCCGACGGATTCAAGAATTTCTTTCGCTTTTGCGGGATCGTAGTCGTAGTGGTTCACGGTCTCGTCGTTGTAGACATTGCGCTGGAGCGGGCTGTGCGCCGCCATGCCCTGCCCGAGCAGCACCGAATCGACAATGGCCTGACGGTCGATGGCGTAGCAGACGGCGGGGATGATGTCGCGGTTTTCCGTCCAGTAGGGGTTGTTGAAGTTGAAGAGGATGCCGCGGTAGTCCGCGGTGGTCATGTCGTAGCAGGTGTAGCCGCCCTTGCCCGCGAAGTTCTGCGCGTTTTTCGGGTCGAGCAGCGCAAGGTCGATCTCGCCGGACTCAAGCTGCATGGCCTGCGCGTTGTCGTCGGGTACGATCTTGAAGATGACGCGCTCGATGTTCGGCGCGCCCAGGAAGTAGTCCTCGTTGCGCACGAGCACGATGGACTGCCCGGCGTCCCAGCTTTCGAGCTTGTAGGGCCCCGTGCCGACGGGGGCACGGAAGAAAGCGGATTCCTGCATGTCCTCGCCCTCGAGCAGATGCTGCGGCAGGATCGCCATCGTCATGTACTCTAAAAACGCGGCGTTCGGCTCAGCGAGGCGGAACGAGACGGTGTGGTCGTCGAGCACGGTGATCTCCTGCACGTCCTCGTAATTCGGCGCGTTTTCCGAGCCGTTGTCGGGGTCCATGATGGCTTCGATCGTGAATTTGACGTCCCGCGCCGTGAACGGCTCGCCGTCGTGCCACTTCACCCCCTCGCGCAGGTAGAAAGTATAGGTGCAGTTTGCCTCGTCATAGTCCCAGCGCTCGGCGAGGGCGGGAACGATCTGGTCATTGCCGTCGTGCGCGGTCAGTCCGTTGAAGAGCAACAGATTGATCTCGCAGTGCTCGTCCATCGCGGGATCGATGCGCGTGTAGTCGGCAGAGCCGTAGACGAGCGTGGACGGCGCGTCGTCGGTCGAATCGCCGCCGCTCTGCCCGCAGGCAGCGAGGGAGAAGAGCATCGCGAGGGACAGCAGAAGAGTCAGCGCTTTTTTCATGGGAAACTCCTTTGGGGAAAATGTGGAAACGCCGCATCGCCGGATGCAGCGAAAAATATGACAGTTTGTAGTATAGGGGAAATTCCCGCCCGCCACAAGCCGGGTGGGGGATACGACGGGCAAAGTTTTTCCAAAAAATCACGGCGCGCGGCGGAAATTCCCCGCTTTTTGTCCTTTTTGCGAATCGCGCTTGCACTTTCTGCGCGGCAATGGTACAACATTATGCCGAAAATACAGCAAAGGAGTTTGCTTTTTATGAAATTAGGTATCGAAAGAAATGGACCTGATTTCATAAGTCTTCAAAAATCGGCAAAGGTCCATAAAAGTCCACAGCTTCAAGGCGTTTTGGGGTTTGAGCGTCATAAAACTCAATGCCGCACCCTAAGGCTCCATGCCGGTTTGGTACAGTAGTGGTACAGTCGATTTGTTATTTGAGAAAGGCTCTATGCAACGGCCTGTTCATTGCCCGCTCCAACAGGAGTGTGACACGCACTGAGGGAGTGCCATCTCTGCCGACACACAAAGTCATAGAGGAGGCATACCGTCTGGGCGCAAGCTCTGTGCTCCCAAAGCCTTTTACGGAACGGGCGCTGGTCGAGCGGATACACGATGCACTGCGCAGTGATCGTCCCTGATCTGCACACATCAAAAAAAGTGACCGCCATCTCAAAGAGCTGTTGCTCGCCGGGGCGGCGGTCATTTCTGCACGGTAAGGGCGCTCATGGCTCATGCCGGCAATCGTGACGAAAGGACGATAGCTAAAGCGGCACTATTACGTAAAAACTCCCGGCATTCACAGCGGATGAACTGCACCCCATTTGTTAGACAGTATGATATACTATCTAACAAGTGGGGTG
>ENA-ORTF01000221-ORTF01000221.1-human-gut-metagenome-genome-assembly--contig:-NODE-221-length-77826-cov-12.927042_pt1 | contig 77826 bp, 88 predicted proteins | sample MGYA00241908_ERZ509180 | MGnify/ENA primary metagenome ERZ509180 (study PRJEB26280, sample SAMEA2338814) | human gut metagenome | biome: human gut; feature: human-associated habitat; material: faeces... | reverse complement strand
AACGGTAAAGGCTTACGACAACTCAACGGTAAAGGCTTCCGGCAACTCAACGGTAAAGGCTTCCGGCAACTCAACGGTACAGGCTTCCGGCAACTCAACGGTACAGGCTTCCGGCAACTCAACGGTAGAGGCTTCCGGCAACTCAACGGTAAAGGCTTACGGCAACTCAACGGTAGAGGCTTACGACAACTCAACGGTAAAGGCTTTCGGCAACTCAACGGTACAGGCTTACGGCAACTCAACGGTAAAGGCTTACGACAACTCAACGGTAAAGGCTTCCGGCAACTCAACGGTAGAGGCTTACGACAACTCAACGGTAAAGGCTTCCGGCAACTCAACGGTAGAGGCTTTCGGCAACTCAACGGTAAAGGCTTACGACAACTCAACGGTAAAGGCTTACGACAACTCATATATAAATTGTCGCTCGACCATAGAATGTGTTTTAAAAGACAATTCCATCGTTCGAAAATGGGATACTAACACTATTCAGTACGTTTCAGATAATTTGAAATTCGAAAAAAAATACTAGTGTAATCAGATATATAGTTACCATAGTTAGTTACCATAAAATGAAACGAAGGTATTACATAACCCCCTCCCGCCTCGATAACATGACCGTGAGGAAGAACGGGAAGGTAACAAGAACGTTGAAGGGAGGGGAGCTGTACACCGGGATAGAGGCTATAAAATACAACATCCTCCACCTCCTATCACCCGTTGACATGGAGATCGAGGACACTTTTACAATGGATGGAAGAAGGTACAAGAAACTAGTTTAAAAACATAACATCATGAGACACAAGAAATTATCACAACAAGACATCAAGAATATCCGGGAAAGATTACTAGAACCTCTCACGAGCAAGATAGAAGACATCAAGAAACAGATCGGGGAAAGGATGGTTAAAATCATTGACGGGGAGACACCAAGAGAATTGCTACCTTTCGTGAAAGAGAATAGCGGTTTCGTGAAAACGACAAAATACATCTACCTGTGGAATCTCGATTACAGCGACAAGTACATCACCCTTGGCGAGTTCGTGTCAGAGAACGACACGGTGATAGACAAGGCGTCCATGCAATGCGAGGACATGGTGAACCAAATAAAGAGCGTGAAACAAGACATCAAGCAGATGACTAACAGGATTAACTGCACTCTGAACACGATAGGAACCACTAGAAAGCTAGAACAAGAATGGCCGGAGGCTTACAAGGCGTACCTTGAATCCATTAACATGGAGCCAGAAGAAAAAGATAACGGGTGCGATCAAGTGGAAAGCCTGCGAGCCGAGCTATCACAACTTAAACCAACCGGGAATGATTGATTACGTCATGTTATTATCGAGATTGATCTCGTGGGGAGGACTCCTGTTCAGTGCCGGGTTCTGGATCGCCTGCGAGAACGAGGGGGAAATGATACTGGGTTTCATGGGAACCGTGGCGTTTCTCACCCTCACGATTAGATTACACCCCCAACCCTTTTATCGTTTTCTAAGATGGATAGGATTAAGAGACGACAAGTTCGACAAGTGACCCCCGTCATGGAGGCTGACATCATGGCGTTGCTATCCGTTGGAATGGACAAGAAGGTAGTCGCCAGCGTGTTCAACGTGTCACTTAGAACGGTTTACAAGATACAAGAGAAAGATGATGGAAATTAACGTTGACAACCTCATGAAGGAACTACGGCTCGTGGAGGGGAGCCAGAAGATGATAGCCGTGGCCTTGAAAATGGAAGAAGTCCCCCTCCCCGTGATCGAGAAGGTAACAGGATTCGACAAGAAAGCCGTTTACAGGCTCTACAATCAATTATCTTCCCGCTTGACGAGCAAACTATTGATCGAGGTGAAAAGAGCAGTTCTGTACGCCTCTATCAAGTTCAAGGTTTACAAGTGTCTCGGGGTGGTGGTTGTCACGATGGAAAATGACATCCCCCCATCCAAGTTCCGGATGTTCCCACCCACCCGCAAGCCGGAAGACATTCGTTCATTCATGGACAAGGGAATGTTCGAGAGGGTGAGACTAGAAGACACGGTGTACGGGAACAAGACTTTCAGTCAATTACTAAGTGAATAAATATGCAAGTAGAACTACCACCACCGATCCTGTTTTCCAACAACGAGGACAGCGAGACGGCAAGAAGATACTCCCTCGTTCGAGATGACAGGTATCACAACCCTTGTTACTTGAGCGTTAACTTCTTGAAAGATAACATGGAATGGGAGATAAAATACGATTCAACACTACGGGTGACCGGGTTCACGTTGAATCAAGTTATTTACAAGATGAATTCTTTGTTAAGAGATAACTGGATAATATGATACACACGATAAGAGGAAACATAACTCAACTTATAGAGTTGCAATCATTGCTGGACGCTCACGGGTACAAGAACACGTCAACTATTAAGAAAAAATTAACGGTTGGTTGCAAGGCTAGATGCATTCACGTGAGCATGGACTTGAAAAAATACAAGACGACAACAGAGCTAGTGCAGCCCAGCCTCACCTTCGGCGTGTTCATGGAAACGCACGGGAGGAAGTTAAGGAATGACGAGGCCCTCTGCAACGAGATCATGAAAGAGGTTTTCGATTTCGGATGCCTCATGAAGGGTGACAAGGAGAGGGTGGCGAGGTGCATGATAGAATTTCACAAACGTAAACTGCAAACTTATGGAGACACAGAAGTTCATGGTAACGAGTAAAAGGAACGATTACCTGTACGCATACCATACCGAGTACGAGGTGGGGGATGACAACGACCGGGAGATAGCGATGAAGGCTATCGAGAGATGCAAACCCCCTCTCCTTGACCTGAGAATAGAGGAGGTACCGAACCGTCCCAGACGATCCATGCTCGTGTACACGATAGAGTTGAAGTATGCCGAACTCGTGGACTTGTGTTACACGCACAAGATAAAAATGTATTTTGATATTGATTTTGAATACCCTATAATTGAAATTTTATGAAAACAGTTACAGTTCCATTCGATTTAGAAATGGCGAGGAAAATCCAGAACGGTGAAGTGGAGGGGAAAATAATGGATAATTATAAAACCGAGTACGAGATAAATGATGCCAAGGGCAATTATCCCATGATAGGTGTTTATTTTAACGAAGAACATAATACCTCTCACGCTCGTTCATTTACCCATGATGGTAAGTACTTAGGTCATGATTCAAGTTTCGATTTACAACTGGAATTACCCTGGTACTTAACCTACGAGGAAGGACAATACGTGACTATCGAAACAAAAGGACACACGTACGTGCGACATCCTTAATGACAGGACAGACAAGTACGTGAATAGAGAAGTCAAGTATGATGAAGCCGGACAAATATCAATAGACGGGATAAACGTAATACTTCTTCGGGGGTGGGGACACTTAACCGGATGTGATGCTTTAAACCTACCCGGTCACGAGGCAGCTAAAATACAAGATGACTTTGGGGAGTGGATAGTAAAGAAACTTAAACAAGAGATATAATCATGGATCAAATAGTAACTTTAGAAACGGCAAGACTGGCCGAGGAGGTAGGTTTTAACGGGAAGGTATTACACTTTTACAATCATGGTGAAAACAAGCTTATACCTATCACACTATTAATATCCCCACCCACCCCCATATCAGTAGAACATTTGGAAACAACTCCTGCAACGTTACCCGTTGATTGTGTACCTGCCCCCACCCAAACCGATTTATTAAGGTGGTTAATGGAGAAGTATAATTTGGTCGTCACGGTACAAATAGACAATGTAGTAGGATATTATTACGAGATTTACACGACCCCAAATATAGGGAAAGTAGAATTAGTAGCAAATTGCTGGAAATCATGTGTAGAATACATTGATACTATGGAAAATGCCTTGCAAGAGGCTTGTAAAATAGTTAAAGATAGGAGGGAAAATGAGTAATATTGTAGCATCTCTTGCAATTATACTTATTGGATTTATAGTATGTTGTGCATCATTACTCGTGAAAGGTGAGCGTGGGCAATCATCATTATCATGCCTTGGTGGAATATTAATTGGCTTTGGTTTTTGCATGATTATACTTCTCAATAGACCAACAGTCTTGGATTTCATGAGGGGGAAGGTGGACGTGAACATACAGGAAACGTACGTTGATTCCATCCTTATCAAGAGGGACACGATAATAACTTACAAGAAATAAATGCCACTATCATGAAAACATTAGAATTAAAAAAGATGGCCGAGTACACGTGGTGTAGAGACTACCTGTTACTCAAGAAGCTACTTGATGAAGGCTGGGGAGGCATCATTGCCAGAACCTATTTTAGCGTGGATATGTCATACAAGTCGGTAACACGAAGATGGTACGAGTACAGGGTGGGGGGGATGCCGATAACGGCGAGCAACCTCGAACTGGCAAACCCCTCCCTCTCGATAGAGGAAAACTTCGTCAAGATATGCGAGAAAAATAAAGTTGAATTTTTAATACCGGATAACTATATAAAAAAAGACGAACCATGTTAAACATCAAGATTTTCAAGAACATACCATCCAACCTGTACGTTGGTATATACCGTAACGGGATGGTAAGTATTTACAAGAATACTATGGATTACTTCCCCGGTCGTGACGGCATCACCATCGGGATGGGAGATGACGGGAGACTTTATTTCAAGTTCACCGTGAAAGATAATGATTCTTTCAAGATAAACAAGAGCAAGTCAGGATCATATTACGTGAACACTTCCAGGCTGTTCTCCATGAATAATATCGACAAGAAAGAGTACGTGGGTAGATACAGGCTGAATCCAGTAGAAGAACCGAAATACAAGGGATTCTACGCCCTTGAATGGGTAGCCGACCCCACCCTCAAGAAGAAAGACACGGGGGAATTCGAGAAAGAAGTTGAAAAAGCGGTGGGGGAGGACGAAAAAGACTTGCAAAGAAAGTTGGAATTTAAAGATTAAGTCGTATATTTGCACTGTTACTAGACCAAACCCAATAGAGTAACGATGACATGAGAAACTTTTTTCCTACTAACCATATAGTAGAAAATCCCGGTACTTGATGAGGGTTTGGTTCAAGGCCGGGTTTTTTAATGCCCGGCAAGGAGGGAAGTAACGAGAGTTATTTTGGAACCACCTCTCCCCCGGGCAATCACTCTTGATCACTCAAGCCGGCCCAAAAGTTCCAACTGACGGTGATGATCCTAGGGAAATCCAGGCAATGCCGGACGACGACAACCTGGTCACTGCATGGTCGAGAGACTATTATACTAACCTCCCTTTCACGGTAGGGTCGGGATCAAGCCACGATGATCTTTAGTGATAAGATTCATCATAACCATGCTGGTACTCGTTCTTCCCTTCCTGCATCTCCTCCTACCATCTATACTATTATAGTTATGGTAGTACTAAACTATATATAGTATATACAATATAACTATTATAGTATATATAGTTAGAGGTCATGTTAAGGTTCTAGGGGTTGGTGGGGGTATATGCACGGTAAAGAATCGCTATGTTCTTTGAGGTTGTAAATAAAAGTACTAACTTTGATCGAAAGTTAAACTCATATTTCATTTTTGTATTATAGCTTTTAAGTCGTTTCCGGCGTTGTCGTGAGACACCTGGAGGATGAGCCGAAGGCAGGGGACATTATATTTGCATCTGTGTCATAAATTTATGTTTGTTTATAACTCTTTAGTTCAATGTCCCTCCCCCGTTCGTTCGGGGGTCATCCACTCCTTTAAGTAGGACGCATGGTATCAAATTTTGAGTGTTGAGGGGAGGGGTGACATCCTCCCCTTTTTATGAAATTTCATTCTTGCAAAATAGGTTGATTCCCCGCCCCGGTAATATTTATTTCCTAAAAAGTACATATTGCAAGCAACCGGGGTGGGGATATTTAAATCCTCATGATACCATCGCAATACATTGTAAATCATATGGATTCTTGATTCACAATGTCATATATTCAATTGTGAGAAAATCTCACAATTCAGAATATCAAGTATTTACAATATTATTGTAATCAGATATATAGTTACCTATTTTCAATTACCAGAAAAAATGGTAATTCTGATAATCAAATAGTTGATATATTTTGATAATTGACAAGAAACAATTATATTTGATGCGTTCAAACTTAGACGCGGTATGATCCGCCACTCATCGTGGCATTTTTTGTACCCATAATTAGAGATATTATTTATCACATAATACTGCGCCGTGTCGGTAAGTAGAAATACACCGGAGCTTTGCGTTTAAGGCTTGAACAACACGTAGCGCAGTTTTTTATGTTCAAAAATTAAACGTTATGAATTCTATTGAGATTTTTAAGAATGAAAGTTTCGGTGAAATAAGAGTAACCGGGACAAATGATCAACCGTTGTTTTGCTTAGCAGACTTGTGCAAGGTTTTAGAATTGACAAATCCTAGTGAAGTTAAAAACAGGCTAGACAAAGACGATGTGCAATTAATTGATTTACACGCCCTAAATTCTAGTGAGGGTATAACTGGTAATTCAATGGCAAACTTTGTTACTGAATCTGGATTCTATGACGTGATATTGCAAAGTTCATCTCCACGTGTTAAGCCTTTCCGTAAATGGGTAACATCAGAAGTTTTACCAGCTATAAGAAAGAATGGCGGTTATATGTCTACTAGTAACAATGATACCCCGGAAGAGATAATGGCTAGAGCAGTCATGATCGCCCAAGAGACTATCAAGAGAAGGGAACAAAGAATCGAGATGCTAGAGCAAGAGAAAACGTTGCTCACGGAGACGATAAAAGAGGCCGCCCCCAAGGTCGAGTATTTCGACAAGGCGATGTCATCGAAGAGTTCATACACCACCACCCAGGTGGCGCAGGAGTTCGGTCTATCGGCCAAGACGTTAAACGCTAGACTGGCGAAGATGGGCGTTCAATACAGGCAGGGTGGGGCGTGGATACTGTACGCCAAGTACCAAGGCAACGGGTACACTCACACCGTGTCCGTCCCGTACATGATGGCTAACGGGGAACAGGGGACACAAATACAGACCCGGTGGACGGAGAAAGGTAGAAAATTTTTACACGACTTACTAGATAACAAATGAATGTTTTAATAGCTTGCGAGGAAAGCCAAACGGTATGCCTCGCTTTTAGAAAGAAAGGACACAACGCTTACAGTTGTGATATAGTAGATTGTTCAGGCGGTTATCCTGAATACCACATCAAGAGAGACGTTCTTGAAGTGATGAAAGGCGGGACGTTCAAGACGCAGGGGGGACAGGAGGTGACGATAGATAAATGGGATTTGATGATTGCCCACCCACCATGCACTTTCTTGTCATCTAGCGGTGCTTCATGGTACTATCACCCGGAAGACAAGGGGCTACCAGTAGAGCAGAGAAGACCTCACCCCAGATACCCTAACAGGGCCAAGGACAGGGATGATGGCAAGAAATTTTTCATGGAATTCGTCAAATCTGACATCGAGAAGATCGCCATAGAGAATCCCGTGGGAATCATGAGTACATGTTACAGGAAGCCCGATCAAATCGTTCAACCTTTCATGTTCGGGCATGAGGCTCGGAAAGCGACTTGTTTATGGCTCAAGGGACTTCCCAAGTTGACTCCCACCAACATCGTGGGTGAGGGGGAGATAGCGATAACTAAAAGTGGGAAAAAGATGTCTAAATGGTATTACGATGCGATTTCTCTCCCAAAGGAAGAGAGGCAGAGACTAAGGAGCAAGACATTTCAAGGTATTGCTGACGCAATGGCCGATCAGTGGGGATAATTTCTTATCTTTACATCAAGTTTAAACTTCTAAAATAATGATCATGAGAAAATTAATGTTCCGGGTGTGGGACTTGTCAACGAGTACCCTCCTACCCACCTCCGACGGGATAATGTTCTGGAACGTAAGCAACAAGAAATTCGGGGTAACCAACTTCTTGATGGACCAGAGATACCTCGTTACCGTGCTGTGCCTTAGAAACGGCAACACGGACATCTACGGCCTCGACGTGGTTAAGGTGTGGCCAAAGGATTACATCTCCATCAAGGAGGCGAAAGAGAGTAACGCCCCGATCCAAACCGTGCTGTGCGACCTTGACGGGTTCGTGACGGTAGAGGGAGAGAAGATACACGTTACCGAGTTACACCATCATTACAACTTCTCCGGGGAGGGATTCGCCGCTTACTCCGACACGTACAAGGAGATGTTCTGGGATCAACTGTCAGAGTATGGCATTCATTAAGGTCCCCCTGATCGAGGAGAAACTAGACATTAACGTGAGGGTTTACAATCTAACCCTCACTTCTTTTCTAGCCGAGATCATGGAAAACTACATCGTGGAACTGGAAGATCACGTCAAGAAAAGCGGCCTTCACGTGAAGAAAAACAAGTTCCACTGCAACGAGCTGAAAAGAAACATCAGGATGTGGATAAACCACAGGTACATGGAGGTGGGGAGGGAGTACAGGGATTTCCTGACCACCCAGCTAGATGACCTGTACGATGACATGAGACACGATTACACGGTGTTCTTCTACTCCGTCAAGAGGTTCTTCGACAAGAGAATAGACGACTCGAACGAGACAACCACCCTCGCCCTCCTCGTGCTGATCATTAGCATGGCAACGTACTTCCAGATCAAGGAGGAGGATTTCAGCAATTACGTCAGCGAGCAATTCCAGTGTCACTACGTAATGAAAAGTAACTACATATCCAATATAGCTCGACACGCCACCATGTTCCTTAATTCTTTCAAGCACGATAACGTGGAACTAGTGTTCGAGAAAGAACCTGATATTCAGGCAGCATGGGACATTCTTGACTACAAGTTGTCTCACGTGAAGATAAATCTAGTAGATGACATCAAGTAGTTTATAGTATTTATCTATATCATTCCACCTGTAAAATAAAGTACGTATATTTGTATTATAATTAAACTAAATGGAAACTATGGTAACAATATTCATTGTAATAGCCGTTGCATTGCTGGTGTTCCTGTTCCTCGTGTTAAGGAGCGCTTACAGGAACTCTCACGTCCCGGTGGGGAGCGTGTTGAAACGCAAGGGCATACTCTTCAAGGTAAAGAGGTACAACAAGTCGGATCATATCGACAAGTGCTTGAGATGTGACATGAGGTTCTTTCCCTCCATCTCCGGTTATAACGATCATTGCTGCGTCAAGGTCCCGTTCTGCAACGCTAGCGAGAGACGTGACAAAACTGACGTGTATTACGAGCTAGTGGGCAAGAACGGTGGTTTCTTTAACAAGGAGGAAGAGTGACATGGAACAGTTGATAATGACGCCTAGGCTCTTCAAGGAGTTCGGTATACACGTTTGCGATGACCAGATCATAAGCACGCATCGTGCCTGTCCCAAGAAGATAAGGGGATTGCTTGACAAGACCATAGTCCTGCACGATAACGGGGAGGTGATGGCCATGAAGGATTATTTCAAGTCCATCATAACGGGTGATGGCAGCCAGTGCAGGATGAAACGACTATCTAACGGGGACAAGTCAACGAACGAGCTACGAGTACTAGAGAGGGGAAGGTTCTGGAAATCCGTGTTATTCAGGGGGGGGACGATCGTTAATGACGTGAACGCCAACATGCCCTTGATATCCTACGTGAACGATTTCAACGGGATGAAGGTGTGGTTCGAGGACACTTTTGACGTTTTCCCGTGTAACTACAAGGGGATACTGTCCTCCCTGATCCTGTACCTGACAAGTAACGTTGATAGCACGTACTTCTCCCCCTCCTTCCCGGACAAGTGTTCGGAATCTTGCTGGGGTGACCCAAGGTTCGTGAACAAGGTGAGGGGATTGATGCACCATCATATCATCCGATCGTTCAAGTTAAACCACCAGACAAGGAAGTATAACGAGTGGAGACACCCGGAGTTATTCTACAACGGTTGGAACGCCGCAATGAAGGACCCGCAAGTGTTCTACATCGTGGCCGATCTTAGACCTGACAAGGAAGGCATAGTTAACACTAGGGATTACAGGTTCGATTGCACGGCGGAGAGACTGGGATTGTGTCAAGACATGGCGAGAGAAGCGGCCATAGTTTACAACACGCTGGTCTTGCAGGGGTGGGACCAGATTTCTCCAAACGAGACGTCTTGCGAGAACTGTCCTTTCAAGTGCAAGATAGCCAATGAAACAAAAAGAATATAAGAGACCGGGGGTGAGGAAGCCCGAATCGCCACGATCGGTGTCAACTTACAGCAAGTATCATCACACGATAGACCGGGAGATAGATAACGACAACATCTGGTACATCGAGATTAACGGGAAGAAGGAACGAAGGATACCCGTCACCCTGTCATCGTGGGAAGAGATGAAGTTCAAGGCGAAAGAAGACTTGCACGCCGAGGTTATATTGAAGTTTATCGGGAAATCTGGAAGGCACGTTGAACGTTTTAAAGATTAAGCAAATGGGTAAAAGAGGTTTAAAATTAAGGGTAGACAAGAAAACACGCAACAAGAGGTACACGGCAATGGCGTACCTCAGAAGACACGGGTACGTTGCCAAGGGCAGGGACGTGTTACTGAAAGAGGGTTCTCCCTCCCCCAAAGAACACGAGTACCTTGTATTCCTCATGGAACAAGGATATTGCATATCGCACGGGGAGATAAGCTAATGGAAGAGTTCGTTAGCGTTGAAGACGTCAAGAGAGTGTTCAAGGCGTTTTGTAGCAAGGAAATAAGCGGGTGCGGTTCTGACGAGCAAGAATGCGAGGACTGCATCTTCTACAAGAAATACGTCGAACTTTTAAAAGAGAAGGCATGACGGAAGATTTACAAGAGTTAATTGACAAGCTAACATTCGGTTATTAACATGGAACAGAAGAAATCGAAAGTAACCAGCGTCGTCCAAGGACAAGACTGGGTAGGGAAACAAGGTGTTTTTCACACGTGGACCGTCCGTTTCGAGAACGGTGACGTGGGGGGAAACATGACGAAACAAGGTAACAACTGCGCCTTCAAGGTGGGCGAGACGGTTGACTACACGATAGAACCGGGAAACAGGCCGGACAGCTTCAAGGTGAAGATCGTGCCGACAGCACCTTCATCCTTCAGTGGTGGAGGTGGGGGCGGGAAAGGAAAGGTTAACGAGGCTGGTATCAACGCCAACGTTGCATTGAACAACGCCACCCTGTTATTCTGCAAGCTGTGCGACACGCTTGGACAGGAATGGTTAAAAGCGGCGAAAGATCAACCGGAAAGGATCGTCATGATGTACGCTAGAGAGTTTTCAAACTTGTTGAACGAGTTAAGTGGATTGAAATAACATGATAAAAGAACTAGACGACAGGATAGAATTACTGTACAAGGACGTGATGAAGCACCCGAAGGGGAACTTCAAGATGTTGTTCGATGACTTCAAGCAAGACGTGGGAGACATAATGTACGGCGAGAACGAGAAACAACCATCCATGTACGACAAGATGATGGACTTGCTCAACGCTTGTTGCCGGGCCTTCGGGGTTACAACGATGGAAGCGATGGCGGGGGGAAGGGCCGAGTTGCCCGTCCTGCGTGCCGTGACAGCGTTCATAAAGCTAGCCGATGACTCGTACGATAACAGGCACACGACCTGCAAGATTCTGGGCAGGACTAGACAATACTACTACCACTCGATTGCCAAGTTCGAATCGCTCATGTTAACCGACAAGACTTTTCGTGAAACCTATAACAAGTTGAGACATGATTTCGGAAGAGACGAGGAAACTGATTGAGGAAAACGAGGAACTGGTGGAGAAGAACCTCAGGAGGTGGATAGCCGGGTGCAAGAAGAGAATGGTAGCGTTCACTATCCCGACTGACGAGGAAATAATCCAGTATTTCAACGACAGGGGAAAGGTATGCACGTCACAGACCGTGAAGAAAATAAGGACCACGTACGAGGGCAAGGTGGAGGGGAAGTGGATAGATTCTAACGGCAAAGAGGTCAAGAACTGGAAGGGTAAGCTCGACAAGGTATGGATTCCATACTACCCGTCATTGAACAACATTTACGAGAGGTTTTAATCATGGACAGGGAATTGATCGCTAGAGGCTATTCTTACAATCATGGAGCCATTTTCAAGAAGAGGATATACATTTCTATACCCGAGAGCGAAAAGTGGCTTAAAAACGCTTACTCGCACTTTATAGGAGGTTCTTTCAAGTGGATACCCGAGTATGACGAGATTGCCGGATGGTTGTCTGACAACGAGGGGAGGGGATTATTCCTGTACGGGACTTACGGGAGGGGGAAAACGGTGTTCATTCGTGATATATTCCCCCTCCTCGCCGAGAGACACGGGAAGGTTGCATCTTACTACACGATGACCTCGATAGGAGATAACCTTGATGACGTGTTGAAGAAGAAGATCGTGTGCCTCGATGACGTGGGGATGGAATCCAAGATCATGACTTACGGCAACGAGAGGCACGCTTTTCCCGAACTCATGGACAGGGCGGAACAGAACGGGAACCTAGTTCTCGTGTCCACCAACCTTAACGCGAGGGGGATAATCGACAGGTACGGGGAAAGGACGCTAGAGAGGATCAAGTCGTGCTGCAAGAGGGTAATGTTCACGGGTCAATCTTTCAGGCAATGACGAGCGAGGAACTTGCAAGTAAAATGGACAGGTTGCAGGAATCGATAGACCTGAATAACAGCCTGATGACAGAATTCAACAACAGGCTTGCATCCATACAAGAATCCGTCTCCAACAAGAGGGGGAGGATGGACGCCAAGGAGATAATAAACAATATCATAGGGGACCTCATGGTCCTGTTAATCACAAAACAGCAATAATATGGAAAAAGAAAAGGAAATAGCTAAAAAATTAAAAGAGTTACAGGAACTGGTAGGTGAACTGAGAGAGATGGGGGTGGGGTATTTACTCGTGACGTCTTTCGAGAAGAGTGTTAATGACGAGGGATTCCAAGAATTAAGATCGTCCGTGTTCTCGGATTTCAAGCTGGGAGACATGGCCCCCGCCATAGCATCTTATTTCTCGGAGAATCCTAACATCCTCCCGGTTATCGTTCGAATACTGGCAAGCGGGTTCTCTCAAGAAACGCTGGTAGAAAAGGCGAAAAAAGCGGGGGAGGAACTGGCAAGAAAAAAGAAGGAGTGGAATTAACCACTCCTTTTCTCGCTTAACTGACCCATTCACAAACCATATCTCTAAGTCTTACCACTACCGCCTGACAGGTGTAAAAATTGCATTCGTCATCGAGTAGTTCTATTAAATACATGATCTTGTCCATAGGTCTTGTTTTTTTAAATCATCTCTTCCCAGTCAATATACTTGCCCGTTCTTTTCAAGTCGGCAAGATACCGTGAAAAAGCTATCCCATCGTAACCGTCCGGGTCGTCAATGTACTTTTTCACGTACATCGCTATATCGAACTCGTTACGCAACGGCTCGGGAAAGAAATCGGCGTAAGCCATGTTGGCCACGAAACAACAATCGTACTCGCTCGCCTTCTTTACCGTCACCCCGTTCCTTTTCAGAAGTTCCTTGACTTCCTCCTTGGAATACCTGTGCTTTGAACCGTCAGCGTTCTCCATGCAGCTAACAGCTAGCTCGCATAACTTCTTGGAGAAGTGAGGACCATGTTCGTCAAGGTAATCCTCGAACGTCTTGCTACTGAAATAATAACGATCCCTTCCCATCACATTCTCCGTCTTCTTCTACCACGACGCATTTCAGGCTCGTCATCGTAACGATCGTACCTGTCATAACGGTTCTCGGGGCGGGTGAAGTCATCTTCATCCTCCATCATTCTCTTGCGCTTGCGTCTTCTCTCCCTCTCCATTTCCTCTTCTTCCTCTTCACGTTCGCGTCTTCTTCTCTCCCGTTCACGACGTTCGTATTCCTCGTCGTCATCGTCATCATCGTCGTAATCATCTTCCTCGTAGCGATCACGTCTGTTGCGACGTCTCTCTCTTTCTTCTTCCTCCATCATCTGGCGTTTACGGTCCTCTCTCTGGCGTCTCCGGTACTCTTCTTCCTGAATATCCTTGTTGTAACCGTCTCTGTTGAAACCAATTATTCTTACCATGTCTATTCTTTTTTATTCAATCCAAGTATCAACTCTTTCAAGCCCTCTATACTGTCATTAATGCCACTTACCGATTTTTCAAGGTTGGCGATCTTCTCGTCACGACTCTTGTCAACGGCAAGGACGGGGTTCAAATCCTTGACTATGTTCTCGCAATCTTCCAGTATGGACTTGTGCTTCTCCACGCTGTTAAGAATGTCGTTGCTGTTCCTCATGATGGCGTTGATCTCGTTCAGGATCGGGTCCCTGTCACACGATATGGTGATGTCATTCCTGACCTCCACCGTCATGTTCTCCCTCACCACGAACGTTGAACTAACTCCATCCACTGAAACTTCCAAGTCAACTATCTTGTCCTGCGGTTGCTGGTAAGATAATTGTCCCGGCTGTAACGGTTGGAACCTAGGGTTGGCGATACTCACCACCGTCCCCATCTTGTGTCTAATTTTCTCTCCCTTGTACAGGATATAGACTTGATACGATTTCTGTAAATCCTTGAATTGCATTGTTTCTAAATTTAATGTTCAATCACTCTCCACTGTTACTAGCGGCAGCCGTTGGCGGTACTATGTGGTTAATAGTCTGGAACGTGCCGTTACACTTGTCGTAAAAGATCAAGTAGCGATTCCCTTGCGTTATCTCGCTAGATAACATCTGGTCTCCTGAACCGTTTATTAACGGCGTCTTGGATGACGTGGTTGTCGTGCTATTAGCGGGAGTAGTGGCAATCGAAACCGGGTATCCTTCCGATCCAGCCGCCGGGGAATGAGCTATATTCAATAACAGTATCCCTGTCTTGGGGAGGGAGCGAAACTGACACGGACTAATGTTATAAATAACCTCGCTGTTAGTAGCGTCGGTTGTCACGGCGACACTTCTTATCGCCGGAATTCCTCCTTGATCCAGTCTCTGTACTGGTCTTCTAAAATAAGGTCCGTAATAATAATTCATCGGGTACATAATTTATTTTAAATTAATTGTTACATTTGCACCGGGATAGACAAGAGTAATTAACTTGTTGATAAGGAGTTTTCTGGCCTCCTTCCCATTCTTTTTTTTACTGCCAGTGTCACTTTAAAAACAGATAAAATGACTAATGAAGAGTTTTTAAAAAGTATCACCTTGGAAGGTGAAATGTGGAAGGATGTAGCCGGTTATGAAGGTTGCTACATGGTATCTAGTTTAGGTAAAGTAATATCTCTAGGTAGATCAATAACTAACAATCTAGGTACTAGATACCAACAACCACATGTAGTAGCACCTTGTGCCGTTAGTTCTGGATATAGAATGGTTAGATTATGGAAAAATAATAAAGAACAAAAATTCTATATACATAGATTAGTGGCTATATCATTTATTCCAAATGAACATGAATATCCAGAAGTAGACCATATAGATTGCGATAAATTGAACAATAAAATATCTAATCTAAGATGGTGTACAAGACGTATGAACCAAAATAATCCTATTACTAGGGTGAGAAATTCCATTTCAAAGAAAAACCATCCAAAATTAAAAGAAATAAATTCTAAAGTTGTAATTAGGATTAATCCCAAAAATGCCGAAGAAATCAAATTTTACAAATCGTGTAGATCAGCAAAAGATGATGGGTTTTGCGAAAGCAAAGTGTCTGCGGTATGTAGGGGAGAAAGACCTCACCACAAAGGATACAAATGGTACTTCTTATCCGATTACGAAAATCTTATCAACAAGTCAAAGAACTCTAGTTCAATCGATCATGATTAGCAACCACAACCACATCCATCGTTGTTATAAGCCGCCCCATACGGGTATCCATATCCGTAAGGTGCTGAATAGCAACAATTTGGATTCGGCACTATGTAGCTGGGAACTGGACACGGTGCCTTCAACTGGCTAACGATATTAGCCGTTTGTGCTTGCTGCGAAGCGGCCAATGCCAAGTTACTGTTCTCTTGACGCAACGCATCAATTTTTGACTGCATCTCACGCATTTCAAGTTGACAGAATTTATCTTGGATCAAAGAAGTTTGGCTATCTATCTTAGCACCAAGCATTTGGAAATTATCACGCTCTGCATTGTTCAAAGCGATGAAGTTTTGGTTCATCGTGTTCTGCAACGTGTTCGTCTGGTTCACGGTCGCTAGCTGGCTCTCGTAACCTTGACGCTCGATAGCGGTACGAACATCGCAGCAACATGAGGCGATCTGGTTTGCAAGCGTGCAGTTCCCGGCTTGGATAGCGTTGATAACCTGTTGACCGCTCATACCAACTTGGTTACCCACGTTGCACAAGCTCATGTTCAAGGTGTTGATACCGTCTTGGATTTGCCCGGTAGTACATCCTAGTTGCGTTGACAACTGGCTGATAGCGTTCCCGTTACCTTGGATAGCTGACATCAACAGTTCACGAGTGGAGTCGTTGTTCAGGATGTTTAATCCCTCTCCCCCGCCATTACCACGGTTTCCGAAGAATCCACCGTTATTATTTCCACCCCATCCCATCAAGATAAACAGTAACAAGATGGCGAAGAAGTCGTTGCCGAACCCGTCACGACCGTTACCGTCACGGTTGCCAAGCATGGCCAAGATACTGGGGTCAATACCCTTGTTGTTGTTCATTAACGCCGGTAAAATGGCGGTAAGATCGGCACGCCCACCGGTAGAAGGTTCGCCGAACATGAAAATCTTTTCACTTCCCATAAAAATGAGTTTTTTTTGGTTAAACGAATATTTTATCTCGATAAAGTTACGGGAAGGTAGATCGGGGTTCAATTACTTTGCATAATAAACGAAAGCACCTGACTATCAAGTAATCAGGTGCAACAAATTAACAATTTATAATATATATCCCTATTTCTCGTTTATAAATTCTTCGATTTTATTAAAGTACTGGTCAATGTATTTCCTCTTGTCTAGATTTTCCTCGAACAAATCTCTAGGAATGGAACCTTCAAGGGATGACAGGTATTCCATGCAGGTGTGCATCACGTCAATCGTGGCGGTGGGGGAGATGTTGTAGAATCGTTTGAGTATTCTTTTCATCTTCCTGTCGTTCAACTTGTTATTTTCCTTGATTCTTATGAACATGGAATTATACATGTTGTACGTCGTCTCTTCCTCCCCCTCCTTTTTCGGTTGTACCAGTGAACTCTTGGCCCTTCGGTACATCATTAACCTTGAGAACAGGGTGGTGAAGTCGTACACCTTGATCACCCTGTTAAGAAACTCCGGTGTCCTTACCCTTTGTTTCATGTTCCTTACTATCTCATTTCTGAAATCCACCATAACTTACCACGTTTTCATATCTAACTTCTTGTTTCTCTCTCTTGAACCACAGGGTGGGAAGACCTACAGACTTGGATAGCTCGATAGCAACTAGCTCCCATCCCGCTTCTCCCATCATATCTAGTTCATTGTGATCAACCTCACAATATATCCTCGTGTACTCAAACTTCTTCAGGCACTTACTCATAATATTATACTTTTATGTATTGACGCTTCACTGGAACGCTACTTTTTAGGTCAATCTCTTGACGGTCATCCATAGTTGGAACCTCCACGTCCGAACCCCCGTGTGCCACAGGTTTATTTACAAACAATAAATTCTGTTCTTGTAATCCAAAACGCTTGATGTTACAAGCGGCGAGCAAGTCACGGTCATTCACCGATCCGCAGTTAGGGCATACCCATTCTCTTTCTGAAAGTTTCAGTCCCCTGTAAACGTGTCCACAAGAACACATTTTAGACGAAGGATCGAACCTTCCTATCCTGATAAACGTTTTACCCTGTCTCTCACACTTGTATTCAAGCATCTTGAAAAACGTAGACCAACCGCAAGCTCCTATCGCCTTGGAGAGACGATGGTTTTTCATCATCCCTTTCGTGTTTAAATCTTCCACGACGATCGCTTGGTTCTCGCGTACAATTTTAGTGCTTATCTTGTGAAGATAATCCTGCCTGCGGTTGGCTACCTTTTCATGCTGTCTAGCAAGTATCATTCTTGCCCTGTTTCTACGGTTACTTCCCTTCTTCTTCCGTGACAACCGTTTTTGCAGGGTTCTCAATCTCTGTTCGGCTTTAATTAAATATCTCGGGTTCTCGTACGTGTCACCGTTAGAACACACGGCAAAATCTTTTATACCCATGTCAATACCTATCGTGGTATCGAAAGTTACCGGTAATTTTTCAGGTAGTTCCTTGCCGTCATCAACAAGCACGCTAACATGGTATTTACCCGAAGGAGTCACGCTAACTGTTACCGATCTCACGTCTCCTTCAAACTTCCTGTTGTTACCGTACTTTACCCATCCAATTTTAGGCAGTTTGATCCTTCTCCTTTCTTGGTCCACGTGAACCGATAGTATGGCCTTGTATGACTGCCTCGATCTACTCTTCGACTTGAACCTAGGGAACCCTTTCTTCTCCCTGAAAAACCTGGTAAAAGCGGCATCGAGATTCCTCAACGCCTGTTGTAGGCACTCGGTACTCACCTCTCTCAACCACGAGTACTGTTCTTCTTTTTTCAATTCGGTTAACATGGCGCATAATTGCACGTACGATATTCTTCCCTTGTCCTTCGCGTACGCCTCTATTCTCTTCTGCAAACCCCAGTTATAGATAAAACGAACGCACCCGAAGCTCTTGTTAAAGAACTCTGATTGTTCCCTCGTGGGATGTAGTCGATATTTATAGGCGTTTAACATGACGTTAATATACGAATATTTAAACTAAAAGCCAAGCATTTTAATTAAAATACGATGTAATTTACTATACAATTATCTTTTTTCATTTGTACCATTCCCCTCCACAGAACCTGCATTCGAAACGATCGGCGAGCCTGATAACGTGTTCATCCTCGTTCCTGTTAACACTACAATTACAAACCGGGCGTGTCTCCCCGTCTATCCTGTCGATCAAATCGTAATCCCATAGGGATAACTTGCCGGGGCAGGGGATGGGTTTAACGAACTGCACCGGGTTAGCCAGTACCCAGTTGTACACGACACGCTTCTTGGGAAGGGGGAAGGTGGGGGATAAGACATTAAATATCTCGTCATCATGTTCTGCCCACACCGACTCGTGGTATACCACGCAATCAACAAGATCAACCCTCCCGATGATAGCTCCCACGTGAGTCAATTGCTCTCTCACCACTTCATCGTACTCTTCTCCTACCGCTTCTAGTTGTTCTTTCGTAAGAAAGCTTTTCAGGTTACCTCCATATATCATCTTGGAGGCGTGAATCAACAACGGGCCACGATAATCCGTTCTCCACGGACGGTTCTCGATGTCTTTAATCCCGTGAACTATCAACGATGCCCACGGCTGTTTAATCGTTAGCGCTTTCATGGTATCATTTCCTATTTAGAAATTTATTCACGAAATAAATCTGACCCCTCCCCGTTACTTTCGTGGTCGTAGTAACTAGAATATCACCAGAAGGCTTGGTGATAGATGTCTTCTTGATCTCGAATAATCCCATCTCCATCGCTTTTTGGGTGGGTTGGTTGTATGATTCACCGAACTTGCACAGGTACCCGTTATTTCTCAACCATGCGTATAACCTATTCTCTCCCGTGTCCACGCCATTTTGCTTGATCAACTTGGCTAGTTCACGAATCAGGCATGATTTAGTTGAAGTGGCTACCGCATCGGAGAACAATACCTTCGGGGCTTGTTCTTTCAGTTGTTTTTGTTGTGCCTCGATTTGTTCTGCCTGTTTAGCCGCAAGCATTAACGCCTCGGAGAACGATTGAGGAATCTCAAATTTAGAATGAGTTGATTCCAACTCTTCCCATCTGTCTATAATTTTCTCTCTCAACTTTACATCATATCCAGAAGCCAATATTAAACACCCCTTTTTAGTTAGGAAGTAACAAGGACGTTCCATGCCGTTAGCATCTGTGTATGAACCCAATCCAAAATTGGATTCGGATACCCCTTGGTCTAATACGTTTCTAATATCACGCATTACATGAGAATGTTGTTTCCCTGTTATCTCTGCAATTTGTATGGATGTCATTGTTTCATGTTTACCATCCACCCCTGTAATTTTAATAATATCGTTCATATTATTTTAATTTTGATAATATATTAGAATTTTCGAACACCCACAATTTAGCTTTTGGACCCCCACCCATCATAAGCATCTCGATCGCAAGTACAGGATGTAACCACGTGGCGGCTCCTCTTCCCTTGCCTTTCTTTATCACTCTCTCTTCTTTAAGAGTAGATATTAATTCTTTCACGGGATTAGAATTCAACCATTGAGTGGCGTTAAATACTGATTTGTTCTCTTCTATACGAATCCTGTTTATTATATTGCAAATATCAGAACTTCGCACGTAATTTTTGTCTTCACTTATGCGGACTCTATGCCACATTTCAGTAATAATTTCATTTATTTCCATGATATTAAAATTAAATTTGACTTTGCAAATATACAAATAATATTTATAAAAACAATATATCTGTATATATTTTATTGTTGATAAAAATGTATTCCATGAATTTTTATTTAGTAAAATTTTATATCAAAAAAATAACCATGATGTTACTATTTGAATCATAGCGTTTTATAAAAACAGGAATTCCCGTTTTTATCGTAACTTGTTGATAATCAGTAAAAGCTAAAATTAGTTAAAATAACATGGATAGACATTCAAATATAGATACTATTGTTTTTAAAATTATTTTTCCATAAGTTTTTATGTACATACATTTTCATGATTGGTAAATAACTTTGTAACAATAGATTATAAAACCATGTTAACGAGAAGTTATGGCAACTAATTGATAATCACGATACGTCGTGTTTCACTACGCCCGTGGTCGGAATCCCGACCTCGCCTGATAATCAGCCGATATTCACATTCTACATATCGGGAAATAAAAAAGATACCCACCCTTGGAGGGGGTGGGCATACTTGATAATTACCAATATGAAACCAACTAACCACTCAAACTTTCTTGTGTTTGATTTTAAGCATGTCAATGTAGAGACAAAGCCTTTCTTTCGTTGGCTTGAGTCCACATCTTGATATTTTACTGTTAAACGCACTGTCAGTCTTACCAGTGATCTTCTTCGCTTGCTCATAATTTACTTTAACGTTGAGGTATGGTTTAAGTACCTCGGTCATTGCACCTATATCATCCTCCGTGATGTTGTCACAATAACCATTATCAATCATGTCGGCGAAGTGCCTGAACAATCTACTTAGATTCGTCAATTTTACAGCACCCATGTTTGAAATATAAAATGGTTGAAGTTACGGCTGATACTACAACAGATACCGAAGCAATACTCAATAATGTCCAGAACTCAATCGTGTAATTTGATAATACATCAATTAATTGTACGCCACATTGTATTAGTAAGTTGATTATTAATACCCTGTGCCATGAACAAAATCTAAATCGTTTCGACAAATGCCATAGCATAATGTCCACGTAAACGGAATGTCCTAAAACATAATCAAAAGACACCACCTCCACATCCATGAGTGATAGCGTAAGAACTATCGCTACATACATGTTTAACAGGATCGGAGCCAATTTTATAAGTCTAACCGTAGATTTCATTTCTTCTTGCTACTTCTTCTAGGTTTACCATCCCATGTAATCTTTCTTGATGCAGTTGCCGGCCTCATTATGGGTCTGCGAACTGATGTCGTTTTCGTGTTTCTCGCCATAAGCTTCTATTTTCGTTATAAATGTACGTAATAAATGGTTACCATGCAAGCCCGTTGGACTTGAAAGCGTTACCCGTGTCATTCCATCTCTTGTCATCGGCATCCTGTCTCCTAAGGAATGACGCCTCGTCTCTTAGAGCGGTTCTGACGTTAGCCGTCAACACGTTCGGGATAATGAAAGTCATTAACTCGAAAAAGTCCGCAGCCATCCGAACGGCATCTTGTTGACTCTCGGATAACGGTTCGTTATCTTGCGCCCTCTGGTATATATCCGCCATGTTCCCTATATTGTTACCAATAGTATTCACGAATATACCGATAGCCGGAAGAATCTCTTGTATTAACTGGAAACCGTTCATGCTTAGTGGAGTCTGTCCTCTTGCGTAGCTGATGTATCCCGATCCTCTCTCGATCAAGTCGTAAGTTTCAGAATCTATATACCCCTCGTTCATGGAGTATTTTGCCGCCCCCAAGAAGAACGAGTGTGCCAGGTTAGCCGCCATCGAGTACCTACCGAAGAACATTCCAGCCAATCCCGTGCTACCGTTTCTCAACATCTTGTCCACTATCTGATTTGCCACTTCCTCCTCGTCTCCATCCCCACCCGTGGCGAGCAAGTATCCCATGTACGTTGATATTGCTGGCTTGGTGATATTGTATCCTTGACTTCGTACTAACCGGCTAATTAGCATGGTGAACCCGTCATTAAATAATTTGGCGTTGCCGTCCTTGGCTCCCGCTATCATTTTCCTCCAACCTATACCCATCATCTCTACCTCTTTTATGGCGAATGATAACATGAACCCTATCCATCTACCGTTAATACTTTCCCTTGATATGTTTTTCTTACCGATCCCTATGATATTAGATACCCAGAATGGTAGCGCCCTCGTCTCGTGAGCCTGAGAGACAGGCAATATCGTGGAGAAAGATTCCTGCGTTCTCTTCACGGCATCAAGATGTGCCACCCTAAACGCCTCTCTCGTTGCCTTCCTGTATTTAACATCAGCTTGCCACTTGTCACCGTCCCAGTCCTCGCCGTTCAACTCCTTGAACCTCTTGTTAAATATCCTCATGTACATGTTGGACGAGGTTATTATATCCGGGGTTCTGATCCAATAGTCAACAGCTTTCTCGTTCAGGCTCTTCTTCTTACCGTAAGACTCTCGTGTCAACTCGCTCAACTTGGAAACGGTAGAAGTTTCCGGTAAACCGTAGTACTCGAAAGCGTCCCTCATGTTTCTTAACTGGAACACGTTCTTTATCATTGTTACCGGGTTGACGCTAATACCATCACTTATGATAGCACCACCGATGTTGGTTACCATCTCGGTAGCCATCTTGGGGACGTTAACAAGCAAGGTAACACGTGCGGCGCTAGTTATCTCTTGATTCAACTTGTTCCACATGTTACCCATCCCGTTGTTCAGGTTATCAAGATGATAAGCGCTCACCACCCTGTTCTTTATGGTACGGAGCCATTCTTGAAGGATCATCCTAGCATCAGGATTATCTCTCAACTCCTTCCCCCTTATCTCGTCATTAAAAGCGTTAACCACGCCGTTGTAAGGATGCACCACGTAGAAGTCTAGCGTTGCCTCTTCCACGGTTTTAGTTATGACATTAGCGAGGTTGTAGTCAATAGAATGTATTCCACCCCTACGAGCGTGTACTGCCGTGGGGGAGGGGATGTTACCGTTGTAATTATCCTTCGTCATCTGTTCGAGGGCATCTATCGAGCTTAAATCCATTCTCCCACCCCTGACTCTTGACGGGAAATAATTTGACTCGTAGAACTTGGGATTCGTCCCACGGAATGATGCGTTGGCCATGTTGATCTCTTTCAAGTTATCAAGAACTTGACGGGCGGCTCCCATCAAACGACGAACGGATACCTCGTCTTCCCCTAGATTCTTCAACGTGGCCTCCACGTCAACAGCCCCTTGCATGGGTCCGCTCTCGTGATAAACGTAGTATTGAAGCGCCCCTTTCATGTCGGCAGCTTCCATTGGTGTTTCCTTGACCGCCTTCTCGTACAGGTACTTGAAATATGACCGTTCCCCAACGTCTACCGTTTCGATCGTGTCTCCTATCGTGTTGGTCTGGTAATCAAGCTCCTTCATCAACATGGCGGCGAGGTTTCTAAGGTTTATACCTTTCCTTGACGTGAATATGTTGTAATTATGAAGCCTGCCCCGGGCGTTAATAGTGTACTTGTTCATGAACTTGTTAAGGGCATCGTTCCAAGGTTCAAGCAATTTCGCCTGTTCCACGTGCGCCCTAACGGTAGCCGGCTCCATGTACTTGGCAACTATATTATCGTATATCGGCGTGCCATCCCTCGTCCATAACAGGTACTCTGCCGTGTTCAAGTCACGAATCCCGAGTGCCGCCCTAAGTCTCTCGGAGTCTTGCCTGAACTTCTTGAACTTCCTGGAATCAGCCGCCCTTTTCACTTTTGCCACGATGCCGTTATCCCCCTCCATGCTGCCCTTGACATCATGACGGATCAAGTCTTCCATCGCCTTGGCGAGTTCTCTAGTGGTGTAACCGTTGTTCAAGTTATACAATGAGTTATACATCCTTGATAATTGAGCGTTGGTTAGGGTGGGGATATTGGAACGATTCTGGTCCATGATGTCAACCATGTAGGAGAGTGGACTCCCACCGGTCGGGTGTAGTAACGTGGCGTCATCAAGCTCCATGTTCACTTGTTGTTCTATACCTTCCCTCACTTTCTTGGACACGTTATTCAGGCCCATGTCACCATTCATGAACTCGTCAATCATGTCCCCTATCATAGTGACCTCTTCCGGCGTGATAGCCCCTTCCGAGGCCATCCTTGCTACCTTGTTACGTATGTTGGTTAACGACCTCATGTACTTGTTAACCTCGTTGAACGTTGGCATATCCACTAGGTTCTCTCTTATCACGTCAAGTCGATCACCTATATTTGATATGTATTTTCTCACGGAATTCAAGTTCCATCCCTTGACCGTTTCATTAGAAACTTCCTCCGGGTACCTGTCTATAAGGTAATCAGTAGTCTCGGAAAACCTGCCATCTATTATGTCTGATATTATATCATCACGAAGGGCCAAGTCTTCCTGTGACATCTTTCCAGGGTCCATGTCAAGGAGCCTGTTAACTTTTTCTTTCCTCTCTTGACTTAAAGAAGACTTGTTAACTTTCGATCTAGCTTTATTGACGTTAGACTCTCTTTCCTCCACGGCGAACTTTGCCTGTTGATCGGTAACGTACTTGTTAATTTTATTGATCAACGACTCGAATTGCGCCCTACTATTTATCCCCCTCGACAAGCTCGACATTATCGACTTGTACTGGGATTGAGACAACAACTTCTCGCTCCCCTTTATCGCTTCACGCACCTGACGAATCTTTCCCTTCAAGTCAGAAGCTCCCTTGGTGTAAGCGCTAGACGCTATCCTGTTAACCTTAGTCTTGATCCTGCCAAGGTTATCTTTTGGAGTGATATTACTAACACCAGAGGGCCTCTTTATGTAAGGAGAGTTATCTCCAAGGACGAGATCATGGTTCTCGTTGAATTCCTTGTTAGCTTGTCTCTTCTCTTCTTTAGATAACGCCTTGTAAGCGTCACTTGCTTTAACCCTCGCCCATGCCATATCCTTGGCGAAAACACCACTGGAATTCTTGTTCTTCGAGTACCAGTCAACCGCCTCGTTCATCGGTAACTTGTCGAGGAGGGGGGTCTTGCTTACTTTCTCTTCTTGTTGCTGGAGTGTACTTTCAGTCCCGTCGACTTCTGACACACCGCCCACGGGTTCACTTTCTTTCCTGACTTGCTGTTCTGTGCCTTCACCTTCCGAACGCACCTCTCTAGTTTCGCTGGCATCTTGCTTAATTTTACCTTGTTCAACATTATTTTCTTGGATGGGGGTGAGGGCATCGTAATCGACCACCGACACGTTACCTTCCGCATCCTCCACTTCTATCTTACCTTCTTCCACCACGTTTTCAGTGGCGGTAACTTCTTTACCATCAAGGATAAACTTGTCTCCTTCCGCCTGGAAATTCTTGTCATCCATGATCTCGTTGTAATTTTCAACCAGTTCCATGTTCTTGTACATGGAAGTGTACTGGAAATATTTTATGGCATCATGGGCAAGGTCTTTTCTCTTCTTCACCACCTCCCCACCTTTCGTTGCCTCGTCATAATACCCGTCTATCGCAGAGTTTATCTCGTTGGCTATCGCCTCGTGACGTCTTTCTAGCGTTAAAGTACCGTCATTCATTAGGTTATCTATCTTCTCCTTCAAGGCAGAAGGTAACTTCTTCCCGTAAGAATCAGACTTGTAAAGAGTCTTTCCCATGCTGGGTTGTTTACTTATGGCGTTAACACCCAACCCGACGGCCCCGAATCCAAGCGACATTAACCCTATCGAGTACACCATGTTCAAGTCTTCTGGCTTGTATATCTCTCTGGTGAGATACCCTGACTCTCCCCTGTCTATCGCCGTGAAACCGCCCCTTATCAAGTCTCCAACCTTTTCCTCTCCCATCTCTCCTATCGTCCCGGCAACCCACCCGGAGAATCCTCTTTGACCGTAACCGGCGTAACCTCCACGATACATGAACTGGTCAAACCCTCTCTTTAACAAGTTGCCCCCACCCCGTACACCGGTAGCTTTTGGAGCTTTCCCCACGAAAATTCTTTCCGTGAAATTCTCGATCACGAGGTCGTAGTAATTATTGAATAGCGCCTCGTTTACAGGCATGCCGTTCGCCACGTCGTTACTAACACGAGAATAAAACGTGGGTTGAGCGAGAACCTGAACGGACGAGTCGAAAGCGCTTTTAGCGACTCTTGACGACAACTTCCCGGCACCTGACGCTATTTTGGTGCTAGCCACCTTTGACGCCGCACCGGAAACTGTCTTGGCTAGAGAGCTGGAAGATATGGTTTTAACAAGATTGGTGGCCGTTGCTTTCGACAACAACTTGCTAGCACCAGATGTTAAAGCCGTTCTTACCCCTCCCGTCACGGCACCTGACATGGCGAACTCTACCATGAACCCGACAGACTCCCCGGTCATCTTCCCGATGTCAAACCATTGTCCAGTTTGTTCTCCAAGTACTTCTAGCGACCTTGCGTTCACGGAGAAAGATTCTAGCAAGTTTAACTCTTCCGGTGTCATCTCTTGCATGGCTATACTAGATACCATGTCGTTAAGTTTCGCTTCCTTGACAGAAGATTCCATCATCGTGTCGGGAGGGATAACCTCTCCATCAGAGGACAGGTAAGAGGTGTTCGATCTCAACTCTGGATGATCCTGTAACACCCTGTTATATATGTCACCGAGTTTATCGTTAACCTCTTTCATCTTGCTATCCCTTCCCACGTTACTCATGGTCATGGCTATTGCGGAGAAATGATCAACGATACCTTCCTTGGCCCCGCTCAAAAACTGGTTACCTCCCTCTTTTAACTTCTTGGCTAGGTCCAGATTCTTTCTCGTCATGTCATTGAACAACTGGGCGGCGTTCATGGAGGCACCCTCTTTCTGTAACATGGCAAGTGCGGCTATACCTCCCGCCCCCGGAAGTCCAGCACCTATCGCCACCGCCTTGTTAGCGGTCTCCGCTCTCTTCTTGGCACGTTCACCGGAAGTTTCCTCGTACACGGCACTCGTTTCCGCCGACACCTTGTTCAATTTCTTGTACATCTGGTCTATGTCAGGAGCGAGGTAATCGGCATCCCTCGGGTCCATGTAAGTTCCCTCTAGCATCACCCCGTACCTTTCAAGCTCTTCTCTAGGCACGACGTACGTCTTCGAGTCCGGGTCATAAACCATGCCGACACTATCAGCCACTCTCCTTGCGTACTCGTTTAACTCGTTTTCACCCCCCTCTCCCAGTTGTATTGATTTCCTCGTTACCCTCTCGGTGAATAGCTCGTTCTTCTGGAAGGGGGTAAGTTCTCCTTTCGACTTGTACCAGTCTTCCACGGATCGTATGGAAGTGTCAAGACGGAATTCCTGCCTCTCGTCGTATCCTTCCGGGAGTAAACTTTTCTTGACATCATCCGTCATGTAATCCATCATTGACTTGGTGTAATTAGGGTCCACGACGTTGTACTTGTCAAACAAGTTATTCATGGTATCCTCGGTAACATCCCCGGCTGTTCCACCTAGATTGATTGATATTTTCTCCATCAATCTCGTGGGATCACCACCAGTTGACTCCCATATATCGTCAACGTCCGTGTCCGTTATTCCAGAAGCGTCCATGCCTTGATACGTGGCTATATCCACGAGTATATCCTTGTACAATGACTTATCAACTTTTCTTCCGTCATTCATGGTCATCTATTTTAATCCATTCACGAAATCGTTAACATCTCTTTTAACACCGGGAGCGCTAGGTGCGATCATGGTACCGGTGTTATTCCTGTACCTGTAAAAATTCGGGTTTGTCTCCATGCCGTAACTACCTCTCGTGTATATGCCTGTTAACTGGTTTAACGCCGAGTTCAATTGTTCTGCGGCAGATTTTGCGGTACTAAGATTGATCTTCGCTATCTCGTTTCCAGTTGCTGGGTCTTTTATCACTAGATAATCACCCATGTAACCAGACCATAAACCACCGTTACTCCTTCTTGATTCAATAGATATTACTCCTGAACTCTTGGCTCCAGCTATAATATCTTCCACGTTTTTGACGAAATCATCGGGTTTATAGCTTTCAGGAGATGATAACGTGGTGGACGCTAGCTCTTGCAACCTGGAAACAACCGGGCGCATCCTGTTATAAACCGGGTTCTTGTTTTCATCCCTCCCCGCTACCGGTTCGACACGGGGGGAGACGTTATAATTGTACCAGTCTCTCAAGTCAATGTCAAGGATTTTCTCCTTGGTTTGAGCGCCTGAATTATAGTAATTAGCCAGTATATCGTAAGCCCTCTTCACGCTAGACGGGTCGTTAGCATCAAAATTAATCGTGAACGGTTGATCGAAATTAACCGGACGACCCTGTTTCTTCTTGCCCTCTCCAAGGAAGTGGAACGTGGTGATGTCTCCCTTCGCCGTGATGTCGTTCAGTTGAGCCTTCCTGTTCACTCCGTTATCATCAATGTAGGCTGATGATTTATTCCCGACGAACATTTGAATCGCCTCCTTATGCCCGTTAAAGGCGTTGGGGATGGCGTCCATGACCGGTTCAATGAAACGGTTGTCACGAGAACCACCCCCGTAACCCTGGTAGCTCGGGTCTTTCTGCAACGATCTCTTGACATTCTTGTCGGCAGCCATCGCCACGGCGTTAACGTAATACGCTCTAGCCTCTCCAGGCGTGTTCCACCTTCCTTCTTTCACCCCCTTGCGCATGAACGGGTCGTTGTCGTAGTTATTGCCGAACCTCATGTCCCAAGCCTCTCCGGCACGTGTTCTTATGTCCTCTATATTACTGGTCTCTATATTCGTTATCGTCCCATCGGGATTTCTCACGAAATTTCTTATCACTGAATCACCCACCGCCTTCGCACCATCATCCAGCATACCTTGCAAGTCAACGTAAGGTTTTAATTTACTAGACAATTTAGCCTTCAACTCCGATGGAGAACCTGTCGCTATCGGCCTACCCTTTCTATCGTATATGGTGTAGTTTAACATCCCGTTTTGATACCACATGTCAATACTATCTCCAATACTGTAAATACCGGTGCTTTTCTGTTTAACACCATTCTCCCCGGCAGACATGATAGCGTATCCTATGTCGTTTACCAGATCGGCGTTCATGACTTCATCTATACCCCCCTTCCCCGTCTTTGCAAGGTCTTCAAGAAACCCTTGAAAATCTTTCATCTGGTTGGTGTAAGATGCGGCCTTGTTCTTCATGTCACCGATCTTTACCATTATCTCTGACTTGCGAGTGGGGGTGATAAGCGGGTTCGCAAGTTCCCTCCTCATGTCAGCTATCTCGTTCTGGGTATGCTCCATCAATATCGCTATACTGTCCCTGTCGAAAGCCTGTGGTTGAAGGTCTAGCGCACCGGTAGCCAGCTTGTCAAATTCCTTCAAGTTGGCTTGTAATTCATCTTGAGCCTCTTTCGCTTGTTTGGCATACAATCTTTCTTGCTCAAGCTCCATAGCTTTTAGTTGCATCCCCATGTTAAGGGAATTCATCGCAGTTTGCCCGAAATCGGCCTCGATGGGTTTCACTCCCATGTAAGCCTCTCCTGTATATTGATTCGCCATGTTACTTCAATTTTAACGTTGGTTGGGGTGGCATAACTGATGTTACTGGTGTACCGGTGCTAGTAAAGTTACCTAGCTGTCCTATACCTAGTGAACCTGTTGACGTCATGGGGTCAACGTTCTTCCTCCTGGTCAAGTCAAGACCTGATAACATCCCACCTATTGATTGTAAACCGCCTAACGCCTCTGTCATCCCGGCGTATTGCCCCTGCCTTCCTGCCTCGTACAAGGCACCGTACCCGGCAAGTTCCCGTTGTTCACGGTTCTCTCTAGCCTGGAACTCCCTGTTCTCCTGTTCAGCCGCCATGATGGCTTGCTGTTTCTGTAACTCGTACAACTGGTTCTGGAAGTTAGCCGCCAGTTGTTCCTCTTGAGCGTAAGTCTGCTCCTGTATGCCGGGAAGTAAGGACAACCCCCTCGCCCCGGCAGAGGATGCCTGTTCTGAATAGTTAGCCGACTCTTGCTGTACCCTCTTCAATTGTTGAACGTACTGGTCGGTTGGAGTGTCTACCGCCATGAGATAGTTGTTGAAATCTATCTCTTGACGCTGGTAGTTGTCAATGTTCTTCTTCGCTTCTCTCGCCTGTTTCGCCTCTTTCACGGACTTGGCTACCCCTAAACCCGTTGATGCTAGCGCCGTTCCGGCAAGGATGATAGATGTCGCTGCTGCCATCACTTTAAAATTTTAATCATTTGAACCATGTTCGTGTCACTAATCTCGAAACCACATTTCTTGAGGCCGTTCACGAGACCGGCATCGTTAGAAGTGGTAAATATCGCTTCCACGCCCGTTGCCCGCAGCATGGATTCTAACTCTTCAACCAAGAACTCTTTCGCCCCCCTCTTCCGGGAAACGTCGATCTTCTTGCTTGTCAATAACCATTCTAGCCAGCATATTCCCGTTCCTGTCATGTACACGAAAGCCACGTACAACGGGCCTTCATCGTCTTCCACGATACAGCCAGAAGATGGAAGGAAGGATGGGGGTACTGGCTTCCACCCCCACTCTTCCCACCATTCGCTTATCATGGCATGATCGGACGGTTCGTAATTCCTAATTTTAAATTTTCGATTCATCTATATCTAGTTGTATTGATTTAACGAGTAACTTCTCTTTGTCAACGCTAAAGTACGAAATTATTTCGAGATATTTCCCCCTGATAGCGTCACCGTTAACCCCGTCATCAACCTTGACGTAAAGCACCTGACCTTCCTTGATATTCACCGGGTCTTCAAGAGTTATCTCGTCATCGTTTATCTCCTTGATGCAAGATACTTTTTCCCCGTCCTTGAACACGTCAAGCCCGGTATCCACGAGGTTCGCCGTGTAAGTCCTGAAAGTGTCAAGAGCCTCCTCGTCTCCAGCCGCCACGTAAAGCAATACCGGTTGAGACGTGCCTTCCGCCTTCGGGATGAACGATTCTAGCAAGTTCTCCTTCTTCTTGAAGTAAGATTGATCTATCGTTCTCTCCAAGTCAAACGTCTTGAACGTGGTGGTGGAGGGTGGGGTGTTGGATTCCATTACAATGCTATTATACACCTTGTTTGAATCCATGTACTCGTTGTTCACCATGTGAATCTTGCTCGTGACGGTCTTGCCCAGTAACAGGTTCTGGTATCCCGGTTCCCCTCCCATCCTTCTTATGATGGTATCCCTCGTGGAGAAACAGTAAGCGCCGGCTCTAGCCATGAGGTCAGGCGCCATGTCGTAGAATGACGTCCACCCGTCAACCGGCTCCATGAAGTTCACGCAACAATCTTTCATCCCCACGATGTACGAGGATGTCTTTGGATCGTAAGCGCCACACTTCACCCCGCTCGTGGTTAACTTGTCGTGGAAATAGTTAAGCATGCCGTAAGAACTGACGGGGAACAACCCGTTGATACTCTTCCGTATCACCTGACCCGTGTTCGTGTCAACGAAGAACCGGGAGTTGCCGTAACGTGAATAGGTCTCGTAGTGAGACATCCCGTAATCCTCGGCGTACTCTTGTTGCTCGCCGAAAGTGTCTTCCGACTTAGCCACGATCGGGCTACCGGTGGCGGAATTAAGTATATTCTTCTTGTACATCACCCGGCTGCACTTGTTCCTCTGGTACACGTCTATATCGGAACCTATGTCATCAATCTTCACTATCTCGCCGTATTTCTTGGAAAGATCAGTGTAATTGATCAGGGACTGGTTGAACGATGCTAGACCGTTATCTTTCGTGTCCTCCACGTACGGCTCTGACACGGTAAGAGACGCGTACCTGTCCTCCCGGCTGTAATTATCCGATATGGCGTTCGGTCTTCCCAGAGTGGTGAACAACGTCCCGTTAGAGAACTTGTTTATCTCTCGTGCCGGACCGGTGGTAATCATCACGTCCCCGTCACTGTCTAGGACGTAGGAACCGGCAAGTCCCGCCGCCACGTCATGAATGCCGGGTATTTCTTGATAAACCACGGTATCGTCCTTGGTCTCGTACATGATAAGGTAGAACACGGACGTGGTCCATCTCGATTCCTTCTTGAGGATGTCGTCTTCCGTGTACCCTTCCTTGGCGGATGGCTCTATAATCAAGTAACGACCGTTGGGAACGTCCACCTTGTCAGGGTCTCCCATGTCAACCTTGGTACCGTCTGACAGCGTTACAGATAATTTTCCCGGTTCTCCCTGCACGATCACCTTGTCTTTCACCTCGAATATGTACCCTTTCGTGGATACCTCGGTGGCTATCGTCTCCATCTCCGATACCAGTTCTAGCTTGTCACCGGGGGTGGGGACTATCCACGGCATGGACGTTATTTCCAGGTAGAACTTCCCGTTTATCACGTAAGCGTTATCGAAACCGTCGATCACGTCGAATAGCACCTTCGGGTTTCGTCTGGCGAACTTGAACTTGGTCGCCCATGACGGGGCCTTCCCCTTCACGATAACGGTTGCCACACGACCGATGTTAGCGGCGTCAGCGTTTATCCTTGGAACGGTCACGTCAACGGGAGCCAGCACGGGTGAACACCTCCCGAAGTCATCCATGAAGATGATACCGTAACCTTGAGTCGTCCCGGTCTTTAAAGAGTACGTCGTGGAAGTGGTGGGGGAGTTGTTTATCTCCACCATCAGGGACACGTCCGTGTCTATGTCGAAACCATCAACGTACCCCCCGAATAGCAGCGAGTTCTGTATTATCATGCAACTTCTAGCCATCATGGGGACGTTATCGAACAACTTGTTCACGTCCTTCATCGGGATTAGGGGGTAGTTGCCGGAGTAAGAGAACTTGTAGGTGTAGTCCACGTTATCTTCCAGCCCCAGTTTCTTCTTGTCTATGGTTTTCACCTTGTACATCCCCTGCCCCGTCTTCATGAGTATCTCTATCTTCTCCACGTGTTCGTTACCTGTGTTCACCGTCACGTTCACGGCGGAGGTGGCGTTACTGATCTCGTTAAGCGTCTCGTTCGAGTACGATCCACGCACGTAAGAAACTGACGCCCCCACCACTCCCTCGTGAGAGTAGTTGTTTATCTTGGTTATCGACAACCCGTAGTTCTGCGAGGCGAAAAGGTAAGCCGTGTTACCGTTGATGGCCGTCACGTAAAACGTTCTACCGTCAGGGGACATGGACATACCGGTCACTTGATAGTTCTGCGGGTCACTCACGTACTGGGGGGTAACCTTTGACATCGTCTTACCGGAGTCTTTCGAGTAGTATATGGTGTCAACGGTCTTGCCGGCGAGGGCGAAGAACTTCCCGTTAGAAGAGCAACACATGAACTCGTTGACGAGGGAGGTGGATACCGTGGTGAAGTTCTTCCCGTAGTTCTCGGATACCAGCGTGTACTTGTTGTCGGTATCGAAGTTCTGGTTACAGGATACGTACACGACGCTACCGTCAGAATCGCATATAATCTTCACTCCCCTCGGCTTGCTTATTATGGATATGAAGTCATTCAATTTCACTTGAGTGAACGTGCCTCCTTTCCCGTACTCGGAACTGTAAGCGAACTCGCTCTTGTACACGACGTACACTTGCTTTCCAGAATCCGACATGCAGAAACCTCCCTCGTGCTGGTCACCGTCCCCCACGAACCCTTGAATCTCTGACAGGGAGTTATCGTTCTTGTTGTACTCGAACAGCATCAACTGCCCGTTATTACTTCCAGATGCACCATGAGTTCTAGCGTAATATATTTGATCACCAGCCTTGTTGATGTCACCACCGTCGTTCTTGTTTATGAACATGTCACCCACCACGTCGATAGCATCAGCGTTCGTCTTGAAGTGAGTGAAATACCCCCTCCCCGCCGGGTCCAGGTAATTATCCGTTGTACCCGTGAACGCTATAACACCCTCCGAGTGAAAGCTCGTGTCGTTTGCGTCAAAAGACCTCGTCTTGAAAGACTTCAAGTAAGCCTTCGAGAAACTGGTGTTAGGTAACGACATGGAAAGCTCGTGAGAGGTCCAGTACGTTTTCACGCCAGAAACCGGGTCCATGTAGGAGTTAACGAACTTGACCTTGTCCTTGTACACGTAACACTCTACCATCATGTCGTACTCTACCTTTTTCGAGTCCTCGTCATCAAGCTCGGACGTCGAGGTGGAATAAGGACTGATGGCTGACGTCTCACGGGTATCGTAAATGTAGCGAGCGGCGAACAACGGGTTGATGTTACGCATCTCCCCCAGCTCCGATTTCTCGGCTATCTCAACGTCAACGGAGAGAGGTGGACGTTTAACCAGCTTCATCGCCGTCCAGTCATAAAACTTGAAGTACCCTCTCGTCTTGCTGGTGTCTATCTCCACCGGCTCGTTGGTCATCCAGTCGTGGAACACCATGATGTCGTTAAGCATGGCGAACCCGCTCACCCTCGTTTGAAGGTTGAAGGGGGTGACAAGGTCCTGCGTGAGTACCTCCGGGGTGGAATCGTAAACGAAGGTGGTGGGCAGCATCTTCATCGCCCTCGCCTCCATCTTCTCCATGTCCACCTTGTAGATCGTTCCACCGTCATACGAGTCTCCCTTTTTCGGGGGTATGTCAAAACGGAACCTCTTGATAACAACGCACATGTAATGGTTGGTCTTCGGTGCCAGTTGAAGCCCGAGGAAACCGTACACGTACGCTTGATCCTTGTCGTACTCGGTGGACGTCCAGTAGTAATTACCCGAGCTTCCCTGTTCCTCGGATACCGGCACCGGTGTTGACAAGGCACGAGCGAAACGGGGGGTGGGGGTGTCTTCTTGAACCTCGACCGCCGTTCCCACCCCGATATTCTGGTTGTTGAACGTGATGATGTCCTCTTCCCTCTCGGAGATAAGGAACTTCCATGTCTCCTCGATGTTATCTATCACGTCCTTGATCTCTTCCTTGGACGGCACGTACCACCCGAACCCTTGATTGTAAGCCTGCGTGAACACCGATTGATCGTCCTTCTTGTTATGAAGGAAACATATCGTGTTGCGTAACCCGTCTTCCTCTCGCAAGGTGGATAGCTGGTCAACTAGGATATGGCTACCCTTCCCGGTTACGGAATCGTATTCCAGTATAGAAAAACCGCCTTGCTTGAGGGCGGTGAACAGGTATATCTTGTTGTTGTACTCGTACATGCCGGCGGTAACCGATCCGGCCGTGAACAGTGGCTCGTCGATGACCACCCTCGTCCCGTCCATGCTCTCGATGACACCGGAGTTCTCGTTATCGGTGTCTATCACACGGACGTTTCGAGCCTCACGGTATTGCCCCTTCGGCATGTAGCGGGGGTCGATGTCCATGTTCATCTTTCCCCCCGAGAGATCTTGTATTACCTTCATAATAAATAATTTGATGAACCACAAAAATAAATATTACATTGAAATAATCGAATCATTATTACTTTTTTATATGAATATTTTTCAAATATTTGAATATATCAGATATGTTTTGTATATTTGCGACATGAAACTGACATTGAAAATAAAACTTCTTCCAACTGGCGACCAGTATCAAGCTCTTCTTGAAACGATCAAGGAAGCTAATGCGGCTTGTAACCTTATCTCTGAAATCGCTTGGCAGAATAAAGTTTTTAATCAATTTAAACTTCATCACTTGTGTTATAATGACATTAGAGACAAGTTTAAACTTTCCGCTCAAATAGTTGTTCGTTGTATTAGCAAAGTTGCCGATGCGTACAAGCTTGACAGGAAGAAACGACGTGTTTTCAATGAACTTGGAAGTATAAGCTATGATAGCCGTGTACTTTCTTATCATGAAAACGTTGCTTCTATATGGACTGTTAACAAGAGGCAGAAGGTTGCTTTCGTTTGTCATAACACTAATTACCTTCCATATATCAAGGGAGAAGCCGATCTTGTTTTCAAGAGAGGCAAGTTTTACCTTTTTCAAACGGTAGAAGTTCCCGAGGAAGACGTGGAAGATGTCGAAGAGTTTATCGGTTGTGATTTTGGAATAACTGATATAGCCTGCACGTCTGACGGTAAAAAATACTCTTCTCAATTTCTTAACCAGTACAGGGAAAAACGAATGAAAATTCGTGGTTCTATTCAATCCAAAGGCACTAGAGGTAGAACACGTGAATGTAAACGTGGATGCGCTAGACTCTTGAAACGGCTTAAAGGGAAAGAGAGAACCACGGCAACGATAATCAATCACACCATCTCCAAGCGAATAGTCAATGAAGCTAAAACTAGAGGAGTTGGCATCGCCATTGAAGACTTGACAAACATCCGATCTAATTCCAAGCGTGGGAATAAAACGTTCAAAAGAGAACTTAACTCTTGGAGTTTTTCCCAACTCAGGTCTTTTATTGAATACAAGGCTAAAAGGGATGGAGTACCGTTGATTGTCGTTCCACCAGCATATACTTCCAAGACTTGTTCCAAGTGCCATCATATTGGTACTAGGAATAACAAGTCTTTCAAGTGCAAGCATTGCGGGAACGATATGGATGCGGATATTAATGCCGCTATAAATATCGCCCTGCTTGGGGCTGCCATAAACCAGCCTGAAAAATCGGGTATGTGGTGTGCTAATTTGCATATCTCTGCTTAGGTTTAAATTCAAAAGATGTTTTATTCTTGCAATGATAGTTTATAAGGCTCTGAGTAACGCTTGAATAATTTCCTCTCTCTTGAAGTTTATTTCAAACTTGGCGTCCTTGTAACGACGGTTCTTCTCTGCCTTCGCCCGTATCTTCTCGTTCATCGGCACGTTACGCCTTCTCTCGATGATCCGCCAGTATATGTCAGCTTCCAGGTACTTCTGCAAGTACGGGTGAACGTTGATCTTCGTGATGTCCGTGAAGTCCACGTTGGACACGTAGCATATAAGGATACGATCGTAACCCTCCGGCACGTCGTCGAAGGTGAGGGTGTTGTCCCTGTAATCGAACTGGTAACCGTTCTTGCTAACGAGGAAAGAGTTGTGACGGCACGGCAGCATGCACTCGGCTGACTTCATGCCGTTGAGATCAACCCCCTTCACGATCTCGTAGTCGTTGTTGTCTATCATCGTTTCTTCCTCGTTCGTCAGGATGTTCTGGGCGGCGTACACGTCATCGTTCTTGAGCATGTACGAGTACCACGTGTTGATGTTATCGTTGTAGAGGGCGGGAATCTTGTACCCGTCGTGCAGGAAGTAGATGGCTATGTAGTCGATGAAGTCGTTAGGCATCCTGAACTTGCCCACTGCGTTCATCTCCCCCTCCGCCTCCTTGTATTGCTTGTCTCCCACGTATCGCAGTTCCTCGACCGCTCTCTGGGCGTGTTTTATGACCAGTTCCCTGCTGACACCGTGAACGTAACTGTCCGGGTCAGTGGCGTCTATTAACACCGAGTCGATAATGTCTGTTAGTTTAACGTTCATAATGCGTTATCCTTTTGAAATTCGTTAGCTTGATCCTGCGCCATCACTTGCATAACTTCAGCCTCCCGCAAGTGGACGCCGAAGCATAACGCTATCTCCACCACGAGGACGTTAAAAAAGTGTCTCGTCAGCGTGAAGTCTTGATACCTCTTGTCTGAAGGGTTGAACACCGGTTTACCCTCCACCGCCACGTAAGTCCACCGTGGCACCGGTGGTATCTTGTAATAATGCACCTCTATGGAAGTGCTGTCCGGCAACACCTGTATACCGTCTTCCGATACCGAGTAATTAGGGTACGTGACGGAAGGCCTGTTGTACCTAGAGTTGCCTATCATTCTTAGCCGTGCCACGTCTATCAAGGTGGCTTCTTTCCCCTCCCTGTACACGGCGTTTAACTTCTCGGTAGGGGGGAAAGGGAAGAAGGGGTCATCTTCCCCCTTCTCCAAATCTTCCACCACGGCGAGCTTGTACAAGGTGCTTTCAAGAATGTCTTTCGGTATTGCCGAGTATCCTTGCTTGTCCCTGTTATACTTCATTCTCAACCTGTTAGGTATCTCTGAATATATCTTTGACTGGGCTAGCCCGCAAACGGAGTTAAACTCGTCGGGAGTTATGACCCCGTACCCGTTCTTGTTGAGTAGCACGTTGACTACCTTGTACACCTCGTCTATCATTTGTTCTAAGCGTTTAACTTGGTTAAAATCTTGTCGTAAGCCACGCCACCTTCCTCGCTTGTCATCGCCCACTCGGCGAACTCGGAGATGACGTTAAGACCCGGGGCGCAAGTGTAGATAACACCCCCCGTCGCCCAGCTCAGTTCAGTCTTTCTTGAATTCAACTTCAAGATGTTCAAGCGTATGCCCGATTGAATCTTGAACTTGATCGTGTTTCTCTTGTCACCGAACATCTCGATGATCTCCCGTGGGGGAGTTCCAGTTTCCAGCTTGCCAAGGATACCGGCACGAAGGATGGTGGGGTTCATCTCGGTGGTGACTCCCTTCAAGGTAGCGTAAACGGCCTGCAACACCTCGAAGTCTGATGTCTTGCAAAGCTCAACCACGGTAGCCATGTCAGTCCACGTGCTTTCCTCGATGGCGGCGTCAGCTTCAAGGTCTTCAAGGTAGAACACCTTGTCCTTTCCGAAGAACGGGTGCAACATGAGGAACATCTGTAAACCTCTATCCTCCGGGTAAATGGTCCACCGGTCACCTGGGAAGTCCACCCGTCTAAGCTCTACTGGTCCGTCAATGTTCTGGTCGTTCTCGATGGCGGTGGGGGATACCGGGGTGTAACGGAGGTTGAACACGTAAGTCTCCCCGTTCTTGCCGGTGTACACGTGACGTGTCTTCGGTCTTAACGAGTGATTGTTACGGGTACCCGTGAGGAGGAACGTTAACGGTTTCTTCCCCAACCCCCTCTTCTCTAGGTCGGCGATAATTTGCTCTTTAGCCTCTTCTTCCGTGATTCTCTTTGTTTCTTTAGTACTTGCCATATTAGATTCGAGGCACTTACGCTTTCACGTATTGACGCTTCACGGGAACGCTACTTTTTAGGTCAATCTCTTGACGGTCATCCATAGTTGGAACCTCCACGTCCGAACCCCGTTGTGCCAACGGTTTTTTGTTAATTAAATTCAGATTCAAATAAAATGGGGGAGGGGTTATTATTCCCTTCCCCCGAGGTTTAATATTTAAGGTCAATTAAGCCTAGGCTGACACGCCTTCGAAGATCGCCCATTTCTTCAATCCCACGCAGCGCAATCCCCATTCAGACAACCAGTCGATACCGAAAACGTCCCAGGTGTTGGTAGCGTCCGGCACGTTCTGTGAACCGTGGAACGTGGTTACAAGCTCACGGCTGTATCCCGGCATGCCCTTGTACAACTTGGTCAAGTACGGGGCGTTGATCGTGCTGTTCTGCCCGCTCAAGTCACCGTTGTAACCGGTGGTGATAGAAGCACGTCCTAGCGGTACCATGATACCGTGGATTTGGTTCTCTGCGGCGAAGTTATCCGGGTTCAAAACGGTCGGGTCTTTCAACAGTTTCCAGGTGGTCTTGTAGAACTCGTACCCACCCATCTTGAATGCGTCGAATCCGAAGTCAAGCATGCGTTGCTTGTTATCGAAGTAACCCCATGTAGCGGAACCAGCCCCACCAACTTTAGCCAACCAGTTGTCGATTGACAACGATGCCTCGGTAGACAAGTACAACAAGTTGTAAGTCTCGCCGTTAACCTTGTCAAGACGCTTGATGATTGACTCGATGTCGGCAGTACCGGCGATGTTGCCCTCGAAGCTGTTACCACCGTTTCTGATCTGGTCGAACACTCCCTCGATACCACGGAACCCTGCGGTCTTGGCGTCAGAAGCGTCAACGGCTTTCTTCCCAACGAACGCTTGAATCTCCATTTGATCCAGCATTCTCTCTCTAGCCTCCTCGATCTCGGCGCTCGTCCAGAATGCGTTTCCATCCGGGGTTTTCAACCACGTTGCGTCGCACATGTCGGAACCGTTGATCTCGAACATGTCCTTGCCGATGATAAGGGACGTGCTACCGATCTCAACCTCACGGGTCAAGGCACGGGTCATACCCGGTGTTCCCTTCTGGAACTCGTAACCGGCAGCCATGATGGTCAACCCGGTAGTCCCAACGGTCCAGTCTGCACCGTCATAGGTTTTAGCGGTGAACTTGCCAGCGTCGTAATCGTCCGGCACGCAGATACCGTAGTTCACTTTCTTGCCGGCCTTGTCGATAACCATGAAGTTCTCGTTCGGACGAATGGTGTGAGCGGCGATCGTGAACACGTCACCGGCACGGGTCACGCCTTCCAGCAATTTACGTCTACGTCCGGTCATCCCGAAGAACTGGGTGTCGGCGGAGATCATCTCTTTTTGAGCGTATTTATCAAGGAACCCACGGATCGTTTGATTACCGTACTGGTCGATGATTCTGTCCTTCAATGAAGGGTAAAACTTGGTAGTGAAGTCATATAGACTCATGTAGTTACCGGAGATCGGTTGAACTTTAATGTTCGGATCAAGGTAAAAATCTGATGTAACACTTGTAAGCATAATATTCTATCTTATAAAGTTCTTGTCTTTGAGGAACCTCAGGAACTCGTCCTCCGATGGACCTTTGACGTCTCCCGGTTTAGGGGCGTCAGTGGTGGCGTTGGACTTCTTCTTCATTTCCTCCTCGACGGTATTAGCTTTCACCGCCTTGGCGTGTTCTTCCAGTATCTTCGGCAATTCCATCCCGGCGGTGATCACTCTTACCAGGTTGCCGTAATTGAAGGTACCGTCCTCGTTCTTGAACGTTCCCAGCAGCGAGTCGATCCCGTCGAACACTTTATCGTATCTCGACTTGTCACGAATCTCGTAACTAAAACCGTCAATCTCGATCTTATCAAGACTTGACAAGGCTCCTTTCACCCCCTTCACCCATTCTTCTTTTCCCTTGTCAACGTTTTCCTCCACACGCTTGAGAGGAGTCTTGTATTGCTCTTTCTGGGCGTTAAAATACTTTCTAGCTTCCTCGGCCTTGGTCTTCAAGCTAACCAGCTTTGACCTGTTCTTGCGGTCAATTGCCTTTCTCTCGTCATCTAGCATGTCCTCGGTCACCTCCTCGGTCTGGAAGTAGTCTTCATACATGACTTCAATATCCTCCTTGTCTAGTGACGGGTATTGAGTCTTGAGGTACTCCTTGACAACTTTCTCGTTAGGCTCGTTGTCCCAGTCTTTCTGTACCTTGAAGTAATCGTCCACTCCCCTCCCGGTTTCCCGGACGAACTTGTCGATGTTAGCCACGTCAGGACTGGCGTAATCAACGGGTTTCTCAACCTCTTTTTCCACCTCTCGAATCTCTACCAGATCATCCCACGTCTTCACTTCCTTACCTACCTTACCGGCCAGGTATCCCAGTATTTTCTCTTCCGGTACCTTCGAGAAATCTATTTCCTGATCATCGACCTTGTTGACATCCTCTACCTTGTCGGGGGTAGGGGCGCCTGCCTTGTCTTCAACTTTCGGCTCCGGTGCGGTTTCTCCCTCCTTGGCGGCAGGGACTTGCTCTCCCGGTTTAAAAGTTATGTCTTTCAGTATTTCATCTAACTTTCCCATTCGATTTGATTTAAATTGTTACACAAATATATAGAGAAAATCTATAACAACAAAGCGTTGAACGATTTTCTAGGTTTCTTTTATCTTGATCCCGTGTACTTTAAGCATCAACTTGCGCTTTATCTTGTAAACGTCAGTGCGGAATCCCTTGGTGTCTTCCACCACGGTCTCCCCCGTCTCGACGTCGGTGTACACGAAATCTGCCACGTACTTGCAGGCAAGCTCCACGCAGTGCCTGTTTTTACCCTCCCCCTCGAACTGTGCCGGGATCAACGTGTACGTTACTTGTTCTTGCAAGTCCTTTATCTTGCCGGCCTTCTCCAGTAGCTTGAGGGTGGCGGCACGGGCGGCCTCCTTCTTCGAGGCGTGACCACCCGACTTGACGTTCCCGTATTTAGACTTCCCTCTCATCCCCTCGCCCTCCTGTCTCCTTCAGTGCCGTTCTTCCTGCCTCGATTGGCGGAAGATGACGTGTACCTTCTCGTGGCGTGATCGTAGTCCTTTCCGGCACGAGACGCCTTCCCGTGTTTCTTGTCATGTTCACGGTTACGCTGGCTAAGCTCGGCCCGTTTCTTCCTTTGCTCCGGGCGACGGTTAACCTCCGTGTCCGTTTTCTTTTTTTTCTCTCTAGCTTCCGGGTGATCCCGGTAATACTTGGCTGACCTGGATAGTTCAGACCTGTTCTTCTTCGGTGGTGCCATCTCCTGTATAATTTTGCGTTTGGTTAACTTCTTCCATCGGTGGAATCTCGACTGGTGGGGCGGCCTGAACGTCCTGCATGGCGTTCATGCTCTCGAAGGGTATCGTGGCCCCTCCCCTCTGTCTCTGGTTTATCATGGCGCTCTGTTGCTGCGCTTGCTTGTACGTTCTCGCGTCCTTTGCCCGCTCCTTGTACTGGTTGGATTCGGCGGTTACCCGTGCTTGCAACCCTAGTTCCCGCATCCTCAACTGGTGCTTGACACGTTCCAGAATGATCTCTCCCTCCACCTTCTTCTCGTTTATCTGGATTTCGGATTGCGTCTTGAATTGCAATTCCTGACCCTTGGCTTGAATCTCCATCATCAGGGACTGCTGTTTCTGTTGTTCCACGGACACTTGAGCCTGAGCTTGCATCTGGGTCTTCATCGCCTCCATCTCCTTCTGTTTCCTGTACGCCTCGTCCTCCCGTTTCTTCATGACGACCTTCAAGTACCTTGACGCCATCTTCAAGTTGTCAATAGACAAGATGTCCATCCTGTCGGACAGGGTGATCTGCCCGGCTTGAACGGCGGCGAGTATCACTTGATCTAGCTTGGCTTTCTCCTCCGCGTCAGGAGCCACGTCAACGATCACGTCTAGGTTATACTTGTACAACGTCTTGTAGTCGTCTATGACATCATCCTCCATCAGGTAAGACATCACGTCATCCGAGAACGACTCCTTGTACATTGACATCTGTTGCGCCCTGTTAAGCGTGACCTCTCCTATCCCCTTCTTCATGCTCATCAACCCCTCGAAAATATGCTTGGTGGCGGTGTTGCTCATGTTAAGCGCCATCTGCTGCGTGCCTACCAGCGCCCCGTTAAGGGGAGCCGAACCGTCACGCACCCTGTTAACGCCGGTAACCTCGTAGCACATGTTCATGTTCTGGTTGTAAGCGTTTATAAGCTGCATGAGCTTCTGCCCGTCAGAAGTGGGGATGTTACGCAAGATGTTTCCCTGTAATACCTGATCATCGTCGTAAGCCGTACCCTTGTACAACAAGGCTCCCGTCTGGTACATCATGTCAAGAACGTCGGAGGGGGTGAGCTTGGCACCGGTACCGATGTCTATGTTCATCAATGCGTCCACGTTGATCTCGAACATGTCAGGTTTCATCTTGGAAATCAAGTGTCTAAGTTTCAATACTATAAGGTGTATATCCTCGGCGTAAGACTTCAAGTTCTCCACGATAGAGGGAACCGTTAGCTCGTACATGATGTACGGTGGCATTACCGTGTTAGCGTTATTCACCGGCCTGATCATGTCTCGCATCATGTGGTAATTGAACACGAGGTTCATGCCAAGCACGTAGTACCCCTCGAACCACACGTCGTATTTACCTTTTATCATCCTAGAAGATGATTCTTTCGGAAGGACGTAATCCCTGTCCTTGGGTATAAGGTTGTTGCGCTTGCGCTTGAACACCTCGTCCATCGTGGTCTTGAACGTGAAGTACATCACGGTGAACAAGTCGTCCTCGTTAGCCACCTCGTCAGGCTTGAACCTTCTATCTCCCACCCCCCTCGCCAGGGTCTCGTACGATACCTCTCCCCCGCTCATCCTGACGATCTGCCCGGCGGTCATCTCCATCATCTCGGCGAAGTAGTAGCACCCCTTCTTGTCACGGGTGTACAACGGGTCGTACGAGTGAAGAAGGTTCTTGCAGTCTACCCTTCTCATGATGACCCCGTAGTTCGGATCTGCCTCCACCCGCACGGCGGCCTCTCCTATCGTTACCAAGTCCTCGGCGATCCTGTTTTGAACCTCCCTGAAATAATTCAAGTCAAACGCCCTGTTAATTATGATCTCCGACGCTATCTCCTTCTTCTGCCTGTACTCTAGCTGCATGTGAAGGTCTAGCTCCTCCTTGGAATCTGGCACGTAATCAGGCACGAAGTTGATACCGGTGGCTATCGTCATCTCCTGCGTGAAGTCTTTAGTTAGCATCTCGGTTTCCAGCCTCTTGCGGTACTTGTTACGTTCCTCCCTTGACATGATGTCAACACCCTTGGTCTTGATCTTGAACATGTCGGCGGGGAAACTGTCCTTCACCACGTTAACGAACTTTGGAACCACGGACGTGAACTCCCAGTTGAGCGACAGGTAAGCCTGATCTTTCGGGATGTTAAGCATGTTCTTGAACCGGTCAATATCCACCTCGTTGTCTCGAAGCGCTTCCAGTTCCTCGAACTTCTTCTTCCTGCTGGCGTAATCGTTGCCCGTGATCCACTCGAACTCTATGTACCGGGCGTATTCTAACCCGTAATCCTTGCTTTCCTTCTCCTCGTTGGAAGCCTCCCTGTTCGGGATCGTGACGTTTCTTCTTTGTTTATCCATTTTTTAACTTTCCATAAGTTCCAACATTCTCGTATATCCTGAACATGGGTCGTGTTGCCACCGGTTCCTCTGCCTCCCTCTGGCGTCTCTTCTTGCGAGTGTTACCTATGAGGGCGTACGCTGACGATATGGAGGCGTCACGCTTGGTCCTGTTCTTGTCATCGAAAGCCAGCCAGTCTTCCAGCGTGGCGTTAAAATACATTTCAGAGCTGCCTACGTTGTTCTCCACGAAGGATTCTATGGCGGCGTTTATCATCTGCGAGACGTTCTCGGACGTGGAAGGCATACCACCCCTCACCCTCTCGTCTTCTGACAGCTTGTCCTTTTCCTTGTCCGTTCTCGTCATGGAGAACTTGCGATACCCACGACGGTACATCTCGTCTATCAGGTTGTTCACGTTGTTCTCTATGAGGGCGGGCATCCCGTAGAACACCATCGCCTTGATGGCGTCATCGAAGAATATCTCCTTCGAGTCCGGCCTGTTTATGTATTCAAGGAAGAAGTTAAAGTTGGGCGCCCCGGAAGAGTTTATGCCGGAGAACCCGTGTATCGAACCCTTGGACCCCTTCCCGTCAACGGTCTTGTTGACACGATACGGGTCTATACCGAAGTTACCGATATGCCTGTTAAGCGGTATCCACAACCCGTTCTCTAGCTTCACGTTATTCCTGAGACCCTCTTCCGGTATCCAGCTAACGAGGAACCTGCCGTCCGGCTTGTCGACGAAGATTACGTGTCCACTATCAGCAACCCCTTGATACCACTCGAAGTTACCACGTCTAAGGTGAGTCCCGTCTAGGTTATCGTTATACTTTATCTGCGCCAGTATGTTGGCCTGGTTGAACATGCACATGTTGATCGCCAGCTTGAACCCGTCTTCCTCGGTGCGGGGGTTCTTCCTGTGTTCTTCAAGCAATTGTTTCGGGTTATCCTTGAGTGCCTCGTCCACGTTCTGCAAGTAGGTCTTCACCCCTATCGACATGTTCTCCCCGTCCATCGTCCTCACCGGGGATTTAGGGTCTTCAACGATCATGTTGCCGTACTTGTCTATGAACCCCTCGTAATGCTCGAAACAGCTTATGAATATCTTGTACAGGTTGGTCACCGTCTGACCGTTACCGTCACGTTTCCGGGGGTCGGAGTTGTAGTACAAGTACTTGTACCTGTCCCCCGCCAGGGCGTCAGGATCGTTGGCATCCTTGCCGGTCATGAACTCCACGGTGGAGATCAGTATGGCCTTGCCGGTGATACGTCTACCCTTCGTGAGACATTTTCTCACCATCGTGAAATGGGTAAGCGTGTTACCGTTCTGTTTCTTCCACTTGCTGAACTCGTCACCGAAGTAGAACAGCAATGCCTCGCCGTCGTAACTGGACTCGTTGGTGGGGCGGAAGTTTATACGGGTGTTCAGCGCCACGTCCACGACCTCCTTCTCCTGTCCCGCCTTCTTGAGCTTGTTACCCGGCTGGGCGAACTCTAGCTCCGACTTGGATTTCTCGTCCATGCACATCGGCTTGAAGTAGAAGGGGAGGTGGGAGAACATGGTCGTTAACCTCACGAAGTTGGACTTGGCGTCGGTATCCGTCTTGGAAGTCATCCCGGATAGCTTGTTTCTTTGCTCTATCGTCTTGCAAAGGATGAACGCCATGATACAGTCCGTGGCACCGAAACGACGAATCTTTTCAAGGATAATACCGAGACAACGGTTATCCCTGTACATCGCCTCAAGGAACAAGAACAACTTCCTCTGGGCGGCGGAGTAATAGTAATACCCCCCGTCCGCTCCCGTGTAGCAATGCGTCATCATGAACCAGTGGGCGCCGGTTATGTACGTCGCCACCCCGTTGTTCATGAACCAGTACCCGTTCCGTTTCTTCATGTACTCGGAATCTATGTAATCCTCGTGACGCTTGGCGGTACGAACCGTCAGGTCCTTGGGTGGGGCCTGCCTGCGCCAGAACTGGTCTTGCTTGAACCTCTTTCCCCAGTCAATCTCCGCCTTGATCGGTTTCTTGGGGAGGGCGATACGGATGTCGTTTATCTCTATTATCTCCCCCACCGTCCCTTCCGGGTCTATCACCACGGCGTCTATCTCGGGGCGATAACCGGAGTGATCCTTCATCCTCGCGAACTTGTCGGCGTACTTCTCGGCGTAACCACCCTTGTAATCGGTCTCTTCCAGCATGATGTCTTCCTCTTCCAGCTTGCTCTTCACGTCATGCACGATGTCCTCGATCTCCATGACGTCGTTGAAGGCTACCAGCTTGGTGTCTATCATGGTGGATATGCTATCGGCGTCGTTACCGATCACGTCCGAGTCCATGACGACGTCTTCCAGCCCGGAGTAGAGGGATTCCACCACCCCCTGGCTGGCGTCTACTATCTTGTCTAGCGTGGCACGAACCCACTTCTCCTGTTTCCTGTCGTGATTGAGGATGGAGCCGAGCATGTTCTTGCAGCTAGTTATCGCTTTCTTCTTTAACTTTATGGCGTTCTTGACGGTGGTTTCCTTCTCCATTACGGCCGTGTCGATGTCCGCCGTGATAACCTTCATCAGTTCTCCCACGGCGATCTTGCACGATTGTATGAATCTGTCGTCACTCATCTTCAAGCTCTCCTATTATCCACGGCGTTTTCATCCTGTACAGCACACGATCGTCTATCTTGAACTCGTACTCGGAATCAAGGTTGAACACGACGGGCGTGCCGTCATCTATACCTTGCTCCCGTAGCGACTCGTTGGAGTACGTCATGATACCGTGTTGTTTCTTGTATTTTTCAGGGTTGGCCATCTCGAAACTCCCCTCCCTCACCCTGTCGTTGAGGACGGGTTCGACGTAGCACCACGGGTCAACGGCGATATGATCGTCACCCCTCTTCACGAGGTACACGAACTCCACGGGGATAACGAACATGTCATCGAACAGCTCGTTGCTACTACCCACCTTCCCGTCCACGTATTCCACGCTACGGCGCTTAACCATGTTGTGGTGGAAGTAAGCGATGTCCCCGGGCTTTATTCTAGGATCGGATGACGTCACCACCTCCCCGTGTCTCACGACGTATGTCATGTCATCTATCGTGTTGTTCACGTAAAACTTGGTTCCACCGGGGGCGGTTATGGTAGTCTCGTACGTCTCGGGGACGTGAACGATCACCCCGTTAATCCCTTTCAAGTTCCTTTTCATAATCGCTCACGTCAATGGTTAAACTCCCGTCATCGTGACGGTATATCTCTTTCCACACCACCGCCTCGTTGCCGTCCTTCTCCCGGACGTGTATGGTTATCTTGTCACGGTTTTTAAGGCGCTCCTTCTTGATCGAGTGTATGATCATGCTCGTTAAACCCCCACCCCGTGACGTGAACGACAGGGATTGTCCCACCCGGAAACATAATTTCCTGCCGTTATCCATGTAGCTAAATTCTCTCAATTCCATTTTAAATAATCAGGTACTTATATTTATATTGACGCTTCACAGGAACACTACTTTTTAGGTCTATATATTGACGGTCATCCATAGTTGGAACCTCCACGTCCGAACCCCGGTGTACCACCGGTTTTTATTAAACAATTCTTATTTACTTATTAAAATTCCACCCGCTAATCCTGCCAATCCCCACACCCACCATTTCTCGTACCACCGGTCCCTCTCCTTTATGACGAGGGGTTGAATGGCGGTGGTGGTAACGTACGGGTTCTCGTTGACCACCCTCACGAGGTACTCGGTGCTACCCATGAACTTCTTCCTCTTGCCGGAAACCAAATACTGGGAGGCGTACACCTCGAAGTTATCGAAGTGGATTCCATCTTCCATCACCGTTCCGGAGACGTACCTGTACTTGTTCCTGTCATGAAACGGGATGTACACGTTCCTGTAAACGGTATCAAATTTTATCGTTCCGGTATCCCTGTACACGGTGTTCACCTTGACGATAAACTCCGGCTTCATCCCCTTGATCAACTGTTTCAGGGAATCGTTCTCCTCTAGCACCTTGCTGGAAACCGATAACATGGATAGCTTCTCCGCCACCTCCCGGTTATACCGGTCCTTGTAAAGCCTGATGGTATCCTCCATCGCCTTGGCGTTATACACGTCTCTCCCCGCTTCTCGATCACGATTCACGGAGTTCAACGTGATAAACACCACTAGCACGGTAGCTATCCACGCTATCAATATTTTCCAGTTATTCTTCATCGATTTCTTCTATAACAGCTATTATCTCCTTGTCATGCATGGCAACGAACTCGTCGTCACCTAGGAAGAACGGCGTGCCGGTACGGGAGGGGTGCAACACGATGTCTCCCGCCTTCACGTCATCCCTGCCCTCGTTCATGGCGACAACCTCGCTCTTCCGTGTTATCTCGTTTCTCGTCTCCGGGATGAATATGCTCCCCACCTTTCGCATCTCTTGCTCTGTCTTCTTGATGATCACGTAATCGTTGATCGGCCTGATTCTTTTCATATCAATTAAATTTTAATTATTATTCTGTTTTTCAATTAGTTTAAGTATAAGCTCGTATTTAGACTTGTCCGATTCCCTCCAATCCTCAATATTCTTCCGGAGGGCGTCCATCTCCAGTTTTATGGTGCGTTCTAAACTCTTGAACTCGGCGTTATGGATTTCCCTCAAGTTCAACAACTCCTTCCTGATCTCGTTATCCTTGAAGTCCACGTACTCCTTGGTCGGCTTGTTGAAACTAGTCGCCATAGCTGTCGTTACCACTAGTGCTACCGCCCCCATCACCGCCTTGGCAACGTTGCCTGTCACGTCGTCTATCCAGTTGCTCATTTTCAGAAAATAGTTTAGTTATGGCCTTCGCCATGATTAATAACGCCCCTATGATGAAGTTAAGCCATATTTTCCAAGTGTCAGAGAACGGGGATGTGGTTATCAACCCCTGCCACATGGGAAGGGTGTAGACGCACGTGTCGCCTATCATCTTTATTTTCCGTGGGGTGGGTTTCTTCCAGTTCTTGACGCTAGCTTGCATGACTAACTCCTTTCTTCTATAATTTCCCAGAACACTTCATCACCATCCTTGATAAACTTCTCGACTAGAGCCTGTATGTCCCTGTCGGCACGACCCTGTATCGTTCTCTCCCCGGTACGGTTGTAAGCGACCAGAGGGCATCCATCGGTATCATCCACGTCATTGCCACCGTGAACCCTTATGCCGGAGAATTTCATCCCGTTAACGTCAACGGTTTGTCCCGGCGTGTTGTATAACAAGATCATGTCTCTCTCGTACTTCGGGCTGTAAGTGATGGCAACCTTGTACTTGTGGGCGGGGATGGCCGTCTTGCCGGGTATCTTCACGTCTCTCACGGCGTCTTCAAGCACCCAGCAGAAGTCCTCTCCTTCAATCTCGATCCTGCCAACCGTGGCATCATCGAAGAACTCTTTCCTGATATGTTTGATTACTCGTTCCATAACACAAATATACGAATTAAATTCTTCCGTAGTATCTAAAAAAGGCACCGAAAGGCCTAGTTCTCAAGTAATCCATGTTATCACGGTTCTCTTTAGCCTCCATCTCCATCGCCGAGGCGTAGTAAGCCTTTCTGTTGGATTCTCCAACCTCTTTCCCCTTGTCTTTTATAACGTGGTGAATGAACGATATTAACCACTCGACGAGGTACATGATGTAGTACAACGTGAAAGGCAAGAGAAACGGCAAGAACGCGTACCAGTGGTAGGGGGCGCTGAAAAGGAAACTGGCAAAGTAAGCGATTATCATACCCATCGTGAAACAATCTTTCCATTGACGAACGTGAATACGTTCCTCGTTAATGGCGTAATCAGGTAACTGACCTTCTTTCATTTTCGTTAATATGAAAGGACCTAGCGTTATGGTTGAATACCCCTTGAAAAGTATCAACCTCGCCAACCAGTTGTTGTAGTGAATTTTTGTCATGTACATAATAATTGAATAATTAAGCTGTTATCCTAGCACCGAATGTTTGAGCAACCCCTTGAAATGTAAAGGTAAAAGTTGCATCAACATTCGGTGGAATTAAATTTAGATTGAGTGGAATATAACAACCACTCCCATCAAGATTATTAACAATATTTTTGTGCCAATCACCCAATGCAATCGGAATATTAATACCACTTATGACTCCCGTGGCCACTAAATCGTAACCCCCTAAATCATCAGTAACACCCACGTCTTTTGACATGGACCTACTTAAATATAAGCACGAGCTATTCGCTTTACTTATTGTTAACTTGTTCGTTGTAGACGCTTCAACCATGTTAGGAACTATCTTGTTTATCGTTGTTCCAGTACCACCGGTACACACGTAAGGCTTGATACTACCCCACGAATCTATTGATGGCGATTTAGACGAGCTTACGATCATATTCCCCTTGTACGCCCTGTGCAATAATTGAAGCTCCATCCCGGCAAGCGCCCTGTTAAAATACGAGTACTCTTGCAAGCAACCGTCCCACCAGTCAAGGGGTTCTGTCGTGTCGTGGAAAGCCCTACCAAGCCATATGTTCCCATCCCACCCCATCACGCCAGTACTACCGTAATCGACAGGTCCATTAAGGGGATAGTCAGAAGGGGACATTAAGCCGTATTTTTTACCGTTTAAATAAAAGTCAAAAGTTTTTGAAGGCCAGTCGAACACGACTATCAAATGATTCCAACCGTCTACTATCCAGTTTGTAACCGTGGCTTTACATACTTGATTTGACGCTCCATTGTACACTTGGAACCTCATCACTTTATCCATGGGGGTTCCCGGGGAATCAAGACCCATAGCGTATCCAAGACCCATCGTTCCATTACCATCTATAACACCACCCATGATCCCATCATAAGTCGTGTTAGCTTCCGCGCGACTATACGCGCACACGGATATGGTGAATGATCGCGTTCCCTTTACCACGTCCGGTAAACGAAGGGCTACCCCCCCACCAGACAAGTCCAAGCAGGGGGAACCGTTAAACCCGATCATGTAATAAGATATATTCCCCGCGTGATCAACCGGGTTATTACCGTTCCCGGAGTAATCATCAATGTCTCCACCTAACGGGAGGTATACCGTGGGTTTCAATTTTAGAATAGTGCTTATACCTGCCACTGGCCATATTTTCTTGCCGTTTAACCACGCTTCTTGTAATTTCTTGCCGTTCAAGGCTCCATCCACGAGCCTGCCTACTTTTCCTAGTTCTATTGCCATATCAAGCGAATTTAAGATACAACCTGCCTGTAACCTGTGACGATTCTCCCGGTATCGTGTCCACAACCTGAACCGACGTTACCATGTTAGCTGCCGACACCGTCTCGATACAATTACTCAACTTGGTATACTGGGACGATGACATCAACCCGTTAGAACTTGATGAAGCTAGCCCGTACGTAGTGTTCGTTGATGTTATGGTAATGTTGCCTGAAGCGTCACTTGATATAGAAGTGGCCCCGGCTCCAATGAACCTAACCTGATTACGATACGTGTTATCGTCCGTCACCTTCAAGTAAGGGTTAGAAGCAGCCGCGTTAGCCGCAGTTCCTGACGCACCGGCGTACAATCTAGTCGTGTAATGAGTGTTCGTGTCAGTGTCTGTCCAAGGAACGGAAACGTACATCTGTCCAGAAGAGTTCAATTGAACAGCATAGTTCTTGGCCGCTAGACCAGTCGCCCCGATCTTGACAAGACCGTAAGTTGATGAAGTAGCGGCACTGTAAGTTGAGTTAGTATCCGTCCACGGTACCGCAACATACATTTGACCGCTAGAATTAAGCTGCACGGCGTAATTCTTCGCCGCCAAACCGGTAGCACCTATCTTGACAAGACCGTAAGTTGATGAAGTAGCGGCACTGTAAGTTGAGTTAGTATCCGTCCACGGTACCGCAACATACATTTGACCGCTAGAATTAAGCTGCACGGCGTAATTCTTCGCCGCCAAACCGGTAGCACCTATCTTCACTAAACCTAGAGTTGAAGATGTAGCCTGAGAGTAGGTGGTGTTGGTGGTGGGGGGGGTGTACCCTAGAGCCGAAGTCACCATTGATTTGGTGATACTTGTCAAGTAGCCTCTATCAGATACCCATTCTTGGGTAGCAACAGGTTTTTCTTTTATGTACAGGTTTCCCCAATATCCATTAGCGTATCCAGTAGATGTACCGTTTTTCCAATACCATGCAGTTGGTATTATTGTATCGCTAGGAGTTCTATAATTAATATAAATACCACTTTGATTAGATGTTAATATCCACTCGTTACCAGTATTAACTATGGCCGGGTAACCACTCAATATTTTAAATGTTGATAATGGGGCAAATTTACTGTTAGCCCACGTTTGCGTGGCGTACCCTGACAGGTCTGCTGAAGTGAGTAGTTTTGCTTTTGAAATTGTATTTCCGAGATAAGCACCATCAGTTCCTACAAATAAATATTTCTTGCTTTCATAGTTATATATATAGCTTCCAATGCTAGACAAGAATCCAATAGCTGCCTTACTAGTTCCGTTTAATTGAACTTTAATAAAGGATTCAGTTTCACTAGAATTTGTGTTATTTAATATTAATGAATTAGATATTGAATTGATAATTAATTGACCAGATAATATTCCCCCTGTCAAAGGTAAATATCCACCTAGTTTAGTATTAACCCATTTAGTATCAGCTAGGAACTTCCAATCAGTAGAATTTCCAGTAGAAGGAGTGTATTTTCTATACGCCATTCCTGTACCATCAATATCCCCAACTAATTGAAATGCATAATCTCCGTCCCAGAAATAGGTAAGAGCTACTCCATCACCAACTGACTGTCCACTCACAGGGTCGACCCCCGGTTTATTAATTACATTTTCTCCAGCAAATGATGAAATTAGTAAAGCATCATTTGATGCTTTACTAATATTAAGATTATTTATTCTAGAATCAGATGAAAACCCAGAATATGATTTAATAATACCTGATGCGAATATACCGTTGGTAGGTACTTTTGCCGCATCCTCACCGTAATTACTGGAAACAAGCAAATCACCTATCTCTATCCCTCGTGCCGATCCCGAAATGGTGGCGGCTATCTTGTTATTAGTGTCTAATCTAAAATCAACACCTGTATTACCGAACATATACCTTTTAGAGTATATGGTGTGTATTGATGCGTAACCAAATGACCAGTCATTGGTGCCAAGGTATGAGGTGCCACCCGAATCAAGAGTTGCTTGAGTGTTAGGCAATAGTCCTTGGGCTGGCGTCCTAAGCCAATTGTAGGTAGTCCCATCTATTCTGGCGATAGATGGATACGTGTTCGCATCCATCACCAGCACAGCCACGTTCTCGTCCGCGGTCACTACTCTCTTCCAATTGGATGAATCACCATACCCTAGGTTATTGGCGGTTCTGAACCACATATAACGAGTTCCATTTTCAACATTATGATTAATATCAAAGGCGAGTTGAGGTCGAAGTACTACATTATTATAACCGGAATTATAATTGCCATCTATTTGTAAAACGGCACCATATGACATTCCGGTGGGGGCGTTAGTATTATTACCAATTGGACGATAGTAATTAAATAATATTTTAGGAGAATCTGGACCTGCAAACAAAGTATTGAAATCAGCATTAGATCCTTCAATATAAGTAACAACAAATCCATATGTCCACTTGTTGTTGGTTGGCAAGTATTGAGAGTAGTTGGATTCATCTAGTATCTTGTAATCAGTTGCTCCCTTGGTGTGAATCAAATCTACTGCGCCACTTCTTATCTTGGTAGTTCCTGTTGCACGACCAATATGTGCTAACTGAGTACTTTGTGTCCAAATCAAGGAATTTCCATCTGCATCATCTAGTGACCATACTGAAGGAACTTTCATTGACGTACCGTAAAACCTGTATTGAGCGGTATCATATTCCACGTCTCCTACTCCAATCCATGCAAAGTTTGAAGTACTACCGATTCCATGACCACCGATCCGAATACTAGTAGCATTATCACTATTGGCTTTAAACGTGATTGATCTTTCCCATCCACCTGATGTTGTTATATTTACCAATAATTGGCCAGTACTTGACACTTCAAATGGGCCCACGTTGAACTGTCCGGCAGTGAAGGTGTTTTGAGCGGTGAAGGTGTTAGCCTCGCTCTTCTTGGCCATGTCAGACACGTCCGGTATGTCAGAGGTGGAAGCGGGGGTGGGGAGGTTGCTAGCGTCCCATATCTTGTAACTATTACTATTCTTGATATGTACTAAATCAGTATCATTTGATCTAACAGAACAGCCACGTCTATTACTACCAAAAATAATAGTTGATTCATTAGCTAAAATAGCTGATGCGTCACCAAAATCAATTCTAAATATTGTATTTAAATCTAGGGATTCTGTACGAAACTTGTATTGTGCATTATTATAACTAACACTTCCAATTCCAATATATGCGTAATCAGCAGCAGTAGCTGAAATTATCGAACCAAAAGTCACTTTCGTATCTTCAAGACTATTGTACATGAAATACAATGACCTTTCCAATCCTGTAATATTTTCTTTATATGGAATATTTACTTCAAGGCTACTATTTCTATCTACTTTAAAACTACCAACAGAGAACTTGTTGGCGACAAACGAATTCGTTCCAGTGAAAGCGTTATTCCCTGACTTGGTGGCGGGGTCGGGGAGGTTGTAGGAATCTAGTATTTTATATGAACCTGTTGATCTAAAATGAATCACATCAGTATCTGATGTATATATTTGAGCTTTCCCGTCAATATCTCCAATATGTGTTGTTCCTTCAATAGATTTACCGATTAATCTTCTTTCAACACCATTATTATCTTTAGATTTAAGTACTATACTATTATTCATAATTATAGAACCGGTCATGGTTCCTCCACTCAACTTCAAGTAATTCTTGAGAGATTCAGTGGTCCCCGTGTTAACTGCATCTATGGCATCTGACACGGCCTTGACGGTGGGGGCGTAATTCGTTTCCTTGCCGGTTAACACGCTCTTGAGGTCAGCTTGATACAGCACCTCTGAATCATCTGAAGACCTGTGATAGGAGGGGGAAACTACTTGGGTGGCTATTGTTACCCCACTCCCCTCCATCTTGATAGAAGTAGTATCTCCAACTGACAATTCAAGGAATTTACCAGTTGAATTTACCTTTTCCACGTTGATCGGGGAATTGAATTTTATCCCGTTTCCGTACCCTTGCCCCCTCAATCCTCCATCAAACACGAGATACCCTGACACGGAAGATGGATATATTAACAGGTTGCCAAACTGCATATTTAAGTTAAAGCCGATAGCTGATCCACTACCGCTATTCAAGCTAGTACTACCGTAGGTTATGAATGAATTCTCGTTACCGAAGAACACGCTTTGTCCTTTTGGCACTATATTAGTAGTAACTACCATCTTGTTGGTATCATCCCATGACAGGAACATTCCATCGGTGAGTCTATCTTGATCAAGAGAGTACAACACCTCGGCATTGTCTGATTCACGATAAAAAGAAGGTGCTGTAACTCCACAAGAAGCGGTTATAGTGTTTGGACTCCCCATCCTGTGACTATAATACGAGAAATAAGCATTCTTACCACCTATGATAACATTTTTATCAAGGACGGGACTAATGAATGACGGTTTTTTTATATCAAGAATAAACTTGTCATTAGAACCACTAGAATCTCCAAGTATTATACCATTCGTGTTAGTTGAAATTAAGGAATACTTGACTTCATCCTGTGGTATACCCGGTAATAACGCCAAGATGGAATCATCGCCACTCATGGATAATGCTAACCCGGCTTCCATGAACTTCATTTTGAGGGTAGCGTCAACGATTTCCGGATCAAATTTGAAATCTAACGATTTGTTATACGGTATCACGTTAGTGGTCTTGAACGTCTTGGTGGCTGCGTCCCACGAGGCGAACATACCGTCAATCATGTTCCCCACCGGCTGTCTAAGTGCCACGTCGAACATGTTCCCTTCTTTCCCGATCTTGAACATCCCGTCCGACTCGTTGAAGCCGAACATGAAGTTCTGTTCCGTTCCACGATCTACCTCTATACCGGCGAAACCTGCCGTTACACCGGCGCCAGTCTCTCCCTCGTTAATCAGGATCATGTTATCACGCACTTCAACCCTCTCCGCTTGAGTTATGAAAGTGTCTCCCTCTTGAGTGACGTCACCTTTTATCACGAGGTTCTGCACGGTGAAGTTAGCGTAACCGGCGTCTCCCTTGGTGCGGGTAGACAATCCCCCACCTTCCGCTTTCAACATGGCTCCCGTGTTACCGGAGTCTATAACGAACGTCTTGCTCGTGGTACCCGTGTCCGTGTTTTGCTCGTGGGACAACGCCTCTAGCGCTTCGAGCCTGTCGTCCGTTGATCCTGAAAGGTCCGTTATCTGTCGTTGCAGGTCTTCCTCGACGCCCGTGGCTCGCTCGGTCTCGGCGGTTATGGCGTTTTGAAGGTTAGTGTCGGCGGCTTGCATCTCCTGCCGTATCTTCGCCTCTTCCGCTTTCGCCCTGCTGGATTCGGTGGTGATGTCGCTAGCGTTCTTTGATATGGCGGCGTCATGAGCCTCGTCACGGGCTGTCGATCTGGCAACCTCCGAGTCTATGGCGCTCTTGTTAGCGTTAACGTCCACTCGTAACCCCTTGAGCAAGGTGTCATGCTCGGCGTCCTTGGTCGTTGACCTGTCGATCTCCGCGTCTAGCTTGGAGCTAGTGGAATCCACGTCATCACGCAACCCTTCCAGTAACTCGTCATGCTCGTTATCTTTAGCCACCGACCTGTTGATCTCTTGATTCAACATCTCGTTGGTGGAGGTGAGGTCTTGACGGAGGTTAGCTATCTGCTCGTCATGTTGCTCGTCCTTCCCCGTGGAACGGTTGATCTCACGACGTAACTCTTCCTCTATCCTTCTCACGTTAACGTACGTGGCGTTCAGGGAACTAACCAAGTTGGTATTGTCCCACGTGTCAAGAAGATTCATGTCCCCGATAACCTTGAACATCATGTCACCGGTAACGAACTTTTTACTTCCCTCCTCGATGGGACCGGATAAATTCTTTATTATTAAATCAAACGTGATCGTGTTCGGTCTAGCTTCAAGGTCGGCACCCGCTTGTATCATAAACAAGTCGGAGTCAGCCAGCGTGCTGACCAACTCCATGTCTTGCGTGAACCTTATCTGCTTGACTTCCCCGATCACCGGGATTTCCGGTAACTCCGATGAATCCACGTTCTCTAGGGTAATCTTCTTTGACATTTTTTCTAGTTCTTTCTTGGCCGTCCTTTCGGTTTAGATTCTTCCTTGGATTCCTCATCGACGGGGGCCGGGTTAAACGTTTTATACAAGTCTTCCAGTTCCTCGTGTTCCTTTTCCACTTTCTTCAAGGTCTCCGGGTCAAGCAATCCTTTCTCCGGGTTCTCGACGATCATGGTCATGAAACGATCGAACAATGACATTACAGGACCGTTAAGGCTGTTGCCTTGCATTTTCTTCACGATCTCGTCACAGATGAAACTTACCACCATGTGATGTAACTCGTAATCTCTAGGTTCTTGACCCTTCTTGTTCCATGACACGGTTCCCTTCTTCTCGTCAGAAGTGATCTCGAACTCCTCGTAATCCTTTGGCGACAACCCTAGGGCGAGGGAGGCGGATTGGCACATCACGATTTCTTTTTTCGTTCCGTTCTGCGAATTAAAAGATTCGATGACGTTTGATAACAACATCATGCGGTCTAAAATAGTCAATTTAATTTTCATTTCAATGTAAATTTAATATATTAATAAATCATGGATTCCATGTACCTAGTTCATAATTAGGCATAGAGTATCCCATCCAGTTATTATTGTCAACTTTTATAACGAACGTGGCGTTATCTCCATCGCATTGTAACGCTGAATATCTTGATCCATTCCTCAAGAATTTCTCGCTAGAACTTGAAAGTAAAATATCGTATCCTTTACTAGATGAACTCATTATGATATACCACGATCCGATAGAATGATTTATTTCAAGGTAAATTTTCTTCCTGCTCCCTTCACCAGTAAGAGCTACCATGTTATTAGCGTTACTTAATACTGATACTGGATTAGTACCTTCCAACGTGATAACATTTATTCCCCTGTGAATTATAGAACATTTTCTCCCGTACAAGTTTAAACCACCCACTTTCGTGTCACTAGTTTCACTTGGACTAACATCTATCCATCCATTCTGAATTTTTACATCACACCAAGAAGAATTAGCTCCTTTCATGAATATAGCTCCCCCATTACCCATCGTGATATACCCGTTCTCAACGTGCAAGTCACCATCATTTATTCTTATGGCTTGAGGCCCAGTTCCAAGTAAAGTGTTTCTAGTTCCACCCGTGACAGACAGGAACATTAAAGTGGTGGTATCATAACTACCTCTCTGTTTAACTTTCCCGTACAACATGGGACTAAGTCCAGTTGAGGGTGGAATAACTGACGTACCGATAGCTATTTGTCTATCCCAGTCGCTATCAGTGGAGTTGTAATTCTCACGATAGATTAGTCCACCGTTGTACAATTTTGACTTGTAATACGTTTTCCCGTTCTCTGTAACTTGATTGTAAGCCAGACCGTCAGAATCTATGGTAAGGTTACCTATCTTTCCAGAGCTGGACATGATGGTACCTTCAATGAAGGCGTTCTGGGCGTACAATATACCGGAGTCACTCACGGCGAACGTTACCTTGTCGGTTGGAGGATCGTAGCTATCAGCACCTAGCTGGGTGGTGGCGTACGATAGAGCGGCCTTGGCGGCGTCAAAATCTCCCCCGCTGTAAAATCTAGGTACACGGTTCCTGAACTGTCTTATGGTCCACACGTCACCTTGACCGGGTGCGAGCGTCGATCCACCGTACATACCTCCCGTCTCCACCCAGTCGCTGGGTATCTCGTCAGGAACGGAACTACCGTCACGCAGGGATGGGGAATAACCAACTTTAACCCAAGTCGTTGAAACCAGTCCCCCCTCTATCTCCGTGTCTTGTTGCAATGCGTGCTTGAGGTAGTCGAGGGTGGTGACGTCGTTAAGGTCGTTGTTGATAACCGGCACGTCCTCCGTGTCTATCATGTTCTTCCCGGCTGAATCGAAGAAGGCGATGAACCGGATGTTTGTAGGCCAACCTTTCGTTGAACTTTTCGCCAGCGTGTACGTGTACTTCGTGGTTGCGGTACCACCTGAAGATTTTATAACCGTCCAGTTCTTCATGAAATCGTAAGATACCGCCACGTACCAGTAACAAGAGTAATCGGTAACACCAACCCCTCCCTCACCCTTGTGGGCGGTAGCGGTCACGGTGGCAGGATTGGCGCTATCATCACGAATCGAAGCGCTAGAACAATCGGTGGATAGCCAGTAAGCCGTGCCGGGTAAACCGTCAGCACCGTCGTTACCGGGGGCGCCGTAAGACCCGTAAGTCCACCCGGACACCGAGCCGAACTTGTCAACGGTCCTGCTACGCATCCAAGCGAAAGGCTTCTCTACCGTAGTGCTTTGCGGGCCGTCAGTCCACGAGCTTTCCGCTATATCCGAATGGCTAGTCCTAGATTTGCCGATAGAGAACTGGAACTCGGTGTAACCACCGGATTCCCCGTCCTTGCCGGGCTGCCCTTGCTCTCCAACGACACGAATGGCGTCAGACCAAGCGTCACTACCCACCTTCTGTCTCATGTAGATGTCTCCCTCCACGAACGGGTAATGCCACCCGGACGTCCCGTTAACGGAGAATTGAACCGATATGGAATCACCCTCCGGTCCACGTTCACCTTGAGGGACACGGATAACCTTGAACATCTTCTGGATGGAGGGGAAGGCGCCGCTAGCGCTAGACACGTTGAAGATAACCGAACCGGTCATGTTAGACCCGGTGAAACCGGTTACCTGAACTTGAACGTACTCGGAATTGTTGGTTCTCGTGAACGTGATACCCGAGTCGGCGGACACGGTTACCGTGGCTTGGCTCGTCACGTTCTCGGTCCCGTAGAACACCCGCAGTCTAGTCAGCATGTTGTTACCGTAGTAACCACCGCTACCGTCAGAGTAGGTGTTCGTTGAACCCACCTCGTTGTCAAGGTCTATAACGTAGTTGGACTCTCCAGGTATCCCGGAAACGTCCTGTATCAACACGACCTCGCTGTCGCAGATATTAACGAAACCCTGGTCGAAGTAAAGCTCCGCCCTGAGGTTCGTCCACGACGGGTCGATGTCAACGTCTATGTAAGGTACCTGTGAAGTCCACGACTTTATCGTGGTCCAGGTCTTTTGATTGTCTTTAGAGTAAGCGGTTCGCCAGTAACCGAGCGACCACCCCGTCACCCCGTCGGCTACCGATCCACGTTTTGCCGTGAAACGCACTTTAGGGGGGTTAGGAGACCCGTTCAGCATGTTGATGAACCTCGTGTCCGGGACGATCCAGTAAGAGGCTCCTGACGGCCCTGTAAGCACGACAGGGGTACTCCACCCGTCAGCCGGAACTTCCGTGGCGGGAGGTTCAACCGTTCCCTTTCTCATCCACAGGAACTCGTTACCGCTAGTCTTGGGAGGGGCGTCTTGCCATCCCGAGGTAGGGGGTGTCTCCATCGAGGTATTCTTGGCGAACTGGTAGTCAACGTATGTACCGTCCTGCCCGGCTTCACCCACGATCCTCATGGGGTCTGACCACGTAACGCCGTCATCCATCTTCTGTCTCATGAAGATGTCATCCACACGGAACGGGTAGTGCCAGTTTGAGTTACCATCTTTAGAGTATTGCACTTGCAAGCCTATACCGTCCTTTCCCTTGTACTCTGACCACTCGTACTCACGGTTGTAGTAAGCCACGTCAATGGTCTGTTCCTCTCCCGGGGGGAAGGTGTCTTCCTCCTGGTTCACTTGATTGTAAGAGAACCCGATGAATCGAAGCCCTTCCGCCGAGCCGTCGTTGGTCACCTGTGACAGTGACGTGATCGGGTGGGTGGTAGAGAACTTGATCCATATGAAACGGTCACTTCCCGGGGGTCCCGGTACTCCCTCCCCCGTCAGCAGCGAGAACTGGTAATCAGCAGGGTTAAGAGGCAGGGGCGGGTTAGGCACTTCCTTGTCGTGAGCCAACCCTATGTATTTCTTACCTTCCGGGGTGAGCGATATGCCCGTACCGGCCTCGTCATCGGCGTAAACGATCCACACGTAACCGCCGGGTCCACGTTGACCCTGTTCCCCTTGCTTGTTCTTCGAGATATTGAACCTCTTCTGCAAGGTGGGGGCGTTTATGGTGTCCGGGTCCATCGTGTTCTTCGGCATGCAGGTGAACAGGATGAAACCGTCATCCTCTTCCATGCCCTTCACCTGCACGGTCTTCCCGTTGTTGGTGGCGAGGTAATCTATCGTGTCCGGGTTGGCCTCGGTGGAGAAGTTGTACTTGGAACTGATGTCCTTCCCCCCCTTCGTCACCATGGCGGTCGTCTTGGCGTTATCGCCCCAGTAACCACCGCTACCGTCTGGCTGCGTGGAAACTATGCAGACGTCGTTATCGAGGTCCAGAGAGTAAGCGGCCTCCCCCGGTTCACCTTTTATCTCCTCGGAGCTTAAGGCCCCGTCGAAAGTCTTGCTACAATTGAAAACGAGGTCCATGGTCACGCCAGCGCCCTCGAAGTTAACCGTCATGACCACGGACGCCATGTCCTGGAACATGTCAAGCAAGTACATCTCCCCCCCGGCCTGAGTGATGGCGGCGGTACAACCGGATACCTTCTTTATGGATAGCTTGTACTGTCCCTTCCCCGGGTTAGGGTTGGGGGATAGTAAAGTGGTGCCGGCGTAAGCGACCACGCCCGTCTTGGCACGACCGTTCTCTCCAAGTTGCCCGTCCTTGATCTGCCCGTTGTAATCTGACGCTATACCCACGTACGGGTTATCCAGCACGGCGATGTAACCACCGGCCCCGTTGATACCGTCAGACACCTTGATAAGCGAGGCGACGTCGGAGTACTTCTCCCCGTCCATCTCCACCTCGTACATGACTGACAGGGTACTCTTGTTATCCCACCACTCCTTGTCGGGGGTGATGACGAGTATCTTCTGGCTCTCCCCATCTATCTCCTTGAAACCGTCGCTTGAAAGGTAGTACCACCTGCGGTAACCGCCGAGATCGGAGTTGAAGTTGTTCTCCGACACCCGTATCGTGATCTCGTTCGGGGTGGTGTTCCCGTCCTTGTCGGTGATGAAAGCGGGGGATGGGTCTGGCATGATGTCAACGCTCTTCGACACCGCCTTGTTCACGTCGTTAACCAGCTTGTCGTACTCGGCGAAGTTGTCGAGACCGGTACACCCGGGACCTATCATGATGTTCTCGAAACGACCGTTCTGCACGAATATACCGGCGGCGGCGGCGTCTAGCGGGTCTCTCCCGAACACCCCCACCCGTTTACCCGTGAGGTCGTAGGAGTTGATACCCATGTATATGGATATGGCTGGAGCCTGGTCAGAGGCGGCATCCAGCATGATGGCGGATTGTCTCGGCTTGTTCTTGTCGTCTCTATGACCGAACAGCACGATCTCGTCACCGGCCTCCGGGACGTCACCGTTACCGTCTTGATCGGTCTTGGACAGGATACAGTAATCTGCGCCCACGGCTATAACCAGACGCCAGTAGTACTTCTGGTACTCCGGCGTGAACTTCTGGCATCTAGCCTGGTCGTAAACTATGAACGTGTTCAGTTCACCATCCTCGGCGTAACACTTGTAACCTTGATCCAGCTCTTCAACCTTCCCGATCTTCATGTTGGTGGGGGTGATGATCACCTGCCCGGCCTGTGCAGTCAGTTGCTGTATCACGAGGTTGACGAACGTGGCCTTCTTCCGTATGTAAGCGTAGTCCACTTCCAGGTGAGAGTTACCGGTCTCGTCGTTCCATAACGATCCACCGGCGATCCCTTGCTGCCAACCGGGCGTGTCGTAATGCGTGGCGATGAGTCTCGTGAAAGCGCCGGCGTAGAGATCAATCCATATCTCCGCCTCCGGGTTCTTGAGGTCCTCCGCGCGCACGTAAGTCTTTAAACCGTCACGGAATATCCTGAATATAAGGTCATTAATCGTGATAGATTCACCAACCTTGAGCCACTTCGAAACCGTCAACGTGTTGAATATGGGATCGGTGGACGGGTTACCGCTACCTTCCCCCACCCCCAGCAACTTGCCCAGGGTCTCTAGCGTTATGGTTTCGGGGTCACCACCGAGGTTGTCAGCCCTCTGCGTCATCAGGAAGTCAGCCAGTGACGGGGAGGGGTTCTCTTTCATCCCCGTGGGGAACTTTATGGAGTTGGGAAGCGCCCTTGAGCTGGCTCCCAACAGTATCTCTTTCTTCTCGTCGCTCATGTCAAACTACTTTTTAGGCTTGCCGCCACATCCTTTGCGTTTTTTGCTTTTCATGGTGATTATCTTTAATACTTAGGCAAATATATAAAAAATATTTTGATTCTAAGAATAAAATACTCACCTTTGTATCATCACGTGGACGATCTCCAAGAACAGATATTTAACACCGCACGGGCTACCGCCCATTTCACGCTACAATGACTTAACCTTCTACTAAATTCCCTCGTCCACGTGATTTTTTTTGCCTTCACGCTTTGTTTTCTAGAAACTTCACCGTATATTTGCATTGCTATGCAGTAGTGGATAGATTAGGAGATCGGAAACTATGACAAGCAACATTAAATTTTTGCGTTCTACGAATTTATTAGATAAAAAAATTAACCTGTGGCACACGGGACTTGTACGTGGAGGTTCCAACTATGGATGACCGTCAAGAAATTGACCTAAAAAGTAGCGTTCCGGTGAAGCGTAAATACATGAAAATGTAAGTGCCTAGATACTTGAAGAGCTTATCCTTGACTTTCTGATCTCCAATCAACACTAGTCCGGTCAAGGATTTCTCTTTTTATAGAGATTCCCACGACAAGAGGTATATAGCGGCAGTTGAAGACAGAGCGACCTGTCGCCCCGGTTGACACCCGAAAACGCTCACCAAGGCTAGAGTGCCTGGAATATAAACTGTTCATGAATAAGGTTCAAAGAAATCTCGCTACGTCTGTACGACTTGACGACGAGTAACCCATGCCGAAAGGTACAAGGTGGAGGTCATGGACCACCAACGGGCCGAATCGCTCCTGACAAGGAATCCATAGCACAGGTTATGGAGGGGAGACAGGAAGCTTTCATGGAGAGGGAGTGGGAGTCACTCGACCAGAAGGTCCCGCCCACCCTTGCGTATTCTTCTTGTTATTTAATGCTCACCGTGGAGGTCTCCTCCCATCTACTACACTATATTCTTCATGAATATCACTTGTATAGTTAATATAGATGTAGTATATTAGTAACATTTATATTACTAATAACCTACTAATATATAATAAATATATTATAGGTGATGCCATGTAAAGAAAGCGGTGAGCATTAGCTAGCATGGGGAAGAAAAAGTCGGAGGTATGTCCTTACTTGAAATGGATAAACAGAGAATAGAAACGGTGTTCAAGATGGAGAAGGTCAAGCAAGATAGCAAGGCAGCGAGGCTGAAAAGGATGGTGAGGTTCAAAAGAGAGATACTCCCCTCCCTCGACGCTTACGATGTTAGAGCCTGTAACCATGCCACCATGTTCAAGTTCTTTGACGAGAGGTGGGGGGAGATAGACGTTTACCCTATGGCGGACAAGCTACTCGTTATAGAGGACCACGAGTGGGTGAGGGGGGCTAGGAAATGGATAATTAAAAATATATTCTTGGAATCATGAGAAAATTATATGAAAAAGAAGAAGATAAATTACTTCATCGTTGAAGTGGACCTGTACAAGGTAGATGTAATGGTGGTGGTGGGGGATATTGGAGGGGCGATAGAATGGCTATCAAACAAGAACGTTACAGATAGCGATATAGAGTCCATAAAGAGTAATTCAAACGATCAAGGAAACGTGTTGTTGTTAAGTAATAACGCTATTTACCTTCACGTCAGGGATCGAGAGAAGACTAACTTCTGGACTAGCGTTCTCGTTCACGAGGTGTTCCACGCCGCCAGTTTCCTACTCAAGAGCAAGGGGATAGAGCTGGACGAGAGTTCAGAGGAGGCTTACGCCTATCTTATCGAGTTTATTTATTACAAAATAATGGAGCAGTTAGATGAATTGAAAATAAAATGAATTTGCGTCGTCTTTGCTGTGAACTACCCTAAAACTAAATATTTGGGGTTTCTTGGGCTGAGTGAGTAACCCCACTCATATCTCCACAAGCGTTAATTTCGGTCGTTCCAACCGTATTTATATTTCGTAAAGCAAATAGTTTGATATTATTTGCAGCGAGTAAATCTCTATCATGTATTGATCCACATTCTGGACATACCCATTCACGTATGTTAAGAGTAAGACTTCTATTGATATAACCACAAGTACATAATCGACTACTTGGTTCAAATCTACCAATACGAAGAATATTTATTCCTCTTTCTTTTGCCTTGTATTCTAAAATTGTATTAAATGCACCTATGGAAATATCTAAAAGTGATTGAGCAAGATGATGATTCTTGACCATTCCTTTTACATTCAAATCCTCAAGACAAATAGTATCATAGTTATTAACAAGATAGTAAGTAACCTTATGCAAGAAATTATTTCTTCTATTAACTACTTTCTCGTGTGCTAAAGCCAATTTTATTCTCGATTTTTCTCTATTTTTAGAACCTTTGGCTTTCCTAGATAGAGAGCGTTGAAGTTTCTTAATTTTATCAAGTGATTTATTTAAGTATTTAGGATTTGGAATTTCAGTTCCATCGGAAATTACAGCAAATGTTTTAATTCCTAGGTCTATACCAACTGTTTTGTTTTCACAAATTGGTCTCATAGGTGTATTATGCTCGTTCATTTCCACAAGAATTGAAATGAAATATTTACCTGTAGCGGTTCTTGAAATAGTTGATGATTTAACTATACCTTCAAATGTGCGATGAATTTTAGCCTTAATCCCACTCTTGAATTTAGGAATAAATACATAATTATTTTCAAAATTAACCTTTGTATTTTTAGGTACAGAAAAACTTTGTTTGTTATCTTTTTTAGACTTGAATTTTGGGAATCTTCTATGCTCTCTAAAAAATTTCGTATATGCAGAATCAAGGTTAGCTAGAGATGCTTGAAGAGAAGATGAATTGACTTCTTTCAGCCAACAATACTCTTCCGATCTCTTCATTTTAGGTAAATCTGACTGAATATCAAAACGAGAAAGATTAATTCTATCTATTTGATAAGCCTTCACTTTCTTGGCAAGAGCATAATTATATATAAAACGACAAGAACCAATGTGCTTTTCTATAAGCACCTTTTGCTCGTTATTTGGATATAATCTATATTTGTATGCTCTATATTTCATACCATAAATATACAACTAATTTAGCAAAACACGAAGTAAATTCTAAAAAATATTTTTTTGTATATACCTAAAATATTATTAGATTTGTAACGAAGTAACAGAATTCATACACCATGAGATTTTTTGTTTATTTCTTAAATAGTAAGTGAGTTGTTCCCCCTCGTGCCACCGGTGTTGGAGGGGGAAATTTCAAGGTTTTCATTGTTAACAATAGTTGTTCAAGGGGTGGGGATTTGTTATTTTGACCCACCCCTACTCTTTTCAAGAATTAATCATGGAGAATTACGACGTTTACACCAGCACCACCAACAGGGAATACAAGGAACAGGCCGAGAGAGCCATGAAGATGTATTACAACACTTTCGAGGAAATAGAAACCGTGAGGGTATCCCCACGGCTCCAGTATGTAAAGAAACGGCTTAAACGGGAAAAATCATCAAACGGTAGCCGTGGTAACGGTGATGGTAAGCGTTGAGTTATCAGACAACGTGCATTTCCCACCGGTGATCTTGCCGGAAGAATCGGCGGTGAGGCTGATTGCCTTAACGGATTTACCGTCAGCTCCCTTCGCCCCGGCAGCGCCAGTAGCACCTTTAGCACCGGCTGGACCTTGAGGACCGGTAGGACCGGCAGGACCCGCGTCTCCCTTCTCCCCCTTCGCCCCGGTGGCTCCAGTGGCTCCCTTGTCTCCCTTCTGCCCTTTCAACTCTCCAGACTCCAGTTTTTGCTGGAAGCTTTTACCGTCATCGAAAATAACGGAGGAGGCGGGGACGGAGTAAACGAACGTCTCGGCGCTCGTCACGTAACAAGCGTTGATCACCTCGCTGTTAGAAATGATGTCTACTGTAATCTCGCCATCACCCGGTATTTCCATGTCTATTAACACGTCAGTTTTCTCCGGCTTGATCACCTTGTAAAGAACCGGGTCAAACCCCTTCGGGTACAAGTAGATCATCACGTCAGAGTTATCCACCCTGTCAAGGAAAACGTTAATCTTCCCGCTAGTTGAAAATGAAACCTTGAACTTCTTGTCCCCGGTCTCGTTGAATTCTAAGTTTTTTAATGCCATAACACGTGTATTTAATTGTACGTCAAATATATGAAATTATAACGAAAATAGAAAACCCCACCCCGTTGATGGGGAGGGGAAATCTACATGTCTAAAAAGAAATAAATCAAAAAGTACGAAAACAAACAATGAAGTTATTGATTATCAATTAGTTAGCTAAAAAGGTAAATCTGATTCATCTTCTTGTTGGGGGAAATTATCTATACCTCCTTGTTGCTGTTGAACCGGCTGGGACTGGGGTTGGGGGGTTGACGGTTGCTGGCTGAACTCCTGTCTAGCTTGGGAGAACTGTCCCTGGTCTTGCAGGTAGGCGGGGTTCTTGCCAACGATCTTGACGTTCCAACCGGTACACGACGTGAAGTAACGAACGACACCGTCTTTCTCCCACCGTCTCGATTCAACGTCGAATCCAACCTCCACGGTGTCACCTATATTTAATTGCACGAGGGAGTCGATACGGTCGTTCAGGAACTGGATGACAACGTCATGGTCCCACCGCCCGTCGTTCCACGTGAATAATACCTCTTGTTTTCTCAATTTCTCGCTCACTTGTTGTGGCTGGAAGATGTCTTTAACTTTAAATTCTTTATTCATATCTAATAGATTTTTTGTTTCGACAAAAATAGGGAAAAACTTTGATGTTTACAAGTATTTTTCATATATTTGTTCCGTTAAATATTAAATTTTATCGACATGGGAATTGAAATAGAAGAACTGGCGTTACTTATGTCCATACCCGAGGTGAGGGAGGCCACGGACGCCGAGAAGATAGACGACATCAACATAAGGAGGTTGTCTAGCCTGATGAAGAAGACCGACGAGGTGTTCCTGGGTGGTATAATCAAGAAAGAGCAAGTGTTCAAGAGCGTGATCCTCGTGCTGTGGGTGGTGAAACAGGAGATAGAGGAATACTTGATCGAGAACAAGGTGGAGATGAAGAGCGATGATGAAGTGAAATCGTTGTTCGCCCATCAATTCACGGACGGTCACCGTTTAAGGATGGTGTTAAGAAACCTGGCGTCCGGCAACACCCTCCCCCTGGCTCACGTGTACCTCCGGCAAATACTCTTGAAGTACGAGGGCTGGGACCTTGACGGTATCTTCAAGAGGTATCAACAACTTGTAGCTGAAAAGACTGATGATCAATTACTTAACTATTTAAATTAAAAAGTATGGCGATAAGACTTGGAAGACCGACCGTTTATCAACAGCCAAGCAAGTTCGATTGCTACGCTCCCCGCCATCATTACAGGATGCAGGATAACGGGAAAATGTACAAGTACGTCTGGAAGAGGGACCTGGGGAACGTCCTTCAAGGGACGATCATAGGTTGCACGATGGGGAAGTACAAGTACCTGATAGACGAGTGCATGAGAAGGCAGTTCAAGATGAACGACAAGCAACTGGGGCTGGTTTATTACCTGGTGTGCCTGAACAGGGTGGTGTCCGTGGACGATTTCAGGGAACTACCGTACATGTACGGGCGGGACGGGTCAAGAAAGGTCGTGAGATGGTTCGTGGCTAACGGCCTGATGACGATGTTCGGGGGTGGAGGGGGACCTAGACACCTCAAGAAGACTTACGAGCTGACGGTTAAATGCCGTAACATCTACCGGAAGTACATGCACTACTGCATGCTCATAGAGAAGATGCCCACTTTCTCCAGCGACATGGGGGAGGACTGGATGAAATCCATACCCGCTAACCAGAGGCGAGGCATGAAGACTTACGTGAACTGGGCGGCGTCCGTGAAGAGGTTTAACAAGGAGGTGGACGAGAACATGGCCAAGCTCAAGGCGGAAGTTGAACTTGAAAAGAAGGAAGGAGGGGAGGTATGATAACTTACTTGACACTGGCGATAGCGGTTTGCACGCTAGTCCTGGTTATATTCATGTCCTTTGACGTTTTAAGGAACCGGGCAGTCGTTGACAAGACGAGGGAAGACATCGAGATGATAAAGAAGAACGTCAAGGAGTTGAAGCATCCAGTGGCGTACGCCGTGGAAAACTACGTCATCATCCCGAGGAGTCATCTCGAAGAGTACAACAAGTCTATCGTGGAAGTATCCATACAAGAAAAAGGAATCCAGTTCTCCGGTAACGGCAAGGATTTCGAGGAAGTCCCCTCCATCACCCACGTGAAAGTGGGAGGAGAGATCATAAGCAGGAAAGAGGAAAAGTATTACTAACTATTTAATATTCAAGGCAATGATAAAAGCAACTATTGAAATTGACAACGGCGCTCACGTGGTGCTATTACAAGATGAAGAAGGTAACAAGATGGTAACGTCCGTCATCCCCCTCGTTTACATGATAAATTCAGGAAAGGAGATAGAGGTGGAAGGCGACAACGTGATGGCGGGGAAGATTAAAGATTACATCATCAACCTGAAAGAGAACATTGATATACTGGAATACATCAAGGAGATGGTGGGGGATGAACCGGAAACTATTTTACCGGTTAACTTCATCAACGGGAAGAGCGTCCATGACGAGGTCGTTACTTCAAGTGAAGGTAAATTGACCCTAGATAGAGAGTTATGGTATGACGTTTACGGTAACTTCACGTATTTTTACAAGAAAATGGTAACCTCCCCATCACCTGACGTCATGGCTAGGATGAACGAGGCGGTGGATATAACGTTGCTCGTGAAAACTAGCAAATGGATGCTCCGGTACTACCTGAAATGCGATTACATGACTTACAGCGATTCGAGGAAGATGTACTACTTCTTCGACAAGGAAGGGACCGTGCTGGCTAATTGTAACAGTGATGATTACGACTACATGACAATATCCGTCGTTCCAGTTTCATGGGTAACAGGGATCGATTACCCGGTAGACGACGAGTTATCACTGGTAACTTTAAAAAATAATGACGGGTTTCTCTTCTTGTGCTGGAGAAAAGACAAGCTATCCCTGTTAATGTACAACGGTGATTATTTTAAAGAAGGTAAAGCGGACGCCGTGAAAGTGCCGGTGTACAAGTTCAAGAGTGTTAAAACTTTCAGTGAATCGATATTTTACTTGATAGTCATTCCCGGGGGAGTGATAGAGGGAGGCGAGTTAAGCGTGGTGATTCAAGATTTATTCACTCAACTGGAAAAACTGAACGACGTGAAACAATTAGTCACGTTCTACGATAATAAAACGACCCCCTCCACGATGGATAACGAGTGTGTTCTAACGCTACACGTTTAAAATTGATAGATATGAAAGCGAAAGTATACGATAGCGGAAGTATCAAGACTGTACTGGTACAAGACGATAACGGTGACAAGTTCATAACGGGACTGGAAGAACTGCTTGACATGATGGACGGGGAGGATAACTGGGAGATAGAAACGACAAGTAGCAATCCGTTAGCGGGGAAACTGTACAAGTATAACAAGCTGATGAGAGAGGTGGGGGAGATAAGAAGGGAGATAGAGAGCTATAACACGAGCAAGGTGTTCCCGGTGAACGATTTCTTGAAGGATGTTGAATTACAACATGACAAGAAAGTTGTTGATAAATACTTGAAAAGTAACGAGTTACAACTTGGGAAAATAGAACCTTACACCCCACTTCCCATTCCAGATGTTATAAAGTTCCCTGCATCACTGTCACGGGCGGATGTGGAGGTGAAGGATTTAATAGGCGTGCATGCCGGTTACAAGATCAAGCCAGCGAGTGAAGATAAAGACTATACAGGGATGAAGGTGGAGATGGAAGGTATAACCGGCACCGTGGAATACACGGACGTTCACGACGGGCTGGCGTTAAGGTTCAGGGGAGAACACGGTTTCATGGACCTCACCCCCGGTGGTATTAAAATACCAAGGTTCGAGATAGATGATATAAGGATGTGGATTTACATGAGACAACTGCAAGAGGGAACGTGGGACGTGTTCGACGAGAAGATAGGGTTAGGCGCTCAAGCTGACACCCCGTCGGAAGCGATAAAACTGTACCTTGAAAAGTTGAGAGATAACGATTTCGTTGGGAGGGGATACTTGAGTCAGGTGGGAATAACCGAGGACACGAGAATGATAGGAGAGTTCAATAAATGTAAAAACATCATCAATATAGAGATGGTTTTGAAGTATAATGAACTGTTGAAGAAGGAAGAGAGAGAAGACATGGCGATGAAGGGAGGGGAGCAAGAACCCACCCTCGACGTTCTGTTCGTGTTCTTCAACATCAAGGACATTAACGGTGAACCCGTGCCTCACTTCATGGTACCCTCGTTAACTAGCAATAACGCCTACATCATGGAAGAAGGATGTGACGATACAGTCTCGCTAGTCAAGAAAGCACTGGGAGATTACAAGCTATCTGCCGGTGACATGGAATACCTCGGGTGGGAGGGAGATACTCCCCCTAGAATAACTAAAGAGAATATTAAAGACATAGCACATATTGATGACCGTTTGGTTGATGACTGGTTACTAGTAACACGAAAAGTACCCAGAAAATTAATAGCACGAGAATAGCATTTTATCAATCTATATTTAAAACCACCCCCTCCAACCCAACCATAGTTAACAAGATAAAGCAACCAATTCTACAAGGGAAGGAGGGGGTTCCTATTTACCCCCACCACCAAACCTGTTAACATTATTTATAGTCAAAAATTTGTTTTTCTCGCACGTATTAATATATTATATATTATACTATATATAATATAACTCCCATACCCCCCCCACGTCTATTCAATTTTTCAATTTACACCCCTTTTTTTTCGAGCGGGATGGGGTCTATAAACAGCGAGACCCCCTACCTGCACCAAGTAAAATGGCGTGGAACATCATGCTTTTTAACAAAACGTTCCACGTGGAACATATATATTTTTTGATACACGTTCCACGATAACCTACCCCCACAAAACAGGTATATATAGATAGGGGAGGGGGTATTATATAGACATAAGAATGGGGAGGGGTGGGGTATCAAAAATTACAACTATAATAGCTATTGAGCATTATACCCCCACCTCAACACGTCATCCATGAAATCAGAAACCTCCCCCACCCCTGTACATTCATTTACCTTTGTGGTGTGGGGGTAAAAGTTTTTACCTTTTCGTTTGAACTCTCCCCCATCCCAGTAAACTAATTGTACTAGTATTAGGGTGGGGGTGGGTTAAACTAATTTTAACAACGTTCCACGTGGAACATATCAAAATTTGAATCACGTTCCACGATAACTGAATTTCATACCATATATATAAGGTATAACTAAAACTCATACCCCCAACCCAACGAAACGAAATTCATACCTTATATATATAGGTATAATTGATCGGTGGGGAGTGGGGTTTTATACCTTATATATATAGTATACCCCCATCCCCGTGATGTTAATAACAAGATTATTTGGTGGGGAGGGGGATAATACACACCCCTCCCACCCGACCAACGTTTAATAATCACCCAATTCCCCCACCGCCATACGTTTATATTATACAATATATCCCACCCCCTCCCCGATCTACGTCTATACCCCAACCCCCGAAATATATTCGGTACTTCATCCCTCCCCCCTTCACTTCATCAGTCATTCTATAACTTTTAGTTATACTCTTTCCACTATATCTATGACTACTAGTTATAGTATGGTGGGTGTGAGGTGGTGCGCAACGCTATTGCGCAGTGAATTCGTGAATATATCGAGTATAACACCTTAGTTATTCTTCATGTGTATTGTATCCCCCTCCCTCCCGATCGTGTCTCTATCGCCTTCTATTGACGTTATATCTATATATTATCACTTCCTTTTTGTTCGGCGTGTTGAGGGTGGGTTCTTGTCATCTATATTACCCTTCCCCACCCCTTTTATCCCGTTTCCCGTGTCGTACCCCTTCCCTGTTACGTGCCATTTCCGGGAATTACTGTTAAATTCTTAACATGATGTTATATTCTAGTGTTAAAAGTTAAACTACAATTTATAGTTTTACCCCTGTTTTCGGGGTATGGATTTATGATTTACAAACTTTAACATAGTTATATTCAATTGATTTATATATAGTTACACGTAATTATTTACTTTTGCTTACACTTTTATCGTTGAATGTATTGGAGCGTGTTGAACTTTTGCGTACTTTTGTGTCAACAAGATGAGGGAAAGAGTTCTTATCACGGTTGAGGCATCAAGGTTCTAACAGGACAACACCTATCTAGGTGGTGAAACGGTGGACACGGTTAGAATCCAGGGTGAACAGGTTACCGGGTCGGTGGTATATATAGAGACTGAGACTACCACCCCCACCCGGGTCAATAACGCTAGTATCCCGTTCCTCTTCATTTCTCTCTAGTTCTTTGTTTATTGAAGGTCGTTAAGCGTGAATCCATGATGATGAATCATTATATTGACCTGTATATATTTACTTGTTGGGTAGGATAACACACGGCCGGGTAGCCAAGCCCGGGGCAGACGGGTTGATTGATCAGTCATTGACTAACAACCACGTGTCAAAACAATGTAAAGCGTTATACTATAACGTGTTACATATGGTAAATATAAATCAGTGGTCCGGGGTGACGGTGACGGATGCTTTAACGTTACAAACTGCGTCCCGTGGCGGGGATGATCCACCCCACCCCCGACCGCTAGAGATCAATTTCCACTATCACGTTTCGAGGGACATGGATGTTTTACCGGGGTTCGATTCCCCCACCCTTGACTATTAACACTTAAATTTAATTACCATGAAAAAGAAAGTTGACGAGAAAAAGACGCTTAAACACGCTGTCTCCTTTATATTCTATAACACTACAAACGTTAGATTCATGATCAAGGATAGATTATACGAGTACATTAACACCGTCTACGATCATGACATGATGGACGGGGCGAACACCATCGCCGTGTTACACGACTTAAAGTACATGAAATACATTGCCGTGAACGTTGACAAAGACCCGATAGGGAACAAGGAAATAACGATACTTTAATTTTAAATTTAGATACCATGAAAACGAACGAGCAAATTTTTGAAGAGATAAAGACACGAGGTTACATTAGCGAGCAACAAATCAGCTTGTTAAAAAGAAGGGGAAACCACCAGGACGAGGATATATTTGACTATTCCCTGTTGGACACCAAACAATTTAGCGATGGCATCCCCCTCACCCCCGATCAGAACGAGAAGGGGATAAAATTCCTGAGGAATCTAGCGTACACCCCCACGGGGAAAACTAGAAAAAATTGCCCTTTCGGGTATCGTGAGTTAAACATTATCGACACGTGTACGGAATTCACTTTCCGTGGGTTCTATGATGCCGGGAGGAGGAATTACGTTTCATTATTACCGTTGTACGAGCTGGATGGCATGGAATATTACTATGACGGGGAAGTACATGTAGTTGGATAAATAAATATTGTTACCATGAATCAAAAAGGATGTTTTATAACTTACCTTGAACTAGTTGACAAGGTTAAAGAGGTCGTACGAAGTAACGATTTTATAGTAAGCGATGTAGAAAAATTCAAGAAATCGGACAAACTGTGTTACGTGTGGATAGTTGACGAGGGGGACCCTGTTACCACCGTGTCAAGAGCCATTCAAGTGGGTTACGATATTAAAAATTATAGAGATTAAAAGATGAAAACGAATAATACAATAACGAATGTAGACGGGTTCCCGAACGCCACGATTTACGAGGAAAACGGGGAAATACACGTTGACCTAGGCAACGGGATGGGGGAGGGCATTTACCCCTCCACCGACTGGACGATAGAAGAAGCGATAAACGACCAACTGCAACTATTTAACAATTATTAAACACGATCCATGAAATACTTGATCACCTCTTTAGTGTTGTTCACTATCTCGGTTTGGGTGGTGGCAATATCCCCCTCCCCCGTCCCGGGTTCTGCCGAGATCGTGGCGTCGATGCGGGACAACGTGTACGAATCCATAACCCTCAAACTCGGGGACGGTTGTACCGTGGACGAGATAGCGGGGGAGTACAACGCCAACAAGTCATTCTACGACAACTTGAAAGATAACGAGATTCAAACACTGCAAGATAATAGATACCATGAAAAAGACTAGAGTAGTGTTTAGAACCGGGAAAAAACTTGGTCGTACCTTGGCCATGTTCCCGGACACCTTGGAAGGAGACGAGATACTAGCTTACGACAATCATCATTACACGGCAAGCAAAAGTAGTATCATGAAACACACCCGCCCCGCCACGGTGGACGAGTGGAAAGACTTGCTCTTCGAACTGAAACATCACTGCAAGTATGAATTTTTATCCATAAGGAAAAGATGCGTTAAAATAAAACAACATGGAAACCAAGGAATACACCGCTCGAAAGATTAAATCCGCCTTCAACAAGATAGAGAAGGACGGGAAAAGAGTAACGATCACCACTATCTGCAAGCTACTGGGCCACCCCCTCACCGATGACGAGAAACGTCTTGTCGAGATCGAGAGAAATCACCGGAAATGGAAAGAACAAGCGAGAAAGGAAAGGGGAGAACCCGTTCCCGTGGAAATAAAGATAGAAATAACATGGGTGAAAAGTAGAACGTGGGGGAACAACCCTAACGGGGTGGCCACCGTGGTAGACGAGAACGCGAATATCAACTATTTCTCTTACAGGTGTAGCGGGTGCGGGTACAACAAGCGAACGGAATGCGTGGCTGGCCTACTGGATCAATGCACGAGGGGGGTTAATGTGGAGAAGTAAATCAACGATAGGATTCCGGAGACAAAAGGACGTGTTTGTATCGTGGGAAAGAGCGGGACTTGAAAGGATATTCGAGCAGTTCAAGAAGTGGGGATACAAGGTTGAACATACCGACCTGGAGAGATTCGATCTAATTTATATTTACAAGAATAGAAAAAAGAAATGATAACTATATAGTAAATTACATTATATTTTAAGGAAACACTTAAAAAATTAAATACAATGAAACAGTTTGAAGAAATAAAAAAGGAAATACTTGAAAGAGCGCACAATGCGAGAGCTTGTACTATTCAATACAAGAGAGCTTATCAAAGTGAGAATTTAGAGACATTATGCAATGTTATTAAGGATAACTTCTGGTGGTGTTGTCGTAACAATGTGTTAGATGGCGAGTTGATTGACAAGTACAAGAAAATATTTTCTGACAATAAAATTTATCACAATGTATCTATTAAAAGTGGGTTCTTATTGGCTTCCGGCAACTCAACGGTAGAGGCTTCCGGCAACTCAACGGTAAAGGCTTACGACAACTCAACGGTAAAGGCTTCCGGCAACTCAACGGTAAAGGCTTCCGGCAACTCAACGGTACAGGCTTCCGGCAACTCAACGGTACAGGCTTCCGGCAACTCAACGGTAGAGGCTTCCGGCAACTCAACGGTAAAGGCTTAC
>ENA-ORTF01000216-ORTF01000216.1-human-gut-metagenome-genome-assembly--contig:-NODE-216-length-78590-cov-4.332552_pt1 | contig 78590 bp, 69 predicted proteins | sample MGYA00241908_ERZ509180 | MGnify/ENA primary metagenome ERZ509180 (study PRJEB26280, sample SAMEA2338814) | human gut metagenome | biome: human gut; feature: human-associated habitat; material: faeces... | reverse complement strand
TTTTCGCCTATCGAATTTCTTAATAATAGTGTCCAATATGATTGACAAACCTACACTTTTTTATATATGCAAAAAAAGTTTACCTGTCGTGCGGTCAGCAAACGTTTACTTGATTTTTGTGTCTAAATGTGCCGCAGTAACAGTGTGTTTTTTGTGAAAAGTGAGAAAAATTTATTATTTGCAAAAAAGCTATTGTAAAATCGGGATTTATAAAGTATAATATATGTATATTGGTATGTTTCGTACTGACCTGAGGTCAGACAACAATTAGTATTGGAGGATATGATAATAATGGGTAATGCTGACAATGTATTGTTCGACAATGACTCAAGAGTTGCACCGCTTGGTCTTATTGCTATGGCAGGCGCTTCCGAGCTTGGCAAGAAGGTAGATGGTTATCTTACAAAATGGGCTAATGAAAACGAATTTGTTAAGGATACTTTCCTTGTTGAGGCTGTTTGTCCTAGATTTTCTTCCGGTGACGGCAAGGGCCTTATCAAGTCATCTATCAGAGGCGACGATCTTTTCATTCTCTGCGACGTAGGAAACTATAGCTGCACATACAACTATTTCGGCAGGGAAAACTGTATGTCACCTGACGATCATTATCAGGATCTTAAAAGAATAATTCAGGCTGCAGGCGGTAAGGCTCACAGAATAAACATCATCATGCCTTCCCTTTACGGTGGCAGACAGCACAGAAGAAACTACAGAGAATCTCTTGACTGTGCAGTTGCTCTTCAGGAGCTTCAGACTATGGGCGTTTCAAATATCCTTACTTTTGACGCTCACGATCCAAGAGTACAGAATGCTGTTCCACTCATGGGTCTTGACAACATAATCCCTTCCTATCAGGTTCTCAAGGCAATGTTTAAAAACCTTTCAGATTTCAGACCTGACAAGGATCACTTCATGATAATCTCCCCTGACGAGGGCGCTATCAACAGAAATATGTACTACGCTTCTGTTCTGGGCGTAAACCTTGGTATGTTCTATAAGAGAAGAGATTACTCAACTATCATCGACGGAAGAAACCCTATCGTCGCTCACGAGTATATGGGTAATGACGTTGCCGGCAAGGACGTTTTCATCGCTGACGATATCATCTCATCAGGCGAGTCGATGCTGGATATCGCTGTAGAGCTTAAAAAGCGTAAAGCTAACAAGATCTACTGCTATGCTACTTATCCAATTTTCACAAATGGTCTTGAAGCATTCAACAAGGCTTATGCTGACGGCATAATCGACGGCGTATTCGGCACAAACCTCACATACAGAACTCCTGAGCTGCTTTCAAGCCCATGGTTCTATGAAGTAGATTGCTCTAAGTACATTGCTTACTTCATTGCGTCACTCAATCATGACAAGTCAATTTCACAGGTCATCGACCCACACACAAAGATCGAAGCTCTGCTGAAGAAATACGGCATAAAGTAAATTCAATACACAACGATAAAGTTCGGGGCGGACGGCTGTCCCGAACTTTTTTTATATGAGGAGAAGATAAAATGATATTTGCAGGGATAGTTGCAGGAGGCTGTGGCTCTAGGGTAAAAAGTGCGGTTATACCAAAGCAGTTTATAGAGATAGGTGGAGTGCCTGTTATCGTTAGAACAGTGAGAGCGTTTCTTGCAGTGGCAGAGATAGATATGGTTTATGTGGGCATTAAACCTGACTGGCACGAATACACTAACGAGCTTTTTGAACGCTTTGAGATAGACAGCAGGCGTGTGAAAGTAATAGACGGCGGAGCTGACAGAAACGGCACTGTAATGAACATAGCTGAGGCAATAGTCGCTGAACATGGTAAGAATGAGGGGGACATAATACTCACCCATGACGCAGTTAGACCGTTCGTGACGGAGAAGATAATAAAGGACAATATCGAGGCGATGAGGGAACATTCCGCCTGCGGAACTTATATGCCTGCGGCTGATACCATAATAAGATCTGACGGTGAAAAGGTCAGGGAAACGCTTAACAGAAGCGAGCTTTATCAGGCGCAAACTCCGCAAACTTTCAGATTTGGGGATCTGAGGAGGAATTATTATTCGCTTAGCGAGGAGCAAAAGAAAAAGCTGACGGATACTTGTTCTGTGTTTACAGCTTGTAATGAGGATATATACCTTGTCGTCGGGGACGCATTGAATTTCAAGATAACCACAGATAGCGATCTAAGAATGGCGAATGCACTTGCAGAGTTAAGTGAGAAATGAGAAATAAATCAAGGCGGTGTCGGAGAACAATCTCTGCACCGCTTTTTTCTATACCCTACCATGCTTTGTGCGGTTTTCAGCATAAATAAGATCACACCCAAAACGAATATTCTCACAAAGCTTGTCAATAATAACAAACGAAAAGTTTCGCAAAGCTTATCTGTTGTTCAAAAAGACAATAGCCATGCCTGCAGGCAGTACACCTTTTGTGCATACCTATAAAATATATTAGATGTGCCTAACTAAGATTGACATACGGCTTCGCGCATGGTAAAATAAATGTGGTTAGTAGCTACTAACCTAGTGAGAATAGATCATGCAGACTTCTCTATGATGACAAGAGCGAAATGTCGTCAGCCCGAATGGTGGTGCGTTCGGGTGGTCTGCATAATATTAAAAAGGAGCTTATATTATGAACTATCTTGAGATCGTAAAAGTAATCGGACGTGAAATTCTGGATTCCAGAGGAAACCCAACTGTTGAAGCTGAGGTATATCTCGCAGACGGAACAGTGGGCAGAGGCACTGCACCAAGCGGTGCGTCAACAGGCGAGTTTGAGGCCCTTGAGCTTCGTGACGGCGACAAGGGCAGATATGGCGGAAAGGGCGTAACAAAGGCAGTTGAGAACATCAACACTGCTATCAATGACGCAGTATGCGGACTTGACGCTTCTGACATCTATGCCGTTGATAGGGCTATGATAAAGGCTGACGGCACTAAGGATAAGTCAAAGCTTGGTGCTAACGCTATCCTCGCGGTTTCTATCGCTGCTGCAAGAGCGGCTTCTATCTCTCTTGATATTCCTCTCTACAGATTTCTCGGTGGCATATCAGGAAACAGACTTCCTGTTCCTATGATGAACATTCTTAACGGTGGCGCTCATGCTGCAAACACTGTTGACGTTCAGGAATTTATGATCATGCCTGTGGGTGCTCCAAGCTTTAAGGAAGCTCTACGCTGGTGCGCTGAGGTTTTCCACGCTCTGGCTGCCCTGCTTAAATCAAAGGGACTTGCTACTTCTGTAGGCGATGAGGGCGGCTTCGCTCCTGACCTTGCAAGCGACGAGGAAGCTATCCAGTATATACTAGAAGCTGTTAAGAATGCAGGCTATGAGCCTGGTAAGGACTTCATGATAGCTATGGACGCTGCTTCAAGCGAGTGGAAAGGCTCAAAGAAGGGCGAGTACGTTCTTCCAAAGGCTGGCACAAAGTTCACCTCTGCTGAGCTTATCGAACACTGGAAGAAACTCGTTGAAAAGTACCCTATCATCTCTATCGAGGACGCTCTCGACGAAGAGGACTGGGAGGGCTGGCAGCTTCTCACTAAGGAGCTTGGCGGCAAGGTGCAGCTCGTTGGCGACGATCTGTTCGTAACAAATACAGAAAGACTTGCAAAGGGCATCAGCCTTGGCTGCGGCAACTCTATCCTTATCAAGCTCAATCAGATAGGCTCAGTTTCTGAAACACTTGAGGCTATCAAAATGGCTCATAAGGCAGGCTACACTGCGATTTCTTCACACCGTTCAGGTGAAACAGCAGACACAACTATCGCTGACCTTGCAGTTGCTCTCAACACTTGCCAGATAAAGACAGGCGCACCAAGCAGAAGTGAGCGTGTCGCAAAATACAATCAGCTTCTCAGAATTGAGGAAGAACTTGGTGAAAGCGCTGTTTATCCACAAATGGGCGCATTTAACGTAACCAGATAGTTTTTTGTCATATAAGGATCAAGCGAAAGCTCAGAAAAAGCAGTCCGTTGAGGCTGCTTTTTTGTTGGATGAATAAAGTGCAAAGCTGTCAGGCGGGCATTGTGCGGTGTTGCCTTAAGCGAAAATGGACATAAAAAAATCACGCCCTAACAAAGTAAGGCGTGATCTTAACTAAGGATATTTCCCTAGTGGTGAGCTATCGGGGATTCGAACCCCGGACCCTTTGATTAAAAGTCAAATGCTCTGCCAACTGAGCTAATAACTCATATCGTCCTGCAACGACTTAATTATTATACCAATTTTCCACCCATTTGTCAAGGGGTTTTCGAGAATTTTTTCACTTTTTCCAAACTGCACATATTTATTCCCCATTTGGCATACTTTTATGCGTTTTCTAACAAAAAAAACGCCCCTGAAAATCAAGGGCGTTTTATCTGCAAAACTTTAAGATCAGTTTATCTTGTTGCCGCAGTTAGGGCAGAACTGATTTCCAGCCGGAACTTTACCTCCGCAAGTAGGGCAGAACTTTTCACCCTGTGGTGCGGCCTGAGCCTGTGGCTGTGCATATGTCTGCTGTGGAGCGTTCTGCTGTGGAACAGAACCTGCATACTTCTTGAAAAGTGCGTAGATACCGCAGATAACAAGAAGAACAAATGCTATCCAGAACAGTACATACATGAATGTGTAGAAACCGCCATACAGCTTGCTCATACCTGAAAGATAGCTTCCTGCCGCATATGTAACTGCAAGACCCAGAACAACACCTGCACCAGTAGTTACCGGCTTGAGGTACTTGTCAGCAATTTTGAAAAAATCGTTCATTAGAGAATGCCTCCTAATTTAATAATATATATTTATTATACAATCGTTATGTCATAAAGTCAATAGATTCGAGTAAAATTTTTCACTTATTTACGTTTCTATTTGTTTGCTGTAATGACAGAAATAAGCATAAAATTGCTATTTTCTTTACCCTCTGTGTCAATAACTATCTCAACAGTGTGTTCTCCCTTTGCTCCGCTGTATATCTCCTCAAGACAGCAAAGGTCTCCCCAATCCTCGTCAAAGTTTGCGTCAAGAAGAACCTTGTTCTGCCTGTCACCGTCTATGACAGCATATGCAACAGGCGCAGGCTTGTTGATAGTCTTTCTGTATTGCAGCATTATAATACTTCCACTCACGTTGAATTTAATACAACTTCCCTGCTTGTGAGCTATCCAACCGCCCTTGAATGGATCGCTCCACTGCTCTGCCCCATGAGTATCAGGCTCAAAGCCCTCCATAACGGGCGAACAGCTATAGTTCTGAAAACGCTGTGCGTCCTCATATCTGCTTGCTGTAAATGGCTCAGGAAGTGAAGGCTTCTTCTCTGCACCAAGCTTCTTATAGTATGAATATTCTGTATCAAGCAGATTGCAGATAAGATCAGCTATCATCTTGTGACCTAGGTCTGTAGGGTGGAGCATATCCGCTGTGTAATCTGCAAGACAAACGTTTCCAAGCTGTATCTCAGGGAAAATGTAGTTTCTTACACTGACGATAGGCAGGTCATAGTGCAGACCAACAGCGTTATGTATACCCTGTGCATTTGTGCCTGTATCGTAAAAAAGATTGTTTATAAGCACAACTGCCTTGACGCTCTCAGCTTTCAGCAGACGTCTTACAAGGCTCTCGTATGTTTCCATAAATAGGGGCGAACTGCTGTCGTTTACCGAAAACTCAACGAAAACAAGGTCTGGCTGTTTGTCAAGGACGTGTTCCTGCACTCTTGCCACCCCAAACTGCGAGGTAGTTGCACCAATACCAGCATTGAAGTAGCTTATCTCAGCGTCAGGAAAATTCGTCTGCCACCATTTTGCACTGCGGTCAACATATCTTAACTCAGTCTTTGTAGCATTACAGCCCATTGTTATCGAGCCACCCAAATAAACAATGTTAAGCTTTTTTTCATTCTCTATCTTTTTGAATACCTGTGGAAGATAACCCATACTGCCGATATTCATGATAGATACGTTTTTGTCCGTCATATCCATTTCTCCTTTTATTTCTATAATGGTCTATTATAGTATTATAGCATTTTTTAAAACAAAAGTAAATCATAACGGGCAAAAATATTTTGCTTTAAGCTACAAAAAGCGGTAATGTTTTTTGTTAAAATCGTGCAATGTAGATGTTGACGAAAAGTAATGATATGTTGTATAATAAAGAATAAATATAAAATATGAAGAAAGAAGTGTTCATAATGCACGATTTTAAGGCACTCAGCCGTCAGGCACACACATTAGTAATATTCAAGAGCTTACATGAAGTTCCTGTCTTTGAAAAGCTACTTGACACACTTGCTGTATGCGAATCTGACAGCGACATGGCTATAGAAAAATACTCAGATTTTGTGGCTGAACTTTTTGCATATTCGGATAATCTTACAGAATATATGCTCAAGCTGGTTCTTGAAAATGAAAACCTTTTTATGCTTAAAAAGGGAGAAGGCAAGGAGACAGGTGCGCTTTTGGAGGAATGTCTTGCAAACGAGCTTGCCGTTATCGAGGAGCTTTCACAGATACCAAGTGACGAGATAATCTCAAAGATAGACTATGACGGCTTTCTGCCGAGATATGCTACACAAAAGCTTGACTTCTCGCAGATATATGCCGACCGTATACACGCTATCGGTCAGTACGGATATGGCATTTACTCACAGTATCATGTATTTGTCATAAAAGACGGCAAGATAGTTCCGGTAGAATATCCTGATGACATAAAGCTTTCCGACCTGCACAATTATGAACGTGAGCGTCAGGAGGTTATAAACAACACTCTTGCGCTTTTGAAAGGCAAGCCTGCCAACAACGTTCTGCTTTACGGTGACTGCGGAACAGGCAAGTCCTCAACCGTCAAGGCTATAGCAAACGAATATGCCTGCAAGGGTCTCAGACTTATCGAGCTTAAAAAGAAGCAGCTCCATGAGATACCAGCCATTGTAGAAACGGTAAGCAAAAATCCATTGAAGTTCATTATCTTCATAGACGACCTTTCATTCACAGAGGACGATGATGATTTTGCGGCACTGAAAGCTATCCTCGAGGGAAGCGTTTCATCAACTGCGGACAATCTCTGCATTTATGCTACCTCAAACAGAAGACATCTTGTACACGAGACGTTCTCCTCACGAGAGGGTGACGAGATACACTTCAAAGACACTATGCAGGAGCTTCTTTCACTGTCAGACCGTTTTGGACTTACTGTCACATATCAGAAGCCTGACAAGAAGATTTACCTTGATGTAGTTGAGAAACTTGCAAAGCAATACGAGCTTAAAACTCCTATTGATGAGGTGCTTCAAAAGGCTGAGGCTTATGCGCTTTCAAGAGCAGGACGTTCACCGAGAGTTGCAAAGCAGTTCGTGGAATACATGAAGGGCATGGAAGACTAATAAATATATTCTGACGATATTCAGGAGGAATTATCATGACAAAGCAGCCACAGTGGCTTGACAACGCAGTTTTCTACGAGATCTATCCACAATCGTTCAATGACACAAACTCAGACGGCATCGGTGATATCAAGGGTATTACAGAAAAGCTTGACTATATCTGCGAGCTGGGGTGTAACGCTATTTGGATAAACCCATGCTTCAAATCACCTTTTGGCGATGCAGGCTATGACGTTGAGGACTATTACACAGTCGCTCCACGTTATGGCACTAACGATGTTATTAAAGGCTCTGCCGCTGTATTTGTTGAAGAATAAAATAACATAAAAGAGGTCAGGGACACGATTCCTTGACCTCTTTTGTTATGCCGTCTAAAGTTTATCCACCGTTGTCAGAGCATACTCCGAAACTCCGTTGGAGTTTTTCCAAAGTGCATTTTAAACCGCTTCATAAAACCATATTCATTAGTATAACCGCACCTCTCTGCCACTTCCCTTACGCTTAGATTTGTCGTTGCAAGAAGCTGACTGGCTCTTTCCATTCGTGCATTTATAACGTCTGTCATGACGCTCACTCCAAACATTTTCTTATACATATGCTGAAAACTTGATCTGCTTATACCCATATCCCATGCCATGCTGCCTACGTCTGCGATGTCCTCAGGCATTGCGTATATGTATGCTCTGAGCTGCATAAAGCGGCTGTTCCTGTCAGTAATAATACAAGACTTCTTGTCTGTACATTTTAGCTGTCTTGCAAGCTTTAACAAAAAGATCTCCATATAGTACCGTGTTACTTCCTCATGTCCCTCTTTCATGAGCTGATACTCATATGCTACCGAGCGTATTATCTGACTAAGCTCATCGATATTTCCAAGGTATACCAGTGTGTCTTTTGGAACATCAAGCCTTTCAAATTTTTCATTATCGCCCTGCTCATAATTGAAATACAGCCAATCATCGGTATAAAACTCTTCTGCGGCATGGTATTTCACAGGGGTATCTGGTGAAAGCAGGATAAAAGAATTTTTCTCTGCCCTATGCTCGATACCATTTATAACGAACACCGATGGTTCTTTTATGAGCAATATAAGGGGACAGCCCACCCCGTGAGGGCAATCCATAATAAAATCTTTTCTATGGCGATAATTATAGCCGACCGAACCCACAAGCATTCTGATCCCTCCCTGCTTTTATCAACTTTATTTTACCACACCGCTACATTCTTGTCAACGAAAAAAGAGCAGACGCTTTGTTCTGCTCTTCTTTCACATAATTCTATAATAGTATTACAATTATCCCCAATAGGTTCTCCAAACATTGAAATAACCCCAAGGAATTTTAAATGAGTAAGCTATCTTGCTGCTGTTTGTCTTGTAGCTTCTGTTGCACCAGAAGTAAACATTATAGTCATTAGCAATACCGTTAAGGTGAGTTTTGCCATATACTGCACCAAAAACAGCCTGCTTTACTCTTCTGGAAACGTTTGAATAATTTGCTCCGTCCCTTGAGAGCTGTGCAGATGACATAAATCCACCGCTCCTATAAATAATATCCTGAACATTGTTATATCTTGCATAGTAGGATCTCCACATTGCATTCTTTGTGTACTTTGCGGCAACATACTGGTTTGCAACACAATCTGCAACATAAACGATAGGCTTATCCCACTCCGAACCTGACATCTTACCAACCTCATGATAAACTATACGGCACATTGCTTCCCAGCCTGCCTTGTTGAAGTCCATTCTGGCTGTCTTTATTGTCTGTGTCTTTGAGTAAGCAGAAGCGGCAGAGCCATTTACAGCCTTTACTCTGAACTGATATGAAGTCGTTCTCTGAAGACCTGTAACAGTGCAGTTCGTGTTCTTGACTGTCTTGTATTTCTTCCAACTCTTATATTTGCCACCCTTGATGTATAGCTCATATTTTGAAGCACCTTTTACCTTGCTCCAATGCACCTTGATAGTGTTTGTCTGCTTGTTATACGGATGAGTGAACTCACTTCCATAGTTTATCTGAGCTGTCATCTTAGGAGTCGAAAGCTTTGCCGCAGCAGCATCGGCACTAAATCCCTCTGTCATTACCAAAAATGTCATAAGTGCTGCAATAAACATCACTATAACTTTCAGTGACTTATTCTTTGTTGAAATAAAACTTGCTGAATGATCCATTAATAATACGGCTTTACAACGCATACACGCTGCATTGCCAATTCACACCCTTTCTTTTAATTAGCGGCGGTCATGTCTGTGCCGCTATTTAATTTTATTACGGTCGATTAAAATTATGTATCAATCTGTAACGATAACGGTTAAGAAAGTTACAAACTGATTACAAATTACTACACTATTGTAACACGCACAATTGCATTTGTCAAGCTTTTTTATAGTTTTTTTGATTTTTGTTTATAATTTGAAGCAAAGAATATAAAAATTGTACTAATATTTCAGCACATTGAATATTAATTTACTGTATCAGCAAGAGTTCACGCACAATTATCACAAATAAAATATGTGCAGAATATGAACAAAATCAATGGATCAACCACAGAGATCCTGCTGTTTTAAAAAAATCTGTGGGGAAAGAGGCAAAATAATGAAAAAATATTTACCTGAGGGCAAGATCTACAATAGCCCTGAAAACCGATATTATCTTCAAAGCGAACGAACAATGGCTGAGGCAATGGCTCAGGGATTGATACTGGAGGGTCATGCTGTGCTTTGTGACAGCGAACACAACATAATAGTAGAGCTTCCCTTTGGCAAAGGAATAATCCCAAGATCAGAGGGAGCGATCGGAATACAAGAAGGCAAAACAAAAGACATAGCATTACTTTCTAGGGTAAACAAAACGGTATGCTTCAAGGTGACAGATATTGTTCACGAAAAGGGCGAGGTCATATGCAGGTTGTCAAGGCGTCTTGCACAAGAAGAGTGCATTGAACGATATATAAGTACCCTCACATCAGGGGACGTTATACCGGCAAAGGTAACACACCTTGAGCCTTTCGGGTGCTTTGTTGACATAGGCTGTGGTCTTCCATCACTTATACCAATAGACGCCATATCCGTCTCACGCATCACCCACCCCAACGACAGATTTTTCAACGGTCAGGACATATACGCTGTGGTAAAAAGCTGTGACGAGGACAGGATATGCCTTTCTCACAAGGAACTTTTAGGCACATGGGAAGAAAATGCGGCATTGTTCTCCACAGGAGAAACCGTAGGCGGGATAGTACGTTCCATTGAACCATACGGTATTTTTATAGAGCTTGCTCCGAACCTTGCAGGACTTGCTGAACCAAGAGAAAATGTGCGTGTGGGGCAGGCAGCAAGTGTTTACATAAAAGCTCTTATCCCCGAAAAAATGAAAGTCAAGCTCATTATCGTAGACGTATTTGAAAACAGCGTTTTTCCCTCAAAGATAAACTATTTCATCACCAGCGGCAGGCTCACAAAATGGGTCTATTCCACCAATGAATGTTACAAAAATATATGCTCTGAATTCGTGTGATAAACGTACATATTTTTGTACTTGTAATTTATTTGTACTATAATTTGTACTTGTTTTCACAGCAAAACAAGAGATAAAAAAGGCATTGGCTTCCAATTGAAGCCAGTGCCTTTTGACTTGTTAGAATCATTAGGAGGATATCACCATAGCTCATTTGGGTATTTTAGTCCCCATTCTTTCCTAAGCTTTTCCATTTCGTTTGCGATAACGCCATAGCCGATAACAGCCCAGTTCAGTTCTCCCTTTTCCATATGTTAAGCTCCTTTCAGAACGTCTAAAATACCTTATAACCTTCTTTGATATCTCCAGAGCGATAAGCGTCCAACAGGTCACGGAGATCGTTTATCTGCAAAAGCAGTTCCCTTCCCTTGTCTGTATCTGAAATGTTTGCCCGGCGGTCAAGTCTTTCCACCATATGTATCTCAGGAGTATGCTCACTCTCTCCTGCAATAAACGGCTTATGCTCAGCAAGATTAAGGCTGTGGGAATCATAAATAAGAGTGTAGCCTGCGATACCGGTGGCTTTTTGATAAGCCTTTGAGATACCACCGTCAATAACGAACAGCCTGCCGTCTGCCTTGACAGGGCTTTCGCCATTTTTATCTTCACAGGTACATGACCGTTTATGATATGACCACGCTGTGGGTCAAGCCCAAACATTTCAAGTATCTTTCCGCATATCTCAGGCTTCTCTGAGAAGTGATAATAGGCATTATAATTTTCCTTGTGAAGCTTTTTATCTTCAAGGAAATATCGCTCAAAAAACGCCATTTTGTCCTTGCCATAAAGGGGCGAACGTGCGCCGCTCCACAGATACCACAAATGGTCTGCGCAGTTGCTTTTCTCCTCACAAGGCTGTAAGAAATACGCCTTGTTGGCTATTTCGTCAAGCTTATCTAGCATTGCCTTACCCGAATACTGCTCTCCTGCTATACTTAAACTCAGAAGCTTTCCATTTTCATCAAGAGGGATACAGCCGTGGAAAAGCAAATTGCCGTTTATGGTCTTATACATTGAGCCTTTTGAATATAAAAAACGCATATGTGTGTTGAGCCTGTCGCTGTGCATAAACGAGTTTGCAAGAATCGTCATAAGCTCATTTTCGCCTTCGGTAAGCGCAAGAGGATCGGCAGGATCAACTGTAGGAAAATTGCCGTCAAGAAGCTTATGAATTTGCCCGTCTATTGTTATAGTGCCATTTGCGAAGTCCACCATGCTGAAAAGGTCACGGTGAGATAGTTTCCATTCAGGGTGCCGCCTGATAAGCTGCCCCTCTAGCTTTAGCTGTATAACTGTGATAGCCTTGTGCATTTTTGCCACAAGCTTTGCATCAACTGGGTCATAGATATTATCATCAAGTGTCTGTGGCATGAAAATTGCGCACTCATCGTTTTTATATGTTTCTCCTGCAAAGACCGCCAGCGCACGAAGATTTAAACCATAGCCGTCCTCGAGAACGTCAAAGTTATTGTATCGCATGGATATACGGATAACATTTGCAATAAGAGCGAGATTACCTGAAGCCGCACCCATCCACGAAATGTCATGGTTGCCCCACTGTATATCGACATCGTGCATTTTCATAAGCTCGTCCATAATAATATCTGCTCTTGGACCACGGTCATATATATCTCCGATAATATGCAGCTTGTCGATAGCAAGAGATTGTATAAGCTCACAAAGGGACTTTATAAAGCGGTCTGCGATTCCAGTGTCAAGAATTGTGGTTATTATCTCGTCATAGTAATATTCCTTTACCACATCATCAGTGACATTAAGCAGCTCGTCAAGTATATAGACCATATCCTTTGGTATGCTCTTTCGCACTCTCGAACGTGTATACTTTGCCGACACCGCCTCGCAAACAAGTATCAGACGATAGATAGTAAGTCTGCGCCACTCGTCTGAAAGCCCGTTTTTATCACGCAAACGCTTTAGCTGCTTGTCGGGATAATAGATAAGATAGGCAAGGGCTTCACGCTCTGCCGAGGAAACTGCTTTTCCTAAGGTCAGGTCTATCTTGTTTTTTATCATGCCAGATGCGCTTTTTAGCATATGCAAAAAGGCTTCATACTCCCCGTGGATATCGCTGAAAAAGTATTCTGTACCCTTTGGCATACTGCGTATTGCAGACAGATTTACTATCTCGCTGGCGGCACTGTCTATAGTAGGAAATTTTTGTGCAAGTAGTAAAAGATATTTTTTGTCCATATGTATTTCTCTCTTTTGGATTTTTTACAACGTCATATTACTCAGAAAGACCGCAGTTTACGCTACGGTCTTGTCTGAATTTTTTTGGAGATATAAGGAATTATTCGCCGAAACCGTCCTCAAACATTTTAACGAACTCGTCAAGCACAGCCTGCTCGTTTTCGCCTGTTACGATTATCTCTACCTCAGTGTCCTTCTTGATACCTGCTGCCATTATCTGCATAACAGCCTTAGCCTTGATGTCCTTGCCGTTTGCTTTCATCATGATCTCGCACTCAGGATGATCCTTAGCAGCCTTTGCAATGATACCTGCCGGACGCATGTGAAGTCCCTCTGCATTTACTACTTTTACGACCTTTGATACCATAATAGATCTCTCCTTTTCTGAAACTTAATTTATTTATGATTGTTAACATTATTATATTATATTTTCTTATATTTGTAAAGACTATTCTGTAACTTTCCTAAGGAAACCTGCAGGCAATCAGGAGCAGCAAAAGTTGCACCTGAAACTGCCATTCCTCCCTGTCCCTATATTTTTTCAGAGCGTTTCAAGAAGCTCTGCGATCTTTTCTTTTTGAGCAAGCCCGTCAGAAAAAGCAGTCGCACCGCCAGCGGCTGTCCCAAGTTTAAGAGCATATTCATAATCGCCATGCAATATACCAGCGGTAAAGCCTGCCACCATTGAATCGCCTGCACCAACGGAATTTTTCACCTTACCATTACATACTCCACAGCGATGTATTTCACCGTTTTCGTCAATAAGCATTGCGCCGTCCCCTGCCATTGAGATAAGCACGTTCACAGCACCCATTTCTTTTAGCTTACGTGCGTATTTTTCTATCTCCTCATCATTAGTGAGTGTCACTCCGAACATCTCGCCAAGCTCGTGGTTGTTAGGCTTGATAAGGAAAGGTTTATATTTAAGCACATTGAGAAGCAGGTCTTTTGTTGCGTCCACTACTGTTCTGATATTCTTGTGCGCGAGCCTTTCGAGTATCTTCTCATAGATATCTGAAGGCAGCGAGGCAGGTATGCTTCCTGCGAGTATAAGCGTATCTCCGTCCTGAAGCTTATCAAGCTTTGCAAAAAGCTTATTCACAGCCTCATCATCTATATCAGGACCCTGACCATTCAGCTCTGTTTCCTCAGCAGATTTTATTTTCACATTTATACGGGAATTACCGTTTTTGAGATGAACAAAATCTGTATCAATTCCCATTTCCGCTAATCCGTTCTCGATAGCTTCACCTGTGAAGCCTGCAGTGAAGCCAAGTGCCTTTGACTGAATGTCCAGCTCTCTAAGAACTACAGACACATTTATACCCTTGCCACCGAAATACATCTCTTCCCTATCTGAGCGGTTGGTAGACCCAAGCTTCATATCCCCTGTATGAACAACATAGTCGATAGCAGGATTGAATGTTACAGTATATACCATTTTACATTACCTCCTTAATATTTGCTTTTGTAAGATATTTTTTTTCTTGAAGCTTGTCGGTGATTGTCACTTACCTTCTGCTAATTTATCGTCGTCGCTTCTTAAAATGCAGAGTGCGATAACAAGACCTGTCAAAGCAACAAACACCGCTTTAGTTTCAAGCAATTCTGTGACAAATGCACCCACTGCCGCTCCACTTATAAAGCAAAGGATTATACCATAATACTGCATTGCATTACCAAGCTTTTGCTTATCCTTAGTTTTCAAATACTGAAACAGGTTATCCGTACCGCTTCTAAGATTGCCAGTACACATCGTGGTAGCGAAAGGCTTTCCGTCCATTTTCCTAAAACCCTCCACCTGCATTGCACAGGTAAAAGAAACTAGGATATTCGCCAATGTGTTAAGCGTACCAGCAGGGATAAATCCCACAATAGTCAGCACCACAAGCTCCACACCGATTATGATCCTATGCCAATGTATCCTCGGGTGTTCATTAAATTTCAGCTTCACAGTTTCCACTATCAGCACGCCAAGCATAAAGGACAGTATAGGCATGAGATAAAGAAAAACCTTCAGCCAGCTTCCCTCTTTGATATTGATAGCCAACAACACCATGTTACCTGTCTGTGCATTTGCAAAAACGTGGTCACGACTGATGTAGGTATAAGCGTCAAGATAGCCACCCACCATTGCGAGCATTACTCCGACACCGTAAAACTCAGCTATATGTCTGCCGTTCTTCATTGTGCAGTCCCCAGTGGCTCAAGCTCATTAAGATCATATGGCGTTTTCTGATAAATGCAGTAGTTGAGCCAGTTTGAATAAAGCAGATTAGCCGAACAGCTCCAATTGAAAATAGGCTTGTTTTCTGGATCATCGTCAGGAAAATAGCTATATGGTATCTGTATAGGCAGTCCCTTTTCCTTATCTCTGAAATACTCTTTTGCAAGGGTCTCACGATCATATTCCCAGTGACCGAACAGAAAAAACTGTCTTTGTGTCCTGTCTGAAACAAGATGCACACCCGCCTCGTTTGACACTGCCACCACTATAAGGTCGTCCACCTTTTCGATATCTTCACGACGTACCTCAGTATGGCGTGAGTGCGGACAATGGAAAACATCTCCAAAGCCTTTAAGAATAATGCTTTCGGGATAGTCGATATGGTGCTTGAAATTGCCAAACATCTTCTCTTTCAAAGGATATTTGGGAACACCATAATGGTAATAAAGCCCAGCCTGAGCGCCCCAGCATATGTGGATAGTTGAGAAAACATTGGTCTTTGACCATTCAAAAACTCTGCAAAGCTCGTCCCAGTAATCAACGTCTTCATACTCCATTTGCTCAACAGGCGCACCAGTGATTATAAGACCATCATAACGATTATCACAAACCTCGTCAAAGTTCTTGTAGAAAGCGAGCATATGCTCCAAAGAGGTGTTTTTTGACATATGACTGCTCATCTGAATAAGGTCGATGTCAACATGAAGAGGTGTGTTGCTCAAAAGACGCAAAAGCTGCGTTTCTGTCGCAATTTTGTCAGGCATGAGATTGACAATAGCGATCTTCAAGGCACGAATGTCCTGATGAGCGGCTCTGTCATCGGGAATAACGAATATATTCTCATTTTCCAACGTTTGGAACGCAGGAAGGTCATTTGGTATTTTAATTGGCAAAGTATATCCCACCTTTTAATTATACTCTAAAAGATTATTATAACACGATCTCTGTTAAAAATCAACCAAAAGAGAGATTTATTCATATATTATTGAGAAAAAGGGAGCGACCTAAGCCGCTCCCTATGTGTATCAACAGTATATAAATCCGTACAATTATTCGTAAAGTGGATATTTCTTGCAGATAGCGTTTACCTTTTCTCTGATCTCATCAGCCTTATTGTCAAAGTCTGTTGCTGTGAGATACATACACTCTGCAATAACGTCCATATCCTCCTCAACAAGTCCCCTTGTGGTAACTGCCGCTGTACCAACTCTTACACCGCTGGTTACAAATGGCTTCTCAGGGTCGTTAGGGATAGCGTTCTTGTTTACAGTGATATAAACCTCGTCAAGCTTTTTCTCAAATTCCTTGCCTGTGATGTGGAAAGGTCTGAGGTCAACAAGCATAAGATGATTGTCTGTGCCACCTGATACGAGATTGAATCCTCTGTCAAGAAGTCCCTTTGCAAGAGCCTGTGCATTCTTTACGATCTGCTCACCATATGCCTTGAACTCAGGCTTGAGAGCCTCGCCAAAGCAAACTGCCTTTGCAGCGATAACGTGCATAAGAGGACCGCCCTGTGTGCCTGGGAAAATAGCAGAATTTATCTTCTTAGCTATATACTCGTTGTTTGTGAGTATAAGTCCTCCTCTTGGTCCTCTCAGAGTTTTATGTGTTGTTGTTGTAACAACGTCAGCATATGGTACTGGTGACTGGTGGCAGCCTGCGGCAACAAGTCCTGCAATATGCGCCATATCTACCATAAGATATGCACCGACAGCCTTTGCTATCTCAGAAAGCTTCTCAAAGTCGATAGCTCTTGGATAAGCACTTGCACCGGCAACAATAAGTCTAGGTCTGCACTTGTTAGCCTGCTTGTAAAGAGCCTCGTAGTCGATATAACCCTCATCATTTACGCCGTAAGGAACAAAATTAAAATACTTACCTGAGAGGTTTACAGGTGAGCCGTGTGTAAGGTGTCCGCCAGCGTCAAGGCTCATACCCATAACAGTGTCGCCTGGCTTAAGAAGAGCAAAATAAACAGCAGTGTTAGCCTGAGCGCCGGAATGTGGCTGAACGTTAGCATACTTAGCACCGAAAAGCTTGCAGGCTCTTTCAACAGCTATATCCTCCACAACGTCAACGCACTGACAGCCGCCATAATATCTCTTACCAGAATATCCCTCAGCATACTTATTAGTAAGCACAGAACCCATCGCAGCCATAACGGCAGGTGAAACGATATTTTCGCTTGCGATAAGCTCAAGATTTCTTCTCTGTCTTGCCAGCTCGGCTTCCATTGCTTCGCCGACTTCTTTATCGACATTTTCAACAAAGCCGATAGTATCCATTATTTTCATCGAAATTACTCCCATCATAAAATTTTACGGACATTCCGTTCTCTTTTATTATAGCGTATTTTTCTTTTCATGTCAACGAAAATTTTTTTGATTGAGGAATGAGGAATTAAGGTATCGCCTGCGGCGATTAATTTTTGTGGAGAATAGTTTTTACTGCCGCAAGAACGCTTCACTCTTCACTGATTTTTCATTTCTCACTTCTTTATCTTCTCCCAATACGCTTTCGCCATTTGCTCTGTCTTATTCTCACCATACTGATAATAAGTCCTCCCCACAAGCTTATCAGGCAGATACTGCTGTTTTACCCAATGGTTCGGGTAATCGTGCGGATAAAGATAGTGCTGTCCTTTCACTTTTGCGCCCTCGCCGTCAAAATGTTTATTCTGCAAATGCCGTGGATAATCGCCAAAATCACCATTTCTCACATCTGCTAAAGCTGCGTCTATTGCTGATTCAGCAGAATTTGATTTTGGAGCAGTGGCAAGAAGAACCACAGCTTCCGCCAATGGTATCCTTGCTTCAGGCAGACCCAACTGCAATGCCGAATCAACGCAGGATTTCGTCACTACCGCCGCCATAGGGTACGCAAGTCCTATATCCTCGCTTGCGATAACAAGCAGCCGTCTGCACAGAGAAATGATATCCCCAGCTTCCATAAGCCGTGCGGCATAATGAAGTGCGGCGTTCTCGTCAGAACCTCTTATGGACTTCTGCAAAGCCGACAGAATATCATAATGCTCATCGCCTGCACGGTCATAGCGCATATTGCTACGCTGAGTAAGAAGCTTCACATTATCAAGGTTCACGGTGAGCTTTTCACCGTCATTATCTGCCGAAAGTATGCAAAGCTCCACTGTATTTATTGACTTTCTCACATCACCACCACAGCCCCTTGCGATATGCTCCAACACACCATTTTCAAGACGCAGTTTCAGCCCCAACTCATCAGCCATAAGCTGAAAAGCACGCTTTATTGCAGGCAAGATCTCCTCCGAAGTCAGCGGTTTGAACTCAAACACAGTTGAACGGCTGATTATAGCATTGTACACATAAAAATACGGATTTTCAGTGGTAGAAGCGATAAGAGTTATCTTGCCGTTTTCAATGTATTCAAGAAGCGATTGCTGTTGTTTTTTGTTAAGATACTGTATCTCGTCAAGGTAAAGCAAGATACCATTAATGCCGCTGAGTGTCTCAGTTTCAGCAACTATCTGCTTGATATCAGCAATAGAAGCACTTGTGCCGTTAAGCTTATGCATAGTCATATTAGCATTATTTGCTATCATTCTTGCGACCGTAGTTTTGCCAACACCTGACGGACCATAAAAAATCATATTCGGTATTTTACCGCTTTCGATAATACGCCTGAGAGGTTTATTTTCGCCTAACAGGTGGGTCTGTCCCACAATATCATCAAGGGTTTTGGGTCTAATTCGTTCAGCCAAAGGCACACTCATTTTATGATCTCCTTAAAATGCAATTAGTCTAAAATGTTCTGAATATCCTCTAAATGAAGCTGATAAGCCATGCTGTTTATCTTTTTAAGCAGGTAGGTTTTTGCAACAAGAACAGCTTCCTGATATTTGGTGTTTTCCATACCAAGGCAAATGCGATAAATAATGAATTGATTAGAGGAGATTTTCATGATAATGTGATTATTGCCCTCGAAAGTACCACGGCAAATGGAGTTGGAGTTGACGAAGTTCCAAAGGTCGGAGTAAGTGAGAGCAGTGACTTCATCTGTAATAAACTGTTGGATAAGTCCATTCATATGGATTCCCCCTATAGTGTATTTTCTTTAGTATAGCACATATTTCCGCATAATTCAAGGGAAAAAGCGGTCAAAGTGGGGAGTGTCGCCCGTTAGCTTCATGAACTCGTATCGTAAACAACAAAATGTAGGGGACGGCGCCCCCGACGTCCCGATATCGAAGTGTCGAATTTTTTGATTGTGACAAATTTATGCAAACGACCGAAACGAGCGAACAATGCTCGTCCCTGCCACAAATTGTGCGTTTTCTCAAAGTTTGTGCAATAAATTACAAGATGTTACGTCCAAAAAAGCGGGCTGTCGAGGGCGCCAGCCCCTACATGGTTTGTTAAACAAATAAATAATGTGCGGATAAGGCAGAAATGCAACAAAAAAAGAGGCAGAATACTCCACCTCTCATTTATCTGTACAAAGATTTGTACTATTATTTTTTTCTGGCCGAGCTTACCGCACGAGTTATCTCAGGCTCTGCTTCGCCGCGAACACATTCAGCAGTTATCTTTATGCCAACTATCTCATCATCAGATGGTGCTTCAAACATGAGCTTTGTGAGTATCTTCTCAACTATCGCCCTAAGTCCTCTTGCTCCTGTCTTTTCTTCAATAGTCCTCTTGGCTATCTCTCGCTTTGCGTCCTCTGTGATCTCAAAATCGATGTTGTCAAGCTTGAAAAGCTTCGTGTATTGCTTGATAAGCGAGTTCTTTGGCTCTGTCAAGATCCTGCAAAGTGCGTCCTCATCAAGCTCGTCAAGAACCGTGATAACAGGAAGTCTGCCCACAAGCTCTGGTACGATACCGAACTTAACAAGATCGTGTGGTACTACCCTCTTCATCACATTGTTATCATCCTCCTTGCTCTTGACCTTTCCGCCAAAACCAAGTGATGATGACTCTGTACGCTTCTTGATAACACTGTCAAGTCCCTCAAAAGCTCCGCCACAGATAAACAGAATGTTTTTAGTGTCTATCTGTATGAACTCCTGATGTGGGTGCTTTCTGCCACCCTGTGGAGGCACATTGGACACACAGCCCTCTACTATCTTAAGAAGCGCCTGCTGTACGCCCTCACCGCTTACATCTCTTGTGATAGAAACGTTCTCCGATTTTCTTGATATCTTATCTATCTCGTCGATATAAATAATACCGTTCTGAGCCGCTTCAACATTATAATCTGCCGCCTGAATAAGCCTTGTAAGCACGTTTTCAACATCGTCGCCTACATAGCCTGCCTCTGTGAGCGTAGTAGCGTCAGCAATAGCAAAAGGCACGTTCAGAAGCCTTGCCAAAGTCTGTGCAAGCAAAGTCTTTCCTGTTCCTGTTGGTCCAAGAAGCAAAACGTTGCTTTTCTGTATCTCTACGTCATCATCGTCATTAAGTGACAAAATTCTCTTGTAATGATTGTATACCGCAACAGAAAGCGCTATCTTTGCTTCCTCCTGCCCGATAACATACTCATCAAGAACTGCCTTTATCTCCGCAGGCTTCTTAAGGGTTATACCGCTGTCAGCTGAATTTTTACCCTTGCCACGCTGCTTAGTTGTAGGAAGTCCCTCCTGCTCAGCCAGAACATTATAGCAATAAAGTACACACTCGTCACAAATGTGGCTCGTGCCTGCTGAAAAAAGTGTTCTAACCTTGTCCTCAGGCTTGCCGCAGAACGAGCATTTTCTTATTGTATCATTAGCCATTTATTTCACCGAACCTATCTGTTAGTTATTACCTTGTCGATAAGACCGTATTCAAGAGCCTCCTGAGCTGTCATATAATTGTCACGCTCAGTGTCGATGTTGATCTGCTCGATAGGCTTGCCTGTGTTCTGGGCAAGTATCCTGTTGAGCTTCTCTCTGGTCTTTACCATGTGGTCAGAATGTATCTTGATATCTGTACACTGACCAGAAATTCCGCCGCCTGCGATAAGAGGCTGATGAATGAGTATCTCACTGTTTGGCAGAGCAAATCTCTTACCCTTTGTGCCGCTTGAAAGCAGGAATGAACCCATTGAAGCAGCCATACCCATGCATATAGTTGACACGTCGCACTTGATATACTGGATAGTATCATAGATAGCCATGCCGGCAGTGATTACTCCTCCAGGGCTGTTTATATAAAGGTCGATATCCTTTTCAGGATCCTGTCCCTCAAGATAAAGCAGCTGTGCCACTACTACGCTTGCCACTGCGTCGTCTATCTGGTCGCAGAGCATGATTATTCTGTCATTGAGCAGGCGGGAATAAATGTCATAGCTTCTCTCGCCTCTGCTTGTCTGTTCCACTACATAAGGTACCAATGCCATAAAATTGCCTCCTTAATCTATTTTCGCCCGCATAAGGTCATGCGGGCGAAAGCATAAATTATCTTACTTTATAACTGCTGCGTCCTTGATAAGGTCAACAGCCTTGCCAACTGCAATATCCTTCTTAAGGTCGTCGTCATGGATAAACTGCTTGATCTGGTCAACGTCAAGCTTGTAAGCCTCAGCAAGCTTATCGAACTCAGCCTTAAGCTCGTCCTCAGTTACCTCGATATTCTCAAGCTTTGCGATCTTTTCAAGTGCAAGTCTGAGCTTGACCTGCTTCTCAGCCTGCTCAGCATATGCCTTCTTTACAGTGTCGATAGTCTGACCTGTATACTGCATATAGAGATCAAGTGAGATGCCCTGTGGTGCAAGTCTCTGCTCCAGCTCGCTGATCATCTCGTTTACTCTGTTGTCAAACATAACCTGTGGGATCTCAGCTGTCATGTTCTCGATGACCTTATCGAATATCTTAGCCTCTACCTCAGAATCAGCGTGCTTCTCGTTAGCTTCCTCAAGCTTCTTCTTAACGTCAGCCTTGTATTCGTCAACTGTATCGAACTCTGTTGAATCCTTTACCATATCATCGTCCAGCTCAGGCATAACCTTCTTTGATATGCTCTTGAGCTTGATCTTGAATACAGCAGGTGCGCCTGCAAGTTCCTTTACCTGATACTCATCAGGGAATGTTACGTTGATGTCGAAATCCTCACCGGCGTTGTGACCAACGATCTGATCCTCAAAGCCAGGAATGAACTGACCGCTTCCAAGTGACAGTGTGAAATCTTCTGCCTTACCACCCTCGAAAGCAACATCGTCCTTGAAGCCCTCGAAGTCGATAACAACGTCGTCACCGTTCTCAGCAGCTCTGTCGTCAACTGTCTCAACAGTTACATTCTTCTCTCTGAGAGCGTCAAGCTGCTTGTTGATATCCTCATCAGTTACAGGATTGACAACTTTTTCAACTTCTATACCCTTATAGTCCTTAACTTCAACCTCAGGCTTTGTGATGCAAGTTGCCTTGAGCTTTACGCCGTTTTCCTTGCTGATCTCAGTTACCTCTACCTCTGGGCGAGTAACCAGTTCCAGACCGGACTCTTCAACTGCGCCGTTTACAACAGGAGCGTACAGAAGATTTACAGCGTCCTCAAAAAACACCTGCTCGCCGTATTCCTTTTCGATAAGCTTTCTAGGAGCCTTACCCTTACGGAAGCCAGGCATAGCGATATTCTTTCTTGCTTTAAGATAAGCTTTCTCTATTGCAGCCTCAAAATCCTCAGCAGAGATCTCGATCTCAAGCTCGTACTTATTGGTTTCAACATTGTTTGTAGCTTTTAAACTCATTTATTATTCCTCCATTATATAAATGTATCTTATACATTATAGCACAAATATATTGTCATTTCCAGCATTTTTTTATAAATTGTCACTTTGCACAATTTTCGTTATGTCCAATGGGTCAAAATGCAAGAAATCACTAGCTATAAGCCGATATTCCACTCCGTCACGAGTGCCGTTTATTGCATAAGCATGGGCTCTTCCGTGAAGGTGTCCGTAAAAACACTTTTTTATGCCGTATTTATGAAGCACTTCAAGCATATCATAATTGCAGCTATTGCCGAAAAGCGGCGGATAATGCAAAAACACCACAGGCTCTAAGCCTGCCTTTTGTGCAGACTCGATAGAGAGCGCAAGTCTGCCTGCTTCCCTTGCCAGAACCTTCTGATCTGCAGGCTCACCATTATCGCTTATCCAGCCTCTCGTTCCGCATATGCCGTAGCCCTCATAGCTGTAATGATTATTATGCAGGATATTTATGGTATCAAAACCGTTTTCTGCGAAAAATTTATCCATTTTATTCTTGGTGTTCCACCAATAGTCATGATTGCCCTTGGATATTATTTTTCTGCCGTTGAGCTTATTTATGAACTCGAAGTCTTTTTTCGACTGCTCAAAATTCATTCCCCACGAGATATCACCCGGTATCACCACAGTGTCCTCAGGACGAACTTTGTTCTGCCAGTTTGTTTCAAGCTTTGTCACATAGTCAGACCAGCCACCGAATATATCCATTGGTTTATCTGTACCCAGCGACAAATGCAAGTCGGCAATGGCAAATAGGCTCACGGTTTTTCCTCCATTCCAGAAACTTCATGTATTATCCCGACCACTCATGCACATACTACTTTTGCAGCAAAAAGCTGCAGAAGGAGCGATGTACAAATGGAGAAGGATAGAATTTACGGTATCCACTGCAACGTAGACAACTGCGTTTACAACAGCAACAACTGCGAATGTACCGCAGGCAAGATCAATGTAGGCTGTACCTGCACCGACCCTAACTGCTGTGACGAAACAGAGTGCAAGACATTCAAGGCAAGAGGCTAATTCCCCTCGCCATGGTCAGTGGACATACGCTGTGCGCTGACCTCCGCCCGACAATAGTCGGACGGGTACATATCAAATACCCAGAGCTGAGTAGATGTAGTCCTTCATATCAGCCTTGTCGATCACCTTTGTAAATCTTACTTCCTTATCCTTAAGTGCAGCAAGTGAAGCAGGAACAGGTATCTTTGAAACCTCGGCAAGCTCGTCAACAAGACCGAACTCGTCAGCGTTTGTATCCTTACCGATAGCTGCAAGAACTGAGCCTGAGAACTTATACGGGCTTGCTGTTGAAGCGATAACAGTCTTTGTCTTGTCGCCAGTAGCAGCCGCATAATCCTTGTATACCTTCACTGCAACGGCTGTGTGAGTGTCGCAAGTGTAAGAATACTCGTCATAGATCTCCTTAATGCAAGCCTTTGTCTGCTCATCGTCGCAGCAGCCTGCATAGAACTCGTCAGCGATAGCCTTCTTCACTTCGTCTGTTACCTCATATCTGCCAGTCTTGGAAAGGCTGCCGAACCACTCTCTTATCTGAGCGTCATCAGAGCCACTAAGGTGATAGAGAAGTCTTTCAAGGTTAGAGGAAATAAGGATATCCATAGAAGGTGAGATAGTTGTGTGGAATGGACGGTTTCTGTCATAAATACCTGTCTTTATAAAGTCTGTGAGGACGTTATTTGCGTTTGAAGCGCAGATAAGCTTATTAACAGGAACGCCCATATGCTTTGCATAGTAGCCTGCAAGGATATTACCGAAGTTGCCTGTTGGAACAACTATATTTATCTTGTCGCCAAGCTCGATCTCGCCGTCAGCAACAAGCTGAGCGTATGTAGATACATAGTAGATTATCTGTGGTGCAAGTCTGCCCCAGTTGATAGAGTTTGCAGAGGAGAACATCATGCCGTTCTCAGCAAGCTTGTCGGCAGTTTCCTTGCTTGTGAAGATAGTCTTAACACCTGTCTGAGCGTCGTCAAAGTTGCCCTTGATAGCGCAAACGCCAACGTTGCCGCCCTCCTGAGTTGTCATCTGCTTTTTCTGCATAGCTGAAACGCCGTCCTCTGGATAGAACACGAGTATCTCTGTACCCTCAACGTCCTTGAAGCCCTCGAGAGCAGCCTTGCCAGTGTCGCCTGATGTAGCAACTAGGATAACTACCTTCTTGTCAACGCCAAGCTTCTTGATAGAAGTTGTGAGCAGATATGGAAGTATCTGGAGAGCCATATCCTTAAATGCACAAGTTGGACCATGCCACAGTTCGAGCATATAAGTGCCGTCAAAAAGGTGAGCAAGCTCTGCAATATTGTCTGTGTCGAAATTCTTTGTGTTGTAAGCACCCTCTACACAGTAGCGTATCTCAGCCTCTGTGAAATCTGTGAGGTACTTTGAGAAAACGAAAAATGCTCTCTCAGCGTAGCTTTTTTCGCCAAGAGCCTTGATATCATCAAGTGTTATGGCAGGTATCTCAGACGGAACGAAAAGACCGCCGTCCTCAGAAATGCCCTGTGCTATCGCCTGTGCAGACGAAACCTTTACTTCGCTGTTTCTTGTACTTTTGTAAAACATAAACAACAACCCTTCTTGTTTTAGATGTCCGACAGGTGTCGGCTATTTACAGACCATTTGTTCAGATAACGTCTAACATTCCACGTCACGGGCGAACAGTGTTCGCCCCTACAGACACAGTTCGTTCGGCATATCCGACCCATGGTCTTTATTTCATACTTGCATCAAAAGCGTTCACATAATATCTCAGCTTTTTGACTCTGCCGTTCTCCAGCTCCACCGCCGCAACATCGAACCGACAGCACACAGGCTCTAAAATCCCCTTACAAAAAGCCTGTGCTGTCTGAACGATACGCCGCTGCTTGACCGGATCAACAGCTTCTTCAGCGGAGGTAAGAGAGCCATGCTCCCTAGTTTTGACCTCCACGAAGGCTATGATATCCGCTTTCTCTGCGATTATATCTATTTCACCGCCTCTGACGGTAAAATTCCTCTTTATTATCTCATACCCGTGTCTTACAAGAAAGCCGCAAACTGCGTCCTCCCCGATATTGCCCGCCTTTCGGCGCTGGGTATGGTCAATGCCCGTTTTTCTTTGCATAATACTTTTTGAGAAAACTCATTCTATGTATACCGCATGGTCCATACTGGTCTATCATCTGATAGTGGAGCTTTGTGCCATAGCCCTTATGCTTCTCAAACCGATACTCAGGATATTGTTCAGCCATTTGCTCCATATACCTGTCCCTTGCGACCTTTGCTAGAATTGAAGCCGCCGCCACTGCCTGACTTTTAGCATCTCCCTTTACCACCGCTATGGCTGGACACTCAAGCCCCTCAGGGGTCTTGTTCCCGTCGATAAGGCAGACGTCAGGCTTTGTATCCATATCCTCCACCGCTCTTTTCATTGCAAGCATTGCGGCGTTAAGTATATTTATATCCTCTATCTCTTCCACTGTTGCGGTCTGTATAGAAAAGTCAACTGCTTTTTCCATTATCTCATCAAAAAGCTCCTCACGCTTTTTCGCTGTAAGCTTTTTGCTGTCGTTTATCCCCTCTATAACTGTGTCCTTATCAAATATCACAGCCGCTGCAAACACATCTCCTGCAAGAGGACCTCTGCCAGCTTCATCGCAGCCGCACACCACGTTATAATCTTTTCTTATCTCGTTGTCAAACTCGCTGAGCGTCATATCAATACCCCTTTGGCTTTTCAAGAGTAAGTCTGCCGAGAGTACCGTTTCTGAACTCGTCCATAACTGTAATGGCTGCCCTTTCGGTATTTATCTCTCCGCCAGAAACTAAAAAGCCACGCTTTCTGCCTATTCTTTCAAGAAGCTCAAAGCCTACCACACAGCCGATTGTTTCCTCGTCAGCAGGCTCTATATCATCTGTTCTGATGCCATAACGTTTCTCGATAAGCTCAGGATAGTTCTCTTTCAAAAACTCAAGCAGACGGCAGGCAAGATATTCCATGTCCATGATATCGTCCTTGACTGCACCTGTAAATGCGAGCCTTTCGCCAACAAGCTTATCCTCAAACTTAGGCCACAGCACACCCGGCATATCCAAAAGTTCAAAGCCCTCGTCAAGCTTCACCCACTGTTTACCTCTTGTAACACCGGGTCTGTCCTCAACTTTTGCAAGCCTTGACCCTGCAAGTCTGTTTATAAATGACGACTTGCCAACGTTTGGTATACCGACTATCATTATTCTTATAGGTCTGCCAGACATACCCTTGGCATTCCATTTCTCAATATCGTCCTTTAAAAGCTCTTTGAGCTTTCCATAAAACTTACTTACGTTTTTGCCACTCCTACAATCTGTAGCAAGTGCTGTGATTCCCTGTTTTGCATAATAGTCGAGCCACATTGCCGTTACTTCCGGATCGGCTGAATCAGCCTTGTTGAGAAGCACAAGCCTTGGCTTTGAGCCTACGATACGCTTCATTTCAGGGTTTCTGCTTGAAAACGGGATACGAGCGTCAGTTATTTCCACCACTGCGTCCACAAGCTTTAGATTTGACGCCATTATGCGGCGTGTTTTTGCCATATGTCCAGGAAACCACTGAACGTGAGATACTTCGCTCATATCTTCCTCCTTACTCTAACTCAATCTACCTTACCAACGCCCTCATCATTGCCTGCCGCAAATCGAAACAGAACTCTGCCGACTATCTCGTCATAAGGCACATATCCTATTACACGGCTGTCTGTGGAATGATTTCGGTTATCGCCCATTACAAAGCAACATCCCGCAGGCACTTCATATTCATAAACTTCACTTTCTTTATTATAGTATCTTTCATCAAAATACTCGTCATCAAAGCTGCCGTCACACTTAATATAGCCCTCATCAAGCACTGCTCCGTTGACCTTGACTATAGCCGACTTGTTGTCTATCTCGACTTTTTGCCCTTCTACGGCAATGATACGTTTAATTATCCTATTGTCAAGAACAGACGAGTTGACCACAACTATATCCCCCTGCTTTGGCGTATAAAGCAGTTTTGATATAACAAGAGAATCATTTTCAAAAAGAGTGTCCTGCATTGACTGTCCTTGTACATTCACTGTTCTAAACACAAAAGTAAAAACAAGCACGACCACGAACATTGCCATGACTATGATCTCAAGAAAGTCGAACAGATTATCAACAGCTCTTTTACCCTGCTTTTTCAACTTACCTTACCAAAGCTGTCAAATGGATAAAGCCTTAAAACTGCCTTACCAAGCACGTCAGATGGGTCGATAAAGCCTATCCTTCTGCTGTCTGTGGAATTATTTCTGTTATCGCCCATGACAAACAGCTTGCCCTCAGGCACGTCATACTCAAAAACATTTTCTTCCACTTCATATTTCTCATCGAAGAGATTAGTGTTATACATAGCTTCCCTGATATTGTCATTTGAAATGACCTTACCGTTTACTGTAACGGTGTTGTTATTATAATCAACGACAACCTTATCCCCACCGGTGCCGATAACACGCTTGATGATAGTTTTGCCAAGCTTTTCGCTGTTGATAACAACGATATCGCCCTTTTGCGGTGTATAATTTATGTGAGTGATTATAAGTCTGTCCTGATCCTGCAAGGTCTCACGCATAGAAGGTCCCTGAACAAGAACTATCCTGAAGAAAAAAGTAAATATCAGGATCACCACAAACATAGCGAACACGAAAGATTCAGCCCATTCAAAGACCTCGTCCATAACATTCACGGGCTGTTTTTCCTTTAGGTCGTCAGGGGCGGCTTTTTTAGCCATGTCAATATCCTCCTGAGAAACGTCGCCGAATTTTTTATTATCGTCCATAAAAGCCTCGATCCTTTATCCAAAGGCGGCAAAAGCCGTCAAATACTCATATAGATTTATTATATCAAATTTCAAAACAAATTACAAGGGGGTGAGATAAATTTCTTTTTGATATTGCCTAAAAAAACTTTGACAGATCAAAATTCATGGCATAGTCATCATACCACGACAGATCGCAGCCTTGTCTTTCTTTGGGCTTTGCCGCAGTCTTTCTCTTTGAATCATTGTCAAGCCAGCCTGAGATTATGCGGTATGGGTCTGTGCAGTGCCTGTCCTTGGTAAACAGCCATTGAGATAATTTAGATATATAGCTCTCTAAAGACAGACCGACAGACCGACACCTGCTTTCAAGCTCGTTATACTGCTCTGATGTGAGCATTATATTTTTGTGTGTGCCGAAAGACCTGACGACAGACTTCGCTGTCCCTGCGTCTTTCTTTTTCTCTTTATCTATAGCTTTATCTGTATCTTTGTCTTTATCTATATCTATATCTTTATCAGCTTTTTTTGCTTTTTCTGAAAACCTTTTGGTTTGTGAAAAAGCTTTTGGTTTTTCTGCGGTATCATTTATACCCTGAGGTTTTTCTTCTGCATTATCTACTGATGCAGCTGTCTGCTCAGCTTTTTCATCAGTATTCCCTGACTCATCAGACTTTTTAGGTCTGCCGCCCTTTTTACCGCACTCGCTCCTTTGAGCACACATCTCTTCCCATGCAATGCCGTCACGCTCGATAGCGGCCCTCATCATAAGAAACGCTATCTTTGTTCCGCCTGACAGCTTTGGTGTTTCTCCCCTCTTTGCATAAGCAAACAGCGCCATGACAAGCTCGCCTATCTCTTCGCTGCTGTCAAGCGCCTGAAAAATGTCCTCCCAGTCTTTGTAAAGCATGAACGCTTTGTTGTCTGTGTGAAAATTCTTTGCCATTTTTATCGTCCTTTCTCTGTGAAGCAGAGGAAATTATCCCCCTCTACTTATCCAGAAAAAAGGGCGTTTTGTTGCATAAAAAATGCAACAATTGCAGAAATGTTGCCAAATTAAAATATAAATCATTTGTTTGCACGAATTTGTGGGGAGAATTTTGTGCAGTGTGATGATAAAATGTGAGTTATCAGAAAATAAAAAAATAGATGCTTTTGGCATAGGGGGTATGCTTATGAAGAAATTTTTGGCTATAACGGCTCATGTTATCAGTGGTCTGGGAAATGACCTTTTGGGCTGGGTGGTAATCATTAGCTATGAGCTGACAGGCAGTGAGGGGAAGTTTCAGGACGATGTTTTTCATTGGATAATTTTTGCTTGTGGTTTGATACATATTGCGGTGAGCGTGCTGTACAGTTTGTTGGTTTGGAAAAAGGGTACGGCGAATGGTCATGCTCTGTCGGGAAAAATTCTTGCAGTTTATGATATCATTATGACGCTGGTGCCTTATATGTATTGGTTTGTGGTTTGTGTGCTGTAGGTTTGGGTAAGGTGAAGCTAACGGACGAGGTTTGCCGTATGGCTTTGGATAATATGAGATAGGCTGGAGGTTGAGCGTTATGAAAAAATTTAGGACGGTGGCGGCTGTTGTTATCATGTTTTTTGCGGCTATGGCTGGCTATTTTGTCGGGGCAGCATTGCAGGAGGAAATGGGCGGTGCGATACTGTTTGCGGTGATAACCGGGTTTGCTTGCGTTATTTACAATATGGATAATCGGGAATAGAGTTGGCGTTGTTTAACGGATAGAAAGGTGAAAATATGGAAAATACGTTTAGTGTGAAGATGATATTTCACTTTTATCACAGTGTGGTAAAGGCGGAGCTTAAAAGGAGAGGCTTTCCTAAAGAGGTGGCTAAGAAGATAGAGGAAGAACATGGGAAGATAGTTGCGAGGGCTAAGGATATTGGTAAGTCAAAGCTTTTGAGTTCGTACATTATGGCGAGCTATTACATTGCCATGAACAGGAGCACAGGGAAGTCTGCGGAGGAGAATTACGAGATATTCCGTGACGGGCTTTGCGCTTCAAAGCTTTTTCACAAGGTAATGGGTGATGTGGACAGTTATCTTGACCCTAAGAAGATGCCAGGGCGTTTGAAATGGTCGGAAGACAGCCACAAGAGGTTATATGAAAACGACTGGGTGGTGGACATACTGCCGGGCAATGGTGAATATGACCTTGGGTATGATTATCACGAATGTGGGGCGTGCAAGCTTTGTAAGGACGAGGGGTGTCCTGAGCTGGCGGCTTACATATGCAGAATGGATTTTGTGCTGGCGGACATGATGAACATGAAACTCGTTAGGACGGGGACTATTGCTGAGGGTGCATCATACTGCGATTTTAGGTACAGCAGGAAGAAGTGACAGGCTCATAGGGGCTGAGAGTTATTTAAGAGAAGGTAAAAAAGAATGAAAGAGTTGGAGTATCCATTTGACAATGGGTTTATAATGAAAAAGAAAAGGTCGCTGAAAAGGCAGCTTTTGGGCGATGGAGCGGTGCGGCTGAAAAAGAGGGTGGCTGTGCTGGGCGGCTCGACTACGGACGATATCGTGTCGGTATTGGAGCTGTTTTTGCTTGACATGGGCTTTGAATGTGAGTTCTATCGATCGGAATACGGACAGTTCTGGCAGGACGCTGTGTTCTCAAACGAGGAGCTTGACCGCTTTAAACCTGATATCGTTTATATACACACGAGCCTCAGAAACCTCAGCTTTTCACCTACCCCCAGGTCGGGTGAAGAGGAGATAGAGCAGGGGTTGAACGCTGAGCTTGACAGGCTTTCTCAGGCTTGGGACGGAGTGAAAGAGTATTTCGGCTGTCCTGTGATACAGAACAATTTTGAGCTTCCGTTTTTCCGCCTTATGGGAAACATGGACGCTTCCGACAGGCGTGGAAAGGTGAACTTCGTCACAAGGCTCAATTCGGCTTTGTATGACAGGATAGCCCAGAGACCTGAGGTTTATCTCAATGATATAAACTGGCTGTCAGCGGCATATGGGCTTGAAAAGTGGAGCGAGCCGAAGTATTGGTATCTCTACAAATATGCCCTAAATATCGAGGCTATACCTGAGCTGGCTTTTCAGGTGGCGAATATTATAAAGGCTATCTTTGGCAAGAACAAAAAGGCGCTGGCTCTTGACCTTGACAACACTCTTTGGGGCGGCATCGTTGGTGACGACGGTGTGGAAAATCTCGAGATAGGCAAGGAAACGGCTGAGGCAATGGCTTATTTTGAGTTTCAGCAGTATGTTAAGGCGCACAAGGACTTGGGCGTGCTTTTGACGGTATGCTCCAAAAACGAGGAAGAGAACGCTTTGGCTGGGCTTTCCCACCCTGAGGGCGTGCTAAGGCCTGATGATTTTGTGGCGATAAAAGCCAACTGGCTGCCAAAGGACAAAAATATCGTTGACACGGCGGAGGAGCTTAACATTCTTTCTGAGGCGTTTGTTTTTGTGGACGATAACCCTGCGGAGCGGGAGATAGTCAGGGGACAGCTTGGGGGAACGGCTGTGCCTGAGATAGGGGAGGTCACGGACTACATAAGAGTGCTTGACCGTTCGGGATATTTTGAAACTGTTACGCTGTCGGAGGACGATCTCAAACGCAATGATATGTACAGGGCGAACGCTCAGCGTGCAAAGGCGCAGAGCAGGTTTGCGGATTATCATGATTATCTTTTGAGTCTTGAAATGACGGCAGAGATAGGGGATTTTTCGCCTTTGTATCTGCAAAGGATAACTCAGCTCACCAACAAGAGCAATCAGTTCAATCTCACCACAAAGAGATACACTGCGGAGCAAATGGAGGCGGTCTATAACTCTGATGAATACATAAGGCTGTATGGAAAGCTTTATGACAAATTCGGTGACAACGGTGTTGTGGCGGTGACTATCGGAAAGACAGACAGCGAGGACAAGGGCAGGCTTGATATCGAGCTTTGGCTGATGTCATGCCGTGTGCTGAAAAGGGATATGGAGCTTGCTATGCTGGATAGTCTGGTGGAACAGGCGAAAAAGCGTGGCATAAGAGAGATATACGGGCATTATTACCCTACGGCGAAAAATAAAATGGTGGCAGGGCTTTATGAAAGCTTCGGCTTTGAGAAGATATCTCAGGACGAAGAGGGCAACACGGCTTGGCGGCTTTTAGTTGAGGGGTATGAGGATAAAAATACTGTTATAAAGGTGAAGGAGGAGCATTATGCTTAGCAAGGACGAGATAATTGAAAGACTTGATGATGTTTTCAGAGATGTTTTTGATGATGATACTTTGGAGGTGGACGAGAACACCACGGCTGATGATATCGAGGATTGGGACTCTATCGAGCATATCACTCTTATCGGTGCGGTGGAGGACGAGTTCAAGATGAGGTTCAAAATGGGCGAAGTTTCGGGTATGAAAGATGTGGGCGAGATGATCGGCATTATTGAGCAGAGAGGCAAGTAACAGGCTGTTTGCGAAATATGCGTGAGAACGCTGTTCTTTTTCTGAATTTTGTGGTTTCTAGCGGCGGTATGGCTGAAAGGCTGTACTGCCGTAAACTTTTAATGTAAATTCATAGGTTATACTTGAAATATCTGCGAAAATGGTTTATACTATTGGTAATAAAACTATTTTACGGAGGATATTATGGAAGATAATTTTACCCTCTGTCAGGGCGTATCTGTGGGCGGAGCGGAAAAACTGCGGTCTTGCTGCCACATTCAGGGGGATAATATAAGGGGTGTGCTGAGTTGTGACATCATGGCGAAGGTCGCCTGCGGTGTGATAGAGAAGCTCGCTGAGCCTATATTCTTCTTTCTGGAGCTTCCTGACAGCGAGAGAGATGGATACAAGACCTATTATCTTGATAACTGCACGAAAGAGGTCGCCCTTGCCATAATGAAGCGTTACGGCACTGTGCTTGTAAATGACGGAGTATCAAGATTTGGATTTGGCTCGCACAAGAATGACGAGGAGATATATTTCACAGACTATCAGGAATTTCAGATATACTCACGCAATCCAAAGAAGCTTGAGAAGCTTTTTGACAGACTTGGGATAGACGTTGTGGGTGAAGATGAAGTTGTAACACTGTGGGACTTGATAAACGAGGACAACGCCGGTTGTATCTCATGCGTTGAGGCGGACGGCGAAACGGTTTTTGACATACCTGAAAATCTAAAGTCTGAGGGTATGTACGAAGCTGAATGAAAATACAGGAGGAATGTACATGAACATCTGGCACGATATTTCACCAAAGGTGATAACAAAGGAAAAATTCACGGCGGTAATAGAGATACCAAAAGGCTCAAAGGTAAAATACGAGCTTGACAAGACCACGGGTCTTCTGAGGATGGACAGGATACTTTACACATCGACCCACTATCCTGCAAACTATGGTTTTATCCCTAGGACGTATGCAGAGGACGGCGACCCGTTGGATGTACTTGTGCTTTGCTCGGAAACGCTTGCGCCTTTGTCTTTGGTTGACTGTTATCCTATAGGCGTTATCTCCATGCTTGACAATGGTGCGGCTGACGAGAAGATAATCTGCATTCCGCTCAATGATCCTACATACAACATATATAAGGACATTTCAGAGCTGCCTAAGCACATTTTTGATGAGATGTGTCATTTCTTCTCGGTATACAAGGCACTTGAACACAAGGACACTGTGGTCGATGATGTTAAGGATCGTGAACACGCTACTGAGATCGTGGCACAGTGTATCGACAGATACATTGAGAATTTTTGCAAGTAAATAACTGAGGCTTGGCGGGCGCACCGGGGGGCGGCCGCTTTTTTTCTGCATATTGTATTTCTACCCTTGCAGTTGCCTTTTTTGCCACTTTATTTTGCGGTTTTGTGCAATTTTACTATTATTTTTGGCTGTTTTAACGTTAAAAACCCTCTCTCATGCTCCATTCCTCTTCAAACTTTATTTTCTTTATCTAAGCAATGAAAATTTACAAAATCGGATAGTGTAATAATTAAATTAGAAAACAAATTTCCTTGTTACCGAATTTTAACCTTTTTGCGACACTATATTCTACCGTTCATCACCCTTCTTGCTTTTTCTGTCACAGCGTCAGAAATAATTGTGCTTTTTTTCGCAAAACCTATTGACGTATACTATATGTTGTGTTACAATAACTTTATAAGGTCAATACGATGTGAATGTATGGGAGTTTCGCGGAAATATCTGCTATCTTTATACAGGTGCAAATGTTTAAAGTACCACAAGATATTGTATGATGTAAAATTAATTAAAAGTTTACAAATTACAAGACGGTGACAAATTAAAAGGCGAAAGTTACAAAATCCCCCTAAAATCTCTCTTAAATTGACCAAGTGTCCAAGAAAAATCCCTTGCAAAAATTCACTTTGGGAAATATTACTGTTGCAATTTTCTATAATATAGTGTATAATTATTGTACGGTGGTTAAAAGTGCAAAAAAGTGGTGATGAGTGCTTCAAATGTGGCATTTCATTGCTTAACTCGGTCAAGGGAGGTGAACGGCTTGCTGGCGTGCTTGCTTAAAGGAACTTACAATCAGACTATGGACGCTAAGGGAAGAATGACTTTTCCTACTAAGCTCAGAGAGCTTATCGGCGAGCGGTTCATTGTAACTAAAGGTATAGACGGCTGTCTGTTCGTTTATTCCCTTGAGGATTTTGAGAAAAGAGCCGAAAAGATCAGAAGTCTGCCTATGGCTAAGGCGAGAGCTTTACAGCGAAGCTTTATGGCGTGGGCGTGCGAGGTCGAGCCTGACAAGCAGGGCAGGATACTTGTTCCGCAGTCACTGAGAGAGGTGGCAGGGCTTGAAAAGGAGATCGTTGTGGCCGGAGTATCTGACAGATGTGAGATATGGGATAAAAAGCGTTGGGATGATTTCAACAGCAGCATTGATGATAACGAGCTTATGGAAGCTCTGGAAGGGCTTGATTTTTAATGGAATTTAACCACATTCCCGTACTGCTTGATGAGTGCTTGGAGGGTCTGAACATTCGACCTGACGGCATTTACTGCGACGGCACTGCCGGAGGAGCAGGACATTCGAGAGAGATCGCTAAAAGGCTTGACGGCGAAAAGGGCGGCAGGCTTGTGGCTATAGACAGAGATCCCGAGGCGGTGAAAACTGCGACTGAGCGGTTGGCAGGCTATCCTGCGACTGTTGTGAGAGGGAATTACTCTGAGATAGACGAGATATTTGAAAGGCTTGGCATAAGCGGTGCTGACGGCATTCTTATGGATCTGGGCGTTTCCTCTTATCAGCTTGACAATGCGGAGAGAGGTTTTTCCTATCACAATGACGCACCTCTTGACATGAGGATGTCAGGGGAGGGACTTTCCGCCAAGGACGTTGTTAACGGATATGATTATCAGAGCCTTGCGAGGATAATTTTCGAGTACGGCGAAGAAAAGTTTTCAAGAAGCATTGCTTCTAAGATAGTAAAATACAGAGAACAAAAACCGATAGAGACAACTATGGAGCTTGCCGAGATAATAAAAAGCGCAGTTCCGCAGAAGGCAAGGCGTGAGAAAAACCCTTGCAAAAAGACTTTTCAGGCTATCAGGATAGAGGTAAATAAGGAGCTTGAACATTTGAATATCGCTCTTGACAAGGCGTTCGATTGTCTTAACGTGGGCGGCAGGCTTTGCATAATCACTTTCCACTCGCTGGAGGACAGATTGGTAAAGCAGAGATTTCAGAGCTTCTGCAAGGGCTGTATATGTCCGCCTGATTTTCCTCAGTGCATATGCGGAAGAACGCCTAGGGGAAAGCTTGTGAACAGAAAGCCTATAGAAGCTGATGAAAAGGAGCTTGCGGAGAATAACAGAAGCCGCAGCGCTAAGCTCAGGGTGATCGAGAAGATCAAGGACTGAGTGAAATTTGTGTGAAATTGGGAATGTGTAAATAACGGGCTTGCCCGTGGATCGTGAGAGGTGTTTTACCGCAATGGCAAAGGTACATAACTTGGCATTTGATTACAGTGCCTATGACAACGCTCAGGAGGCGGAGGCTCAGAGAGCCATAAAATATAAGAAAAACCCTGCACTAAAGCAGAAAACCGTATCGGTAGTAACTGTGATAGGCATTTGTCTGCTGGTGGCTGTTGTTCTTGGAACGATGATATACGGCAGAGTTGAAATATCAAGCCTATGTTCGGAGCAGACCAGACAGGAGGAACAGCTTGCTCAGCTTCAGGGAGAGAATGTAAGCTTACAGTCAGAGCTTGCTCAGAAGACCAATATGTCAAAGGTCGAGGAGTATGCTGAGAATGAACTGGGACTTAAAAAGCTGGATAAATCTCAGATAGAGTATGTAACTGTGGAGTCAGACTCGGTGGCAAAGGTGGTAAAGGCCGAGGACGACAATGTGTTTGTTAAGATAAAACACTGGTTCAGCTCTGTTCTGGAATATATCGGGGCTTAGTGAATAAAATAATTATGGGGAAAGTTAGGGACAAGATATTTGTGCTTAGCTTTCTTGTTCTATTAATTTGTATGTGTGAAAATACGATATTTGCCGTATCATGCTAAATTATTGAAGATTTTGTATGTGTGGTGATGTCCTGAGAGGAGATATTTATGACCGACAGACCAAGTGCCAGAATGAAACAACGTCTGAATATTTGGCTGAGCCTGCCTGTGGCGGCGATACTTATATATACGGTTGCGACCATCTTTTCGGTGTCTATAAAGGACGGCAAGAAGTGGCAGTCCCTTGCAAACGCTCAGCAGCTTAAAAGCACAGCTGTTTCAGCGTCAAGAGGCACTATTTATGATTCAAACGGAACGGTGCTTTCTCAGAGCGCAACGGTCTATACTGTTTATGCAGACCCTCTTATGCTCAAAGAAAAGCTTGATGACAACGACAAGAAGATAGAGGAGCTTAAAGGATATATAGCCAAAGAGGACGACGCGTCCAAGAAAGCTACATATCAGCAAAGACTTGACGCAACGAAATCAGGGGACGAATGTCTTGACGAGCTTGTGGAGTTTTTGGCACTCAATCTTGAAATAGACACTAACACTGTGAGAGAAAAACTCACTAAGACGGATACTCAGTACATCGTGCTGAAAAAAGAGGTGGAAAAGACCGTTTCCACGGCTATTGAGGATAAGCTCACGGAGCTTGGCATTGACGGCGTAAGGTGCGACCCTACCACAAGGCGACTTTATCCACAGAATACTCTTGCTTCTGTTGTGCTTGGTCACACGGACTATGAGGGCAACGGCATATATGGTCTTGAAGCTTACTATGACGATTATCTCAGCGGCATTGACGGCAGAATAATCACTGCAAAGGCAAGCGACGGAACTGAGATACCATACAGATACAAGCAGAGCTATGACGCTCAGGACGGCGACGATCTTAATCTGAATATCGACGCCAACATTCAGTATATCCTTGAAAAAGAGCTTGCAAAGGCTGTTGAGGAAAATCAGCCTACTGACAGAGCCTGCGGTATCATAATGAATCCTAAGACAGGTCAGATATACGCAATGGCGACCTCTGATCCTTATGACCCTAACGAGCCTGCGGCTATCTCCGATGAAAAGACGGCGGCGGAGCTTGCGGGGCTTGATGAAGATTCAAACGATTACAAGCAGAAACAGCTTGACGCATGGTCGCTTCAGTGGAAGAACAAGGCGGTTTCAGAAATATACAATCCGGGTTCTGTATTCAAAGTCATAACAGGTGCTTCGGCTTTGGAAGAAAAGGCTATCACTCTTAATGATACTTTTGGCTGCGGCACTCAGATACAGGTGGAGGACACGACTTTCCACTGCTGGTCAACTACCGACCACGGTTCGCAGGATTTTGCCCAGGCAATGCTAAACTCATGTAACCCTGCATTCATTCAGATAGGCATGAAGCTTGGCTCTGAAAAGTTCTGTCAGTATTACAATGCGTTCGGTTTCAACGAGCTGACAGGTATCGACCTGCCTGCGGAATCAAATTCTATCAGTATGCCGCTTAGCAACATGGGCCCTGTTCAGCTTGCTTCATCTTCATTCGGTCAGACAAATAAGGTAACGCCGATACAGATGATAACAGCTTACTCGGCGGCTATAAACGGCGGTTATCTTGTTACACCGCAGGTAGTGAACAGTATAACTGACGAGAACGGCAACATTGTAAAGAAAATGGACACTGTTGTAAGACGTCAGGCTATTTCCGAAGATACTTCGGCAACGATGAGAGAGATACTTGAAGGCGTTGTTGAGGGTCAGCCTGGCTCTAACTGCTATATAAAGGGATACAGGATAGGCGGTAAGTCGGGTACTTCACAGAAAATAGACGAGGATATCACGGGTCAGACCTATGTTTCTTCCTATTGCGCTTTCGCTCCGGCGGACGATCCGGAAATAATCATGCTTGTTATGGTGGATCATCCTACAGGTGAAAAGTTTTACGGAAGCCAGGTGGCAGCACCTATATGCGTGAACGTGCTTTCAGACGTTCTGCCTTATGTGGGGATCTTCCCTGAGTATGACGAAAGCGAGCTTGCAGACTTGCAGGTATCAGTACCTAGCGTTCAGTATTATACTGTTGAGGAAGCCAAAAAGACACTTGAAGATCTTGGACTTGAGGTCAAGGTCAAGGGCGAGGGTGACACTGTTGTTAAGCAGACGCCTGTTGCCGCAAAGATAGAGCATGGCGGATCGGTTGTGCTTTACACAGAAGCAAACGCCAAGGAAGAAACTGTTACGGTGCCTGAACTTAAAGGACTTACAAAGGAGCAGGCAAAGGCTACGCTTGATATGTACGGGCTTAATCTGACGGCGGAAGGCTCAGGCTACGAGGAGGAAGGTGCAGTTGCACAGTCCGATCAGAGCGTGGGAGCAGGACAGAGCGTTCCGATGGGAACAGCTGTGTCGGTAACATTTGCAGTGACCTCGGTAGGCTCACAGTAAGAAACCATGATAAGGAATGATAATTATGAAACTATATGATATCATAAAGGACGTTGCGAAAACTTCTCTGCCTGATATGGAGATAAGCGACGTAACAAGCGACACAAGAAAGGCTGTCAAGGCAGGCTCGATGTTCGTGTGCATAAAAGGAAAGACCTTTGACGGACATGACGCTGCTAAGGACATGATAGAAAAGGGCTGTACAGTTGTAGTCTGCGAAAGAGATCTGGGGCTTGACTGTCAGATAATCGTGGAGAACACAAGAGAGGCTTTCCCTCTGCTGTGTGCGGCATTTTTCGGTCACCCTGAAAAGGAGCTTACTCTTATCGGTGTAACAGGCACTAACGGAAAGACGACTATCACAACTGTTATAAAGAAGGTGCTTTCTTCATTCGGCTGTAAGGTTGGTCTTATCGGCACTTGTCAGAACGAGATAGGCGACGACGTTTATCCTACTGCAAGAACGACTCCTGAGCCTTATGACCTTTATGAGCTTTTCAGAAAAATGGCTGATGAGAAGTGCGACTATGTTGTTATGGAAGCTTCCTCGCAGGGCTTGGAGCAGAAAAGACTTTCAGGCTGTCATTATAAGGTAGGCGTTTTCACTAACCTGACGCAGGATCATCTTGACGTTCACGGTACGATGGAAAATTACTATCAGGCTAAGAAGATACTTTTCACTATATCTGACAACGCTATCATCAATATAGACGATGAATACGGCAGAAGGTATCTCAAAGAGATAAGCTGTCCTGCGAAAACTTATTCATGCTGTACAAAGGCTGATTTCAGAGCAGAGGATATACTGCTTTCAGCAAGCGGTGTGAAGTATGTTTTCACTGACGGAAAGATAAAGCACAATGTTTCATTCAATATGCCCGGACTTTTCAACGTTTCAAACTCACTGGCTGTTATAGCCTGCTGTGAGACCCTTGGATTTGACGTTGACAAGACTATCAGAGCTTTGGGTACTATGCAGGGCGTAAGAGGAAGAGCGGAGATAGTTCCGACGGGCAGAGATTTCACTGTTATATGCGACTATGCTCACACTCCTGACGCACTTGTGAACGTGCTTTCGGCTATAAAGAACAGTGCAAGCGGAAAGGTAAAATGCCTTTTCGGCTGTGGCGGAAACAGAGACGCTTCAAAGAGAAGCCTTATGGCTGCGGCTGCGGCTGACAATGCTGATTTTCTTATCGTTACTTCCGACAACCCGAGAAATGAGGATCCGCAGGATATCATAAACGACGTTCTGGTTGGTCTGGAGGGCAAGACAACGCCTTATATCACTATCGTTGACAGACGTGAGGCTATCCACTGGGCTATACATCATGCGGAAAAGGACGATATAATCGTGCTTGCCGGCAAGGGTCATGAGGATTATCAGATACTTGCAGGTGGTGTGAAGATACATTTTGACGAGAGAGAAGTCGTTGCGGACGCTCTTAAAGAGCTTGAAGCTGAGGGCAGATAAGAGAAAAATGTAGGGGTGAACAGTGTTCGCCCGTGATATGCAAAGCGGCTGTGGGCGATTTTGCGATAAAGATATATTTATAAGATAAGGGAAAGGAGATACTGCCGAGAAATTGGCGGATAAGAATTAAAATGGAAAAATTAAGCTTACAGGAGATAATATCGGCGGTTCACGGAAGCTACGGCTATCCTGCTGACGTTGAAATTTCCGATATCTCCACCGATACGAGAACAATAAAGCCAGGCTCGCTTTTTATTGCACTAAAGGGTGAGAATTTTGACGGACACAACTTTGCCGCAAAGGCTATGGAGCTTGGTGCGGAGGCTGTTGTTACGGAAAGACCTGTGGAGGGTGCAAGATGTATGATCGTTGACTCCACTGCAAGGGCATTGCTCGACATTGCGGGATACTACAGGTCTAAATTCGATGTTAAGGTAGTTGGCGTAACAGGAAGCGTGGGAAAGACCACCACTAAGGATATGATAGCCCTTGTTGTGGCGCAGAAATACAAGACACTGAAAACTCAGGGCAACCACAACAATGAGATAGGTATGCCGCAGACACTTTTCGGTCTTGACAGCAGCTATGAGGCGGCTGTTATCGAAATGGGTATGTCACATCAGGGCGAGATATCGAGAATGTCAATGTCATGTCAGCCTGACGTGGCTGTTATAACTAACATTGGCATTTCACATATTGAAAATCTCGGCACGCAGGAAAACATTCTCAAGGCGAAGCTTGAGATACTTGACGGTGCGGCTTATGACGCTCCGCTGATACTTTGCCGTGATGATAAATTGCTTGCAGGGGTGCAGTTACATTCTGACAGAAAGGTTTATTACTATTCTGTATCAAAGAAGGACTGCGATGTTTATGCAAGCGGTGTTAAGACTGTTGACAACAGCATAACATTTACTATAAACTATGAGGGCGGAAAGATAGCCGCCCAGATAAACTGCTTGGGCGAGCATAATGTAAAGAACGCTCTTGCGGCGTTCTGTGTGGGTCTTGCACTGGATATTCCTCCTGAGGATATTGTAAAGGGCATTGCTCAGTTCAAACCGGAGGGTTTAAGACAGAATGTTACCGTCATTGACGGAGTTACATATATAGTTGACTGCTACAATGCTGCGCCTGACTCAATGAAAGCGAGCCTTTCGGTGCTTTCGCAGGCACAGGCGGAGGGCAAGCGCATTTGCGTGCTTGGAGATATGCTGGAGCTTGGCAAGAACTCAAAGACCTATCACAGAAATGTGGGAGAGTATGTTGCGGCTTCAAAGGCTGACCTGCTTTACTGCTTTGGCGAGGACTCAAAGTGCTATATAGAGGGTGCTGAGAAAAAGGGCTTTGCAAAGGAAAATTGCAGGCACTTTGAAAGCAGAGATGACCTTGCGGCGGCTTTGAAAGAGGTAGTTGCAAAGGGCGACGCTGTGCTTTTCAAGGGAAGCAGAGGAATGAAGCTTGAAGAAGTGTTCAATGCACTGACAAAATGAGTTGGAGCGTGCAGGCGGTGATACTGGGGTGTGAAATGGTGCTGGGATATGTTCTCGGCAGAGTGTTCATACCATATTTCCGCAGGATAAAAACAGGCAAATTCGATTTTTATATAGGCGACAGGTTCGCAAAGGACGGCTCTGAGCCGAAATTCGGTGGAGTTGTCATAATGCTCTGTGTTATATTCGGCATTGTTACGGGAGTTATATTTTATGACTCGCAGGCGGTGCTGAGTTTTGAGAACGGAGAGTTTTCAAGGCGTGTGTTCATCGCTCTTGGCGGAGTTTTGATGCTCACGGCTATCGGGCTTTCGGAGGACTATGTTAAGGAGAAAAAGTTTGGCATAGGCATGAAGCCTTTTTACAAGATATGTATGGAGTATCTTATATGTCTTGGTGTATGCGTGGGACTTAGATACTGCGGAGGAGTGCAGACGGCTGTGCTTATGCCTTTTCACTTGGGCTATGTGCAGTTCGGCGGGCTTTTTTATCCGCTTTTTCCGCTGTTTATGACGGTGGGGATAAACATGGTGAAGATACATGATTGCGCAGGCGGTAAGACCGACACGGGTACTGACGGGCTGTGTGCTGTAACGGCTTTGATATTTTCAGCAGGATTGTCAAGCGGTCTTGCGGCAGGGGCAGGCTCTGACGCTGCTCAGCTTTTTGCTGTTTGCACAATGGGTGCGGCAGGAGGCTTTCTCTTTTGGGGGTGCAGTCCTGCGAAGCTTTATTTGGGCGAGTCGGGTGCGCTGGCGCTTGGTGGTCTTATGACTATGGCGGTGCTGCTTTCGGGAGAATATTTCGTTTTCCTGCTGGCAGGTGCGGCGGTGGTCGTTGACGGAGCTTGTGGGCTTTTGCAGTATATTGTGTTTAAGATAAGAAAAAAGCTGCTTATGAAAGGTTACACGCTTCATGAGCATTTGCAGAAAAAGGGTCACGGAGATTACACCGTGATCGGGATATTCGCTGTGATATCTGTGGCAGGGGCTGCGGCGGCGATAGCATTTTTGATATATTCGGGAAAGTTTTTCATATAGAGATTTTGTTGGGAGGTTGTTTGTTTGGCTATAAGAGGTCCTAGACGTGAACGTGACGGAAGCATAGTGTATAATAGTCACGTTCCTCTTAAACAACCTGTGGCACAGGCAAAAAGAAAACATAGATTCAGATTTATACTTACGGAGATAGACAAGCCGTTTTTCATTCTTGTAATGGTATTGCTTGTATTCGGACTTCTGATGATGTTTTCTGCAAGCTATGCGTGGGGTCTGAGTGAATATAACGATGGATATTATTATTTGGTGAGCCAGCTCAAGTCTGCCGGACTTGGTCTTCTTCTGATGTTTGCCACGAGCTATCTTGATTATCACTTCTTTCAGAACACTAAGATAGCATATATTGCGTTTATCGCCACATATCTTCTTACGTTTTATACAGCTCTTTTCGGAATAGACGTTGCCGGTGCAAAGCGTTGGATACAAATAGGTCCGATCAGCTTTCAGCCGTCGGAGCTTCTGAAGGTAACGTTCATTATTATTTTCGCATACATAATGTCGGTGAATTATCCTAAGTTCAAGGATTGGAAATTCTGTGTTATACCGTTTACTGTGATAATGGGTGCGGTGGCACTGGTGCTTGTTTTGCAAAGGCATATGTCGGCTGTTATGCTGGTGGGTATTATCGGTGTTTCCATGATGTTTATAAGCGGTATGCCGAAAAAGACCTTCTGGAAATTTATCGGTGTGTGTGCTGTTTTCGGGGTGCTGCTGCTGATATATAAAATGGCGTCAGGGTCGGGATTTTCTTATATTTCAGAGCGTATACAGAGCTGGAAAAATCCTGAGTCTGACCCTAGCGGAACGACTTTTCAGACTTATGAATCCCTGCTGTCTATAGGCTCGGGCGGCTGGTTCGGACTGGGCTTTGGCGAGTCAAGGCAAAAATACTATCTGCCTGAGTCGCAAAACGACTTCGTTTTCGCTATTATCTGCGAGGAGCTTGGCTTCGTGGGTGCAATGGTAGTGGTACTGCTGTTTGTGCTTTTTATAATCGAGGGCTTCATGATCGCTTCAAGAAGCAAGGATCGTTTTGGTATGCTTCTTGCGGCTGGTATAACAATACAGATAGGCTCGCAGGCACTTTTCAACATTATGGTAGCCTGCAACGCTTTCCCTAACACGGGTATTTCACTGCCGTTTTTCAGCTACGGCGGTACTGCACTGATGATACAGCTCGCAGAAATGGGTATCATGCTCAACGTTTCACGTCAGTGCATCAAAAAAAAGTAAAGAGGTATTAGTTCTATGCTCAGAGTTTTACTTGCAGGCGGAGGTACGGCAGGTCATGTAAATCCTGCTCTTGCCATTGCGGAGATCATAAAAAAACACTATCCTGACGCTGAGATAAGCTTTGCGGGAAATCCTGAAAAGCTTGAGGCTAGGCTCGTGCCTGCGGCAGGATATAAGTTCTATCCTATAAAGATAGAGGGCTTTCAGAGAAAGCCTAACTGGGTGAATCTCAAAAGAAATATCCATGCGGCAGGGTGTCTTGTAAAGTCAGGAAGCACTGCAAAGAAGATAATAAAGGAAGCAAAGCCTGATCTTGTTATAGGAACCGGGGGCTATGTTTCAGGACCTATAGTTAGAAAAGCCGCTAAAATGGGCATAAAGACGGCTATTCACGAGCAGAACGCTTTTCCGGGCGTGACAAACAAGATACTTGCAAAGTCTGCGGACGTTGTTATGCTCACTGTGAAAGAGGCAGAAAAGTATATGCCCGAAAATGCTAAGACGGTGGTGACAGGTCTGCCTGTAAGGGGAGCTTTCAACACCATGTCAAAGTCGGAGGCAAAAAAACAGCTTGGCTTTGATGAAAATGAAATATGTGTGCTTTCAACAGGCGGAAGTCTGGGTGCGAGAGTGCTTAATGAGAATATCGCAAAGCTTTTGAAATGGTATCAGGACAATGATGTTAAGGTGTGTCATATACATTCCTACGGCACTTATCAGGGATATAAGGATTATCCTGAAAAGCTCAGGGCTATGGGTATAGATATCAACAACAGCAGACGTATCATAAAGGACTATATTAATATGCCTGTGGCAATGGCTGCGGCTGACCTTGTTATATCAAGGTGCGGAGCAGCTTCGCTGGCGGAGCTTGAAGCAATGGGCAGAGCTTCTGTGCTTATCCCGTCGCCTATGGTGGCTGAAAATCATCAGTATTACAACGGCATGGTATTGCAAAACGCAGGAGCAGGCTTTGTTATCGAAGAAAAAGACTTGACGGAAAAGCTTTTCATTGATACTGTAAAGGGGCTTATAGAAGACCCTGAGAAGCTCAGACAGTGCTCGGAAAACGCTGCAAAGCTTCATGTTGCCGATACTGAGGACAGGATATTCAAGGCTTTAGAGCCACTTATTAAGGGATAAGGAACGTAAAATTTAAGGGGATAAAATAATGGATAAGAATTACAGACAGTATAACAAGAGGGCTTCAATGGACAGCATTGAAGTGCCTGATGTTGACAAGATAAAAAAGCTGTCAGATAAAAAGTTCAAGGGCAGCGGAGTGAACCGCACCGCCGACGAGATTTTTGACGGAGAAAAGTTCAACAAGGCAGGGGAGTTCGACCGTGCCACAAAGACTTACGATGACCCTACCAGGCACAAGGAAGAGGACGACAAAGAGGACGATTTCCTTGAGGACGCTGCGGCTATGCCTGCGCAGGCGGCGACAGGTCTTAGCAAGGGAGTAAAGGTGGGAGATTCATATGTAAAGCGTAGCAAGATAATAAAGACAGTTGTGGCTGTTATTATCGTGCTTGTGCTTATGGTGTTCTTCTTCCCACCGCTGTTTTTCAACGACGCAGACAAGAGCGTGGTTAGATATGACGACAACGTGTTCAAAACAATGGGTATGACGGATTTTAAAACATATGCGCTGTCAAATTATTCTGTATACAACGAAGAAGCTTTTGGTTCTGAGTTGAGTTCAAGCTACCGTTTTGCAGATATAGTGTTCAATATCAAAAACCCGTCTCCTTTTGAGATAAAGATACCGCAGTATGAGATCAGCCATGTTTCTTCTGAATATGACAATGCGGTATGCTATGCGACCAGCGTTACAACAAACAGCGACGGCGAGGTCATAGGCGACACTGTTCCTCCGTTTTCCAGCAAGGAGGTCACTGTAAGGATACTTGTGAATATTACTGATATGGACGATAGTACGTTTGACGATTGCGTTACTGGCATGATACTTTCAACTAAGGATATGAAAAAGAAGATAGGCAAGGACTCCTATCTGCCTTGTTTGCCTGCTTTTATGCCTGTTTCAAACGCTACAGAGATATATATCAACAAATAGCTTTAACCTATATGGGCGGTCCTGCATAAGATAAGTCAAAACCTTAAAAGGAGCGACGCTTATGCAACGGCTTATCATTCAGGGAGGAAGCAGGCTGAACGGAGAGATAACCGTTCAGGGAGCAAAAAACGCAGCTCTGCCGCTGCTGGCAGGGTGTGTTCTTATAAACGGAGAGATCAGGCTACATAACTGTCCTGCACTTTCGGACGTATTTGCGGCTTGTCGCATTCTGTCGGTGCTTGGGGCAAGGTGCAGCCGTGAGGACGGCTGTGTTACTGTGGACGCAAGGGGCGCTGTAAAGACCTTTGTGCCAGATGAGCTTATGAGAGAGATGCGTTCGTCTATCGTTTTTCTGGGAGCTGTTCTTGGAAGAACAGGTGAATGCAGGCTGTCATTCCCGGGAGGGTGTGAGCTTGGTCCGAGACCTATAGATATGCACCTGTGCGCACTTAGAAAAATGGGCGTCAGGATAAACGAGGAGTATGGCGTGCTTAGCTGCACCTGCCCGAGAGGGCTTAGAGGGGCTAGGATAGACCTTTCGTTCCCCTCTGTGGGAGCGACTGAGAACATCATGCTTGCGGCTGTTCTGGCAAAGGGCGACACGGTGATATACAATGCGGCAAGAGAGCCTGAGATATGCGATCTTGCGGAGTTTCTGAACTGCTGCGGTGCAAAGATAAGCGGCGCAGGGGGCGGAACGATAACCATAAGCGGTGTGGAAAAGCTACACGGCTGTGAATACTCTGTCATGCCCGACAGGATAGTTGCGGCGACTTTTATGAGCGCAGCGGCGGCAACAGGCGGTGAGATAGGTCTGCTTGGGGCAAGGGCAGGGGATATCCGTGCGGTCATACCTATATTTGAGCAAATGGGCTGTCAGGTATTTCTATATGAGGACAGGATATTTATAAAAGCGCCTAAACAGCTAAAAGCTGTGCGGACGGTGAGGACTATGCCTTACCCGGGATTCCCTACGGACGCTCAGGCGATAGTCACGGCGGCACTTGCTAAGGCAAAAGGCACCAGTGTGGTGGTGGAAAATATTTTTGAAAACCGCTACCGCCATGTTGACGAGCTTGTGAGAATGGGTGCGGATATAAAGACAGAGGGAAAAGTGGCTGTTATCGAGGGCGTGAAGGAGCTTTACGGAGCAAAAGTCCGTGCGCCTGACCTTAGAGGCGGTGCGGCGTTAGCTGTGGCGGCGCTTTCGGCAGAGGGAGAAACATCTCTCACTAATATAAAGCTTATGGACAGGGGCTATGACTGCATTGAAAATGCTTTTACGCTTCTGGGTGGAAACATAAAACGTGTAAATTACTAGCAGTTAGGAAAGAGAAAAATGAACGGAACTTACAAGGAAAACAGAATGAACTCACAGCGGCCTGCGGCACGTCGGCAGACAGTGAATATGCGCAATGTGTATGTTGCCAGCTTTTTTGCGGCTGCGGCGCTGCTGCTGGTGCTGAGTATGTTTTTGTTTTTTAATGTGTCGGAGATAAAAATAGAGGGCGTTACCCTTTACGAGCAGGATCAGATCCTTGGCGTGGGCGGCGTTTCAACGGGACAAAACCTTGTGAGGACGAATACGGATATAGTTGAAAAGCGTTTGAAAGATACTCTTGTGTATCTTGATGATGTCAAGGTCACAAAGAAATTTCCGTCAACACTTGTTATAACCTGCACAGAGGCCGAAAAGGCGGCTGATATCGAGTATAAAAATTCATACTATGTGCTGTCTGCTTCGGGAAAGATACTTGAAACGAAAAATCCTGCTCCGACAGGGGATATACCTGTTGTAAAGGGCTTTGAGCTTAAAAGCCTTAGTCAGGGCGACAAGCTTGCTTCTGAGGATTCATTTAAGGCGGATATCCTTAAAGAGCTTCTGAATGAACTTCATGACCTGAAATTTAAAAATATAGACTCTATTGACCTGACCACCCGTTCGGATATTAAGCTTATGTATGACGGCAGGCTTGAAATAAAGCTTGGAAGCTCGGTGGATATGGAATACAAGCTTACATATCTTAAGGCGGTAATTGACAAGAGCATTACTGACGATTACGAGGGTACGCTTATTTACAATGGTGCTGACAGCGGCATTTCGGCTATTCCGAAATCGCAGGACGAGTCGTCAAAACCTGACGACACAAGCTCTGCAAAGCCAGATGACAGCAGCAGTGCGGTATCGGCTGATACTAATATTGATGACGGCAACACATGGGACAGTGATAACTCATGGTCAGGGGACGATAGCCAAGGCTACAGCGACGATACCAACGCATGGGACGGCAATGATGATGCTGACAATGCAGGCACAGATCAGTGGACAAACGAGAACGGAAACACCGACTGGGAATATGATAATGGCGGCGATCAGGGCTATACCGACAATGGATATGCTGACAACGGCTATGTGGACGATCAGACGAACACAGATTGGTAAGGGTCAGGATAACTAATTGTATAGTATACACAAATGAAACTGAAAAATCAGTCGTTTTATTGATAATTAATAAAAAGTTTATAATGGTTTCATTTAAGTTCTTTACTTTTTGACAAAAGTATGATAATATATTATTGTATCTATTTATGTGCATATTCGGCACATAGGCTTTTTTGCATTTTATTTTTGATTTGATAAATTGATATGTAAAAATACGGAGAAGTATGAAAATTCGCTTTTAGGAGGAGTTCTATTATGGGTTACGAGTATGTTGAAGAGCCAGTCGTAGGCGCAAAGATCAAGGTAATCGGTGTCGGTGGCGGCGGTGGAAACGCACTTAACTGTATCGCACAGGCCGGTATCGAGGGAAATGTTGAATATATCGCTGTTAATACTGATATCCAGGCACTGCATAAGTCAGCTGCACACACACAGATCCAGATAGGTGAGAAGCTTACTCACGGTCTGGGCGCAGGTGCAAAGCCTGAGATCGGCGAGGCTTCCGCTCAGGAAAGCAAGGACGAGATCGAGAACGCTATCAAGGACGCTGATATGGTATTCATCACAGCAGGTATGGGCGGTGGAACAGGTACTGGTGCTGCACCTGTAGTTGCTGAGATCGCACAGTCACTTGACAAGCTTACTATCGCAGTTGTTACAAAGCCTTTCAAATTTGAGGGCGCTAAGAAGATGGAGAGAGCGGAAAAGGGTATCGAGGCTCTTATCAAGCACGTTGACGCTCTTATCGTTATCCCTAACCAGAACCTTATCACAAACGAGATGCGCCTCACTATGAAGCAGTCTTATGCTATCGCTGATGAAGTTCTTAAGACAGACGTTATTGCTATCGCTGAGATCATTACAAGACATGATGAGATCAACGTTGACTTCGCTGACGTTACTACTATTCTTAAGGGTGCAGGTAGAGCGCATATTGCTATCGGTCACGGCGAGGGCAAGGATAAGGTACAGGATATCATCAATCAGGTCATTTCTTCCGACCTTCTTGAAACTTCTATCAAGGGTGCGAGAAGACTTATCGTAAACGTTACAATGAGCGAGGATCTCCTTATCAGTGATATGGACGAGCTTACTGCTGCTATAGCAGACGCTGCTGACGATAACGTTGAGATCATCTTCGGTAACGGTACAAATCCTGATACCAAGGACGCTATGGACGTTACTGTTATCGCTGCTGACTTTGTTGACAGAGATGACGTTCCTGAGACTGCTGCACCAAAGGCTGCGACAACATATACTGCAAATTTTACTCAGAAGGCTGACGACGCAAAGGCTGACGCTGAAGCGATGCACAAGGCTGGCGTTAAGGCTGCTGATAATCCAAATTATTACGACGATATCTTCAATATCTTCAAGAACAAGTAATAATGCTTTCAAAGGCGGATCGGCGTTTACGCTGTCCGCCTTGTTTGAACCAAAGTCGGAAAACGTTTACATAATTAAAGAGATTTTCGTATTCTCAGAAAATTATCATGATATTGAAAATTTTTCGCAAAAGCACTTGAAATCTTACGGAAAATTTGATATAATTATTCTGTGATAAATATGATTTTAAGACATTTTGTATAAATTTCAGTTGCTATTTTGTATGGAATAATGAAATTTTTGAAAACGGCTTAAATCAGTTGAAAAATAACGTGGTTTATTGTATAATAGAGATAATCACTAATGTGGAGGGATTGAAATGGCTAGTAATGGTTATTTAAGAACGGTTAGAGTCGGCGGATTTGATAAGCAGGACGTTCTTGCTTATGTAGACGACCTTACTTCTAAAATTTATACTCTTGAGGCTCAGGTCAATGACCAGAACGAAACTATCGAACGTCTTGAGAAGCAGGGCGGCGCTCAGAAGCAGGACTTCGAGGGCAAGAAGGAACTTGAGAAAAAGGTAGAAGAGGCTAAAAACAAGATAGCCGAGCTTATGGCTAATACTGATACAATGAAGGTTCGTATCGCTGACTATGAGCAGCAGGTAACTGAAAAGGACGCTGAGCTTGAAAAGCAGAAGCAGGAGATCGAGGATCTTAAAGAGAAGCTCGAAACTGCTGAGGCTAATGCCGGCACAGCCACTCCTGCATTCGATCTTGGAAGCGTGTTCATGGAAGCTCAGAACACAGCTAATAAGGTCGTTCAGGAAGCTAAGAAGGCAGCTAAGCAGATGGAAGATGAAGCTAAGCAGCTTCAGGATCAGGTTCTTGCTGACGCAAACGCACAGGCACAGAAGCTTGTTACAAATGCTCAGACAGAGGCTGATACTACACTTCAGACAGCTAAGTCAAGTGCTGCTGCAATGACAGCTGCCGCTAAGCAGGAGGCTGAAGCTGTTACAAGTGCAGCAAACAAGCAGGCTGCCGAGGTAACTTCTAAGGCTAATGCAGAGGCAGAGGCTGTTACATCTAAGGCTAACGCAGAAGCCGCTGACGTAACATCAAAGGCAAATGCCGAGGCTGCAAAGGTAGTAAGCGACGCTAAGAACGAAGCTAAGAACATCAGAGCACAGTCTGCTGATCTGAGAGAGTCTGTTAAGACACAATTCACAAGTCTGAGCGAAACTGTTCAGCAGCTCGTTACATCACTTAACGATCTGTATGGCAATAGTATCGGTGCTGTAAACACTGCAAGAGATCTTATTGACGATGGTCTTTCTCTTGTAAGCGATGATGACGCTGAATAATAGTTTGTCATGTCGGAAATAAGAAAGGTGCGTTCCGAGGAGCTTAAAGCGGTGAGCGGAGAGCTTAAATGCGGTGACAAGATATTGCTTTCGGGCGTTGTGTACACTGCAAGGGACGCTGCACATAAAAGATTCAATGCTTTGCTTGACGAGGGAAAGGAGCTTCCTATCCCTTTGAAAGATGCTGTTATCTACTATGCCGGACCTACTCCTGCACCTGAGGGAAAGCCTATCGGTTCATGCGGACCGACAACTTCAGGAAGAATGGACAGGTTTGCACCGAGATTGCTTGATCTTGGATTGGGCGGAATGATCGGCAAGGGCGAGAGATCACAAGAGGTAAGGGACGCCGTGATAAGAAATGGTGCGGTCTATCTCTGTGCTATAGGCGGTGCGGGCGCACTTGCCTGCAACTGCATAAAGTCTTGTGAGGTAGTGGCTTTTGAGGAGCTGGGCTGTGAATCTGTGAAAAAACTTTACGTTGAGGATTTTCCTCTTGTTGTGGCTGACGATTGCCACGGAGGGGATATTTTCAGCGATGGCAGAGCAAAATACTGCCGTGTATAACATCAAAGTTGCGTAAATTGCGGTCAGCCGTGTATTTCGACACGGCTGACTTTTTGTTTGTTGAAAATCACAAGAATACATTCTTAAAACTGTGGTATGTTACAAATATTTTCACAGGGACGGCGGATTTCGTCAATTCTCTTGACTTTTATGGTCTAAAATGGTATTATAACATTACGCAGTGGCGTCAGAATGGGGCTTTGCGGTAATTTCTACGATTAGGTGGGCGGTATTTTTTGAGAGGCGATCGGCAGGATCAGCAGAAAAAGCTTTCAGATGAGCAGCTTGTGCTAAATGCACAGAGTGACAAAACGGCTATCGGTGAGCTTATTGCGAGATATATCTGTACGGTGGAGTTTCTGGCAAAAAAATATGGCGCCGAGGTTCACGAGGATCTTGTCCAAGAGGGGCTTATGGGGCTTCTAGGTGCGGTTAGGACTTATCGTGAAGACAAAAATGCGAAGTTTTCAACTTACGCTACAAAATGTATAAAAAATAAGATCATTTCGTCTGTTCACAGAAATGCACTTCTTTCAGGCGGCGAGGAAGCTGACCTTGAGGCTATTCTTGGCGGCGGTGGCACTGTACCTGAGGAGGTCGTAGTGGAGCGTGAGGAGCTGAATGAGCTTTATGATAAGATCACTTCTGCACTTTCGGAGCAGGAGTGGCAGGTATTTCAATCGTTTTTGAGAGGAATGTCATACAATCAGATAGCATTAGGCTTGGGCACGTCGGAAAAGGCGGTAGACAATGCAATGCAGAGAGTCAGACGGAAATTGAGATCACTGTTGAGATAGGAATATGGCCGTATAGCTTAATAGCAGAGCGTTGTTTATTCAAAGGTGTCGGTGCAAATCCGGCTAGGCACAATTTTATGTAATGAGGTAAGAACCATGTACGAAGACAAGACATTAGTATGTAAGGAGTGCGGAAACGAGTTCGTTTTCACAGCAGGCGAGCAGGAGTTCTATGCTGAGAAAGGTTTCGTAAATGAGCCACAGAGATGTAAAGCTTGCAGAGATGCAAGAAAGGCTGCTACAAAGTCTGAAAGACAGACTTATACAGCAACTTGTGCTTCTTGCGGCGGCGAGGCTGTTATTCCTTTCAAGCCAAGAGAGGACAGACCTGTTTACTGCAGCGAGTGTTTCGCTAAGATGAAGGAGCAGGGCTAATTTTCTGCATAATTGAGCTGCCTTTGGGCGGCTCTTTTTTTGGTTTGTGGTTATTTGATCTGGCGGAAAGCGGAGGGGGTCATGCCCTCGTATCTTTTGAAAAGCTTGCAGAAATAGCTTTCTGAGCAAAAGCCTGTTTCCTCGGCTACCTGCTCGATGCTTTTTTCTGTACCGGTAAGCAGGGCTTTGGCTTCTTGGATACGACGTTTTGCGATGTATTCCATTGGACGCATACTGAGTTTTTTGCGAAAAAGCAGACAAAGGTGCTGTTTAGTTACTCCTGACACACTGCAAAGCTCGTCCATTGTGATAGGGGAAAAATAGTTGTAGTTTATGTAGTCCAGTGCTTTCATAAGGGCGGAGGATACTGCCGTGGCAGGGTCTTTGTAGGCGATAAGGCGGTAAAACTCCATAAGAAAATCATACAAATAGCCAGAGGCTTTGTAATTGCCGAAAATGCTGTCGGTTCGCAGAGCATTGTGCATTTTGCGGAAAATATGCTCGAGCATTTTCGTGTCGCTGAGGTGAAAGGTTTTAAGCTCGGTAAGGCCGAACTGGGTAAGGATATCCTTGGCGGCATATCCGCAGGGGACTATCCAGTGGATATCCCATATATCCTCTTCTGGATAGTATTCGTGGGGCGTTTCAGCGGGTATGAATATGGCGGTATCATGTGGTATGGAAATGGCTTTATTCTCAAAGATAAGCGTGCCGCTGCCTTTGGTGCAGTAGAGTATCTGGTCATAGTGATAGCCCTCGGGTCTTATAAGGTGATCCTGACAGTGATGATGACCCATATTTTGCAGATATAGTGGCAGGGACTTTTCGTTTCCCAGGATAGGATAATCGGCAAAGAACAAAAATATCAACTCCATATTCATATTGTTATAAATTAATAATATCATTCATTGACTTGCCTGTCAATAGCTGATAAAATAATTACAGTAATTTATAAACTTGTAAAGGAGAACATCTATGGATATTTTAAAGCTTGCGGCGGAAAATTCGCCAAGATCGAAAATGATATATCATGAGGATACTCAGGCGCTGCACATTGGCACGCTTGACAAGCACTGCTATTTTGTGCCGTTTGCAAAGGGGCAGGATCCTTTTGAGGACCGTAAAAATTCTCAGCGAATGGAGCTTTTAAACGGCAACTGGGGTTTTCGTTATTATGACAGCATAATAGACCTAGAGGACGATTTTATTCACGAAAAGTTTGAGAACACTATCCCGGTGCCGTCAAACTGGCAGCTTTACGGCTATGACAAGCCGCAGTATACGAACGTGTGCTATCCAATACCATTTGACCCGCCTTTTGTGCCTGACGATATACCTGTGGGAGTTTATCAGCGTGAATATGATTATTCCCCTGACGGCATGGACAGGGTGCTTGTGTTCGAGGGCGTGGATAGCTGTGTTTATTTGTATGTTAACGACAGCTTTGTGGGATATTCACAGGTTTCTCACGCTACGGCTGAGTTTGATATTACACCATATCTTGCTGAGGGCAGGAATATCATTACTGCCGCTGTGCTGAAATGGTGCGACGGAACTTATCTTGAAGATCAGGACAAGATAAGGCTTTCGGGAATTTTCAGAGATGTTTATGTGCTGTCAAGACCGAAAATGCGTCTTGAAAATTATATCGTGAAAACTATTCTCGGTGAAAATGGCTCTGGAAGGCTGGAGTTTACGGTATTCGGCTGTGATGTTTCGGCAAAGCTTTGCGATGATGACGGTGTTACAATGGCTCAGTTTTCGGCTTATGACGGTGAGAGCGTTGAGATAAAGTTAGAGAATGTCAAGCTTTGGAGTGCTGAAACACCTTATCTTTACAGGCTTACTATCAATGCAGGCGACGAGGTTATCGGCGAGGAGATTGGCTTCAGAGATGTAAATGTGGATAAGGGCGTTGTTAAGATAAACGGCAGGGCAGTGAAGTTCAAGGGTGTAAATCGTCATGACAGCTATCCTGACACGGGATATTATACTTCTTATGAGCAGATGAGAGCTGACCTTGTGCTTATGAAAAAGCACAACATAAACGCTGTGAGAACGTCACATTATCCTGACTCCCCTGTGTTTTATCAGCTTTGCGACAGGCTGGGGCTTTATGTTATTGATGAAGCGGACTTGGAGTCACATGGCTGTGTGGAGGTCTATTATGACTACAAGTGGGACTATTCAGATTACAACGGCATTGCGATGCTTGCCTCTGACGAGAGGTTTGGCAATGCCATAAAAGATCGTGCGGAATGTCTTGTAAAGCGTGACATTAACCGCCCTTGCGTGGTGTTCTGGTCGCTGGGTAATGAGAGCGGATATGGCAAAAATATGCTTGATGAAGCTGAGCTTATAAAGAGGCTTGATGATACAAGGCTTGTGCATTATGAAAGCACACACTGCCTTGACGGAACTTCCGACAGCGTGCTTGACGTAGTTTCAGGTATGTACTGGGATTTAAACGGGCTGAAAGACTATCTTGAAAAGCCTGAGGAAAACAGACCTCTTGTGCAGTGTGAATACTGCCACGCCATGGGAAACGGCCCTGGTGATCTGGAGGATTATCACAATGTGTTCTATTCCAACGAGCGTTTCTGCGGCGGCTTTGTGTGGGAGTGGTGCGACCATTCTGTACCGCTTGGTAAAACGGCTGAGGGTAAGATAAAATACGGCTACGGCGGAGATTTTGGGGAAAGACACAATGACGGAAATTTCTGCATGGACGGTCTTGTTTATCCTGACAGAACGCCCCACACCGGACTTTTAGAGGTAAAGCAGGTATACAGACCTGTGCGAGTAACAAAAGGGGAAAGCGAGGGAAACTTTGTTTTTTCAAGCACGCTGGAGTTTGTGAACGCTGGGGATATTCTCGATTGTCGCTATGAGATAACGGACAAAAACGGTATTATATATATCGGCAGGGTGGATTTTGACATCGAGCCTATGGGAAACACTGTGGTGAATGTTCCCAATGATACAGCGGAGTATGAAAATGAAACATTCATAAGGTTTATTTTCACTGCAAAGGAGGACACTGACTATTGTGAAAATGGCTATGAGGTGTGCTTTGATCAGCTTAGGATAGCAGAGGGCAAGACTTATAAGGTCGCTGAGGTGAAAGAAAATGTTAAGGCTGTGGAAACGCCTCTTGATATCACTGTGACAGTGGGAGATGTTGTTTACCGCTTTGACAAGCGTAAGTCGGCTTTTGTTTCTGTGAAATTCGGCGGCAGAGAGCTTCTTGACAGACCTTTGCAGTATAACTTCTTCCGTGCGCCTACGGATAATGATGTCATGAAGTACAATTGGTACAAGGTGCATCTTAATGACTTTGATGTGAAAAGCTACGGCTGTGAGCTTTCAGCGAGCGAGAACAGAGCGGAGATAAGCGTCACACAGTCTTTTGGCTGGTCCATACAACAGCCGTTTTGCAGGCTGAAAGCTGTTTATGTTATTGACGGCAGTGGGCTTGACATAAAATGCGAAGCGGAGTTTTCAAATAAGATAGATATGCTTCCAAGGTTCGGTATAAGGCTTTTCATGCCAAAAGATTTTTCAAGGGCGGAATATTTCGGATATGGTCCTACAGAAAGCTACATTGACAAGCGTCAGGCTTGCTATATGGGCAGATTTGCGGCTGATATCGGGGATATGCACGAGGATTATATCAGGCCGCAGGAAAATTCATCGCACTATGGGTGCAGATATCTCACTGTGAGCGGTGTGGACACTGAGGTGAAGTTTACCGCTGACAAGGATTTTTCATTCAATGCGTCGCAGTTCACACAAGAGGAGCTTGCGGCAAAGGCACATAACTATGAGCTTGAAAGGTGCGAGAGCAATGTTATATGCGTTGACTATGCAATGGCAGGGGTCGGTTCTAACTCCTGCGGACCAAGGCTTGCGGAGAAATATCAGCTTGAAAAGCCTTTGGTAAAAGCACATTTTCATATTCAGATAAGTAAAACATAAAGGAGTTTTTATGGATATCTGTGAAACATACTCAGACAGAAAGCTTTTTTGCAACGATTGGGAATTTTACAAGGCGGCTTTCGGCTCTGACTACTCAGAGGACTTTCCTTTCAAGCCTGTGGACGTTCCCCACGATTGGCTTATTTATGATACCAACGAACTATATGAAACTTCTACAGGCTGGTACAAAAAGAATTTCTCTTACCAAAAGAAAGAGGGCATACGCACTTTTATCCGCTTTGACGGAGTTTACATGGACAGCAAGGTGTATGTGAACGGTGCTTTGGCAGGGGAGTGGAAATACGGCTACTCTGCATTTATGTTCGATATCACCGACCTTGTCAAGGATGGAGAGAACATTATTACTGTCCGTGTGGATCACCATTCGCCAAACTCCAGATGGTATTCAGGAGCGGGCATTTTCAGAAAGGTTTGGCTTTGCGAAAGCCCTGAGATACGCTTCGGCAATGACGGCATTTATATCACCACGTCAAAGCAGGAGGACGGCTGGCAGGTGACTGTGCAGGCTGAGATGCTTCGTCCTGAGGGTACGCCTCTTGGTGGAATCCGCATCAGGAACACCATTTTTGACAAGGACGGCAAAGAGGTGGCAAGCTATGAGTCTGACGCTTGTGGGGCGGATATTTCCTGCATACCTGAGGCGGTGCGTGTGAAAGGCGTGAGCTATTCTCTCACCGCTCAGACCATGACAGTGAAAGACCCTGAGCTTTGGGATATCACCTCGCCTGTGCTTTACACTATGGTGTCGGAAATTCTTGTGGACGGCGGCTGTGTACAGCGTGTAAGTCAGAAATTCGGCTTCAGGACTATCAAATTCAAGTGCGACAGCGGTTTTTATCTCAATGGCAGACACGTTAAGCTCCACGGCTCATGCGAACACCATGACAACGGCTGTCTTGGGGCAGTTTCCAATCCTGCGGCTATAAGGAGAAGATTTAAAAAGCTACGCAAAATGGGCATCAACGCTATCAGGACTTCTCACAATATGCCTGCGGAGGAGTTTATGGACATCGCTGACGAAACAGGTATGCTCATTCTCTCTGAGGGCTTTGATATGTGGGAGAGGTCAAAGACCGACTATGACTATGCTAGATTTTTTGATGAGTGGGTAGAAAAGGACGTTGCTTCATGGGTGCGCCGTGACAGAAACCGCCCTTCTATCATAGGCTGGAGTGTGGGAAATGAGATTTTTGACACTCACGCTTACGAGAGAGGTCAGGAGGTAACGGCTTGGCTCAAAAGGCTCGTTAGGCTCCATGACCCTGAGGGCAACGGCTATGTCACATTCGGCTCTAACTATATGCAGTGGGAGAACGGTCAGAAATGCGCTGATATTCTCAAGCTTGCAGGCTATAACTACGGTGAAAGACTTTATGAGGAACACCACGCCGCTCACCCTGACTGGATGATATACGGAAGCGAAACGGCTTCTGTTGTTCAGAGCCGTGGAATTTATCATTTTCCGTTGTCTGAAACCTTGCTAACTGACGATGACGAGCAGTGTTCATCTTTGGGCAATAGCTGCACAGGCTGGGGAGCAAAAAACACGGAGGCTTGCATTATCCCTGACCGTGACGCAGAATATTGTGCAGGTCAGTTCATTTGGACAGGCTTTGACTACATAGGCGAGCCTACTCCATACAGCACGAAAAACTCATACTTTGGTCAGTTCGACACAGCAGGCTTTGCAAAAGACAGCGCATATGTTTTCCGTGCAGAGTGGACAGACTATAAGGCTGAGCCATTCGTGCATATTTTCCCATACTGGGATTTCAACGACGGACTTCCTTGCGATGTGAGAGTTTGCTCAAATGCTCCGAGAGTTGAGCTTTTCAAGGACAGCGTTTCAATGGGTGCATATGATATAGACCACAAGCATGGCAAGGAGCTGACAGCGAACTATGTCATACCATATGAAAAGGGCGAGCTTAAAGCTGTTGCATATGACGAGAATGGAAATGTTATCGCAGAGGATATACAGCGTTCATTCGGGGACGCTGTTAGAATAGAAGCTGTCCCAGACAAGACAGAGATACTTGCAGACGGCTCTGACCTTGTATATATTGAGATATCTGCATTTGACAAGGACGGCACTTTCTGCGCAAATGCCAACAATCGTGTGAACGTCAGCGTTGAGGGTGCGGCAAGGCTTATGGGTCTTGACAACGGCGACAGCACAGACTATGACCAGTATAAAGGCACATCACGCAGACTTTTCTCAGGAAAAATGCTTGCTGTTATTGGTGTGGCTGATAAGACGGGGGAGATAAAGGTAACGCTTACATCAAAAGGTCTGCCTGACTGTGTTGTTACCCTTGATGCTGTTAAGGCAGAATATGACAGCGGTACATCATCGCTGGAGAATGTGGGCTTTGCTCCTACCGAGTGTGGCAGGACAGACGAGATACCGGTGAGAAAGATAGAGCTTTATACTGATACTTTTACTCTTGACAAGGATAACCCTGAGATAACAGTGAAATATAAGGCGCTCCCTGTCAATTCGGATTATGCTGAGGATATCGAGTTCAGGGTAACAAATGAAAAGGGCATAACATCTAATCTTGCAGAGTGCGAGGTAACAGCAGACAGCATTAAGGTGAAAGCAAAGGGTGACGGAAGCTTCTGGCTTCGTGCAATGTGCAAAAACGGCACTGAGCGTTATCACATCATATCTATGCTCAAATTCACTGCTGAGGGTCTTGGAAACGCACTTACCGACCCATATCAGTTTGTTATCGGCGGACTATTCACAAGGGCGAGCGACAACGTTTCAAGCGGCATGAAGAAGGGTGTAGGCTTTGCAATGGGCAAGGTAACATCATGGGCGGCATATGATAATCTGGACTTCGGCAGTGCAGGCTCTGACACTGTTACGGTGCAGATATGGGCGAACACCCTTGACCCTGTTAAAATAAGCTTCTATGACGGAATACCTGACGAGAGCGGAAAGCTTCTTGGCACGTTTTGTTATCACAAAGATCCTGAGTGGATGATCTTCAAGCCTGAAACTTTCAAGCTTTCAAGAAAGCTCAAGGGTATTGAGACCCTATGTATCCTCACTGAGGACGGCTTCCAAGTGGGCGGTTTCAACTTTGAAAAGGTGAACCGTGAATTTGCGGTGAATAATGCGGCTGATGCTGACAACATTTATGGTGACAAGTTCACAAAGGGCGAAAAGTGTGTGACCGAGATAGGCAATAATGTTATGCTTGATTTCGGCGAGTTCGATTTTTCTGAAAAACAGCCGAGCAGGCTCGTTATAAGCGGAAAGTCACCGCTTGCCCTCAACAGCATACATCTTATTTTGAACGGCAGCGAGGGCGAAAACCGAATACTCTGCGAGTTCAGGACAGATGACAGCGAAAATTATGCCCAGAAGAGCTTTGATATCTCAGGTATCAGCGGCAAACAGAAGGTCTCATTTGCGTTCCTGCCGGGAAGCAACTTTGACTTTGAATATTTCAGATTTGAGTAATAAAAACGCTCCGTACAGATTTTGTACGGAGCGCTTGCTAGTTCTGAAAGTTTATTATCTCGTTGGTTATCATAGGGTAGGCAATAAGCTTGGCGGAGTCAAGGTCTTCTTTGTGCATATCAACAGCGGATATCTGATGTCCGTTGTAGGTGGTGTAATAGTAAATGCCCTTGTCGGTATTGCAGCAGCTTGTATAAATGGTTATCTCATACTTGCTCTCTGCCACCTCGCAGCAGCCCCTTTGTTGGTCAACTGAGTTTAAGATGTGGAAAAACTGGCTTACACTGCTTTGCTCGTCAGGGGCGGAGCGTGAGTTCATTTTCACAAATGCTACTCTTATAAATCTTGACTGCGAGGACAGGTCGCCCGGTAGTCCCATTGCACCCATGCCACGGCTGTAGGAAGTAAGGTCCAGCTTATCAGAGAATGTGTTTTCAGGCTGTTTAGGGGAAAGTCCACGGAAATCGTTGAGCCTGAACATCTGCATATCAAACGGTGGATTGTTCGTCAGCACTCCCACGGGATCGTTATAGACGTTTATGCCTTCTTTTACAGACTCGACCACTATGCAGTCGTTCTTGTCTGCTATTATCCAATGGAGCTGACCTGACGGCATTTGCGGGCTGAACTGAGTTTTGGTTACGTTTATCCTGTCAATAAGCTTTCTTGCCTCCGCAACTGTGGCACACTGACAGAGAATCCACGGGATAAACTCAAACTGCGCAACGTTGTCCCTGCCGTCGATATCATCACGGTAAAAGGCATTGCCAACAAAGTTAAGACCTGCCATGGCAAGACCCTTTTCATTGGCGGCGTCATAGAAAAGGGGATAGTTATTTGCAACGTGAGCAGTGCCTATTACTGCATAATGGGTAGCTATCATGCCCATATTAACAAAGTTAAGGGGAAAGTTTCTTGGCATTATGACTATTTCCTCGCCATAGGAGCTTTCATAGTCAAGAGTTCTTCCAAAATAAAAATCGTTCGTTTTATAAGTTGCCGCAGTACACATTTTGTTACCTCCAATTATATTATTTTCGTAGGGGCGAACAGTTCGTCCACCGGCTGACAAAGCTATCCGCAGGACTCGTTATATTTAATATAACACTTTTTAATAATAAAATCAATGGCGTTGACTTATGTTAAAAAAATTGTTATAATAATGGTAACATCGCATAATGATAGTGTTGTGTTACCCTAAGATGATAAATGAAAGGAGCGAAACTGAGTTGACGTGGAACAATGTAAAGAAAATAGCAGGCAGAGTGGTGGCGGTGATAGTTCCTGTGGCGATGCAGTTTTTGTGGTATCTTCTCATACTTAAATGGCTCAGCAAGGCGGCAGGGCTTCTCAGCATCGTGCTTACTGTGCTGTCATTTCTGTTTGTGCTTTATATCAACACAAAGCGTGAGGAGAGCAGCTACAAGACCCTTTGGCTTATTGTGATACTTACTTTTCCCGTGCTTGGTGCAGTTATGTATATAATTTTCGGCAATAACAATACTGCGAAAAAGCTTGAAAAGAATATCACAAAGGCAAGGCTTCACATGGACTATGAGCTTTCTGACGGGGAAAAGTGCATAGGGGAGCTTGAACGTGAGGACAAAAGACTTGCTCAATCGGTGAAAAGAATAAGCGACGCAACGGGATTTCCTATGGTGAAGCTTGACAGCGCAGAGTATTTTTCCGTGGGCGAGGAAATGTTCGCTGATATGTGCAAGGAGCTTGAAAAGGCTGAGAAATATATTTTTGCGGAGTATTTTATTTTGCAAAACGGCAAGTTCCTTAACACTGTGGTGGATATCATGGCGAAAAAGGCGGCTCAGGGCGTTGATGTGAGGATAATGTATGACGACCTTGGAAGTATCGCAACATATTCTCTTGCAGACGCTTTGAAGCTTGGTGAGAAAGGTATAAAATGTGTGCCTTTCAATCCGTTCCTTTTTATAAAATCACAGCTCAACAACCGTGACCACAGAAAAATAATGGTGGTGGACGGCAGAGTTGCATACAGCGGCGGAATAAATCTTTCGGACGAGTATATAAACATAGGCTCGAAATATGGTCACTGGAAAGATATCGGCTTTAAGATAACAGGCGAGGGCGTAAAAAGCTACACCTATATGTTCATGGAGTTCTGGAACGCTTTTTCAAATGACATGATACCTCATGACCTTGTGGGGGAGAGCTTTGAAAAAGAGGGCAAGGGCGGCGACGGCTATGTTTTGCCTTATTATGATTCCCCTATGGTGGACGAAAATGTGAGCAACACGTTTTTTTCTGAGATGCTCTATGCCGCAAGCGATTATGTGTGGTTCTACACACCGTATCTTATGCTTGGTGACAGCCTTTTTGACGCTTTTATAAGGGCGGCTAAACGTGGGGTCGACGTGCGCATCATAATGCCCGGTATCGCTGACAAAAAGGTGGTTTTCAGGCTTTCGAGAAGCTATTATCGTCAGCTTATCGAGGCAGGAGTGAAGATATATGAATACACCCCTGGGTTTGTTCACGCAAAGGGTTGCATATGTGATGACAAGCTTGCGGTTCTTGGTTCGGTAAATCTTGACTATAGAAGTCTGTTTTTGCATTTTGAGTGCAGTTCTATATTCTATGATTCGTCTATAATAAAGACCTTTAAGGCGGATATCCTTGAAACCCAGAGCAAGTGCAGACAGCGCACACTGGAGGACACGAAGCGTGGTTTCTTTGGACGGCTCATTGACGGCGTGCTAAGGATATTTGCACCATTGCTTTAACAATGTTAAGAATTTTGCATTGATGATTATTATGAAATTTGGTACAATATTAAATTGTCAAGGTCTTACGAAGATGAATAAGGTGGCAAACTGCGACAGTTGCGTCAGGTCCTATGATAACCACGCTGAACGATCTGGTGGCAGTTGTGGCTTACTATGGAACTAGCTGGATATTCCTGCTGAATGTTTTGAAGCTGGGGTAGAAAAAAATAGAATAAGATAAAAAAGCCGATCGCATCCATTTGGGTGCGGTTGGCTTTTTCAGGTTTGGCTATTAGATACAAGGTAATGTCTATCTTATTGAATAATTTTGCATTTGGAGTTTTCTTCAATTTCTGAAAAGACCTTTTTTGATCGATTATTGAATCATAGTATGACTTCCTTATTTCTTTGACCAAAACTAATTTGTTATTCTCAATTTTTTTGAATTGATAAATGCCATAGATCTTATGGTTGAAAAGCAAGAGTGAACCATACGTTACAAAGAAAATAGCGGATATTAATATGTTTGCTAATACCAATTTATTTTAGTCTTACACTATAAATAATAGCGAAAGTAGTCGTTTTGTGCATCATATTGTTGATTTATATTTGAATTTTTGTAGCTTTAACTAAATTGAATGGCTCAATCATGTTAGTTTTATACAAGTATAAATTGCAAAATGTATTATAATTTCGGGTTATAAGTTTATTTGTTGGTATCTTGAAAAGTATGTCAATATGTGTTATGCTTAGTAACATAAGTAACTCAGGGGGGAATCAAATGTTAGCTGTATGTATGACCTTGATAGACAACGATAAGGATCAGACGTCTTTTGAAGATTTTTATTACAGAAATCGTCAGATAGCCTATGCTTTTGCATACAAGATCTTGAATAATTCTGCGCTGGCAGAAGAGGCTTGTGCAAATGCTTTTTTCAGCATCGCAAAATGTTTTAAAAAAATTCACAATTATTCTTTGCACGATATGGACGCATATCTTATTAGAACTATTAGAAACGCCTGTTATGCGATCTACAATAAGGAAAATCAAAATCCAACATCGTCTATATATGATCTTAAGGTGGAAGATGAGCCGAGTGAGGATTTTTATGATGATATTGACTTAGATCTGCTTATAGATGCGGTAAGAAAGCTGGATGATAAACTAAAGTCTGTGATAGCATATAAGGTCTATTATGATCTGACTGCTGATGAGATCGCACAGATCATGGGCATTTCTAAGAGAACGGTATTTAATTATCTGAACAAAGCCAAAAGACAAATTTTAGATTTGATCGGTGGTGATCGTTTTGAATGATAAGTTAAGACGGGCAATAAAAACAGGCATAATTGATGAAGACTATAAGGATTATTTGGCTGTCGAGAAAATTCCACATGATTTTTCGGAAAAATATGAGCAGAGAATTGGCGAGCTGATAAAAACTAACAGAAAAAGCGGTCACAGACATATAAAGATCACTCTAAGATTTGCTGCGGTGATAATAGCTGCGGTGCTTGCAGTCGGCTCTGTGACAGTTGCCGCCGTGCCGCCGCTGCGTGAATGGTTTGTTGGAATATTTGTGACACAAGGGGCATCTCATTCTAGTGTAAGATTTGCAGATGGTGATATTGAAGATAATAGTTTGTCTGTTGCCAACAATGTTATGACTCCTGACTTCATTCCTAGCGGTTATGTATTGTCAGAAGATTTTATAGACGATTTTACACACATTGTGACTTATACAAACGGCATGGAGCAAATTCAATTCACTCAAAATGATATATCGGCTGGAATGAATATAGATATTGATGATTTAGGTGCAAGGCAAATAAAAATAGGTAAATATGACGGATATATTTCAATAACTGAAAATGATATTATTCTTGTTTGGACAGATAAATCTTTTTCATACTCAATCGTTGGAAATGCGAGCGAAAGTGACATAGTTCGTATGGCAAATTCAGTTAAGTCTACAAATTAAAAATTCGTGATATATTGCGAAACGAGAAAGGAAATAAGTATGATTATTAAGAAAATTGTTACGGGAATTGTTGCATTGGCTATTGTAAGCACTATGGCTGTTACTACTGCATTAGCAACTACGTCAGCAACCAAAGAGGTATATGGTCAGTCATATGCTTATTATATCCATCGTGTAGAAGTTAGAACAGATAAGGATAATCAGATTGCTATAGACAATGTATGTTATCGTATAAATCAAAATAAGTAATATTAAGAGGACTAAATGAAATACGTTTTTATTAACCTGAAAAATTTTGCCGTAAAGAATGTGCTTATCTTTATTCTATTTATTGTTTGCGCCGTTACTGATGTGCTTATAATATTGTTTTCACATGGTGCATTTCAGAATTTTAAAGCAAGCAAGGATTTTGAAAAGCAAAAGAAGTATGTATTTAACTATACTTTTTCATTTGGCGATATAATAGATACTCAGGAAGACAGTGATGGCAGGATCTTGTCTTATTTTGGAACAGATTCTATAACTCCTGTTCAGCTTCGGGAGGTGCTTGACAAGCTTGATGATAATTCTAAAGCGTCAATGCCGGGTATGTATTTTGGTTTAATGTTTGATCAAGACGAGCTTAAAATTGATGAGTGTTTTGACGGCGGTCAACCGTATCTTATGTCTGCGGTGCGCATTCAATATGATGAGGAGCTGAATGATTATAGTTTATACGAATCGTATGTCGACAACATGAGTATACGCAAAGGCAGATATTTTACTAAGGAAGAATATGCTTCAGACGAAAATCTGGTCGTGCTGCCTAGCGGCGCAAAAGACGATATGATCGGCAAGAATGTTGAACTGCTTGGCAAAAGCTATAAGGTCATAGGCATATTCGGTAATACTGTACAAGAGGAATTTCAGGTGCCATTTAAAACGTTGGGTGATAACTGCACTATTTCAAGCATAAGTTTTCTTGATGACAATGCTCTAGATACAGAAAGCTTTTTTAAGCTGAAAAAAGCTTTCAGCGAAGTTCTAACGTGTAATGTTAATTTTCCTCCGATAGACACGATCGATATGACTGAAATAAAATTCTACAATTCCGTTATATTTATGTCCGTAGCCGTTGCGATAGCTTCTGCAATAAATCTTGCAATGCTTTTCAGATACATAATAAGATCCCGTGCTAAACAGACTGCTATATTCATGCTGTGTGGCTGCACGTCAAATAAAATAAGACGGATGTATATAGCCGAGATAGGTATGATATCAGTGACGATATATGTGATATTTGCATTGGTATTCAATTATGCGCTGCTTCCTAAGCTTACTTTGTTTTTTGAGTATATCAAGGTCGCATATAATTTCAGGGTATATATGACCATATTTGGAATATATATTATTTCTATTTATTTGTTCCTTAACATTGTGATATTGTTTACAAATAAAAGATCCCCTGTGAAAATGATGAAAGAGAGGGGAAAATAATATGATAAAATATGGTTTAAAAGAATTTGCAAGAAATATCTACAGCAATATTTTTATCGCTGTTCAGCTCGCCATTGCATTTATTATAATGTCGGCGGCTGTTTCTTCTGTTCTTTCAAGAATAGAGATGTATACTCCTGTAAAGAAATACTTTCCTGATGGCAAGGGACTATATATATGTAATATATATGATGCTACTTCTCTTGACAGTGAGCTTAAAAATATTGATGATGTGGAGTCGGTGACAAGCGGATATGATACAAGCTTGTACTATTCTCCGTCATCAAAAGATCTATCTAATGGACTTGGTGACGATAGAATGAGCGTTAATGCTTTATCTGAAGATATGATAAAGTCATTTACGCCGCAGATGAGTTCGGGAAAATGGCTGTCTAATGCGTCGGCTAACGGAGATTTGATACCTGCTGTTGTGACTGAAAACAGCAACTACAAAACGGGCGACATAGTTACCATTATGCACAAAGAGAAAGTAGGGGAGATGTCCCCTGATGATGAGGATTTTGACTATGCTGATCCTTATAAGTATGAATATGTTAAGAACAAGGTGGAAATTGTCGGTGTCATAGCTGACGGCTCACAGTTGCTGGGGTTTTCATCTGCATATTTAGGCACTGAGGATAGTATAAAAGAAAAGCCTGATTTCAGAGATCTTTATGCTAATGTCAATAAGCATGGCAACATGATGCTGATAGTTCCGACAGACTGTCTTAAAGATATAAACTGTAAAATATATCCTTGCGGCAATCAAATAGTAACGTTAAAGGATAATGTAAGCAATGAGCGTTTTAAGGAGCTTGAATTATACCTGAGGGATTATGGCAGGGTTTTTGACTTTGAGGATTTCAGAGAAAATTCGCTTGTCTATATTAATGGTCAGCTTATCAAGCTTGTTCCAATGCTTATATGCGTGATAGTTCTTGTTATTGTAAGCTCAGTTTCGGCTTCGGCAGTGAACATAAAAAAGAGACTTGGAGATTATGGTATCTATTATCTCTGCGGAGCAAAGTGGAACGCATATATCAAGATAGATCTTGTGTGTGATCTTATGACCGCAGTTATGGCAGCCGCCATTGCAGTGTGTATTTCAAATGTTCTTACTATGAGCGAATTTATGGGAAATACAGTGATAAGTTTTGGTTGGCTGCACTTGATTGGCTGTGTATGTATCGTTATCTTGAACATTCTGATCTCACTTTTGATACCGGGCGTTATAATGAGACGAAATACACCAAATGAGATCTTGATGATAAATGAATAAGAGAGGCATTATAATGATAAAGCTTGATAAAATAATAAAGATATATAATCCAAAGAAAGCCAATGAATATGAGGCTTTGCATGGGGTATCATGCGAGATATCAGACGGTGAAATGGTAGCGATAATTGGAAAATCAGGCGCAGGAAAATCCACACTTTTGCATATCCTTGCCTGCATAGACAGCTATCAGAGCGGTGAGTACACAATTGACGGCACTTTGGTAAAAAATTTATCAGAGGGGCAGTATGCACAGATAAGGAATGAAAAGATAGGCATTGTAATGCAGGACTTTGCACTTGTTGAGGATTTTTCTGCCCTTGAAAACGTATTGATTCCATTGGATTTTGCAAAGAAAAAGATAAAGAATAAAAAAGAAAAAGCTCTTGAAGCATTAAAAGCTGTTGGTATGGGGGATCTTTCTAAGAAGCCTTGCAACAAGCTTTCGGGAGGACAGAAGCAGCGTGTTGCTATAGCCAGAGCAATTGTCAACGAGCCTGCCATGATACTTGCGGACGAGCCTACAGGAGCGCTGGACACAAAGACCTCGGCCGAGATAATGGAGCTTTTCAAACGCCTTAACAAAGAGGGAAAAACAGTCGTTATCGTTACTCACGATCCAAAAGTCGCAGAACAATGCAGTCGTGTTATCGAAGTGTCTGACGGTAAGATCATATAGAAAAAATCCAATTCCCGCACATCAAATGCAAAGATCGCATCGTAATATCGGCTGTTTAGCGTGATATTTTGTGGGTGTGACATATCCTAATAACATAATTCGAGCTTTTTTATCTTTCTTTTCTTTATATCTGTTTAATAAGAGTAAAATTGTCAGAATAAAAAAAATTGACCGCGCCCATGAAAGGTGCGGTCATTGATTTTTTTGTATGGCGAAGCGTTAGTTTTGGTTTGGTCTGTATGTTTTTGCCAGGCGTGAGAAGTGTGAAAGGAGCTTGCTGTCAATGAACTTGCTCACTGCCGTGGCGGCAGGTCTTGCACCTGATTTGATGTTGTAGGTGTCGGCTGTTATCTGATCTACTGCCTTTGCAAGCTCATCTGCACTGAACAGGCTGTCTATATTCAGCTCAGGGCGAAGCCTTTTGATGACTTTTATTTCGCTCGCAAGCCGTTTTTCAACTATCTTTTTGTACACCGATCTTGATATCTCGCTGAAAGTGTATTTCTGTGAGAAGCGGTTGATAAGCTCGACGTCAAAATAGTCGGAAAGGTCGCTTATGAATTGGTTTCCTACTTGCTGAATTGTAGCACATAAGCACATGGCGTGTCAACAACAAGGGCAAGCACACTTTTTAAGTCCATTACAAGACACTTATTTGACTTTATAAGCCAAAAACGCTTAGCCCTCAAATCTGCATTAATAATTCTTACGATACTTACGCGACAAATTCGGGTTTGTAGATGGGTTTATGCGGGTTAGACTTGAAGATGTATGCGAAAAAAGGTATCTCTAATTTGAAACTATCTGAGGCTGTTGATAAGAATGGTGCATACGATGTATATGGTGCATCAGGTTTAATTGGAAAGATTGATTTTTTTCACCAAGGTGAACCATATGTTGCAATTGTAAAAGATGGTGTTGGAATAGGTAGAACAATGTTGTTGAAAAAAACTTCTCTGTAATTGGAACTTCTAAATTTGCGAATACACTCCTTTTTTGATGTTTTTTTGTGTATTCATACAAAATATTGGCGTTTGGCGCAAAATGTCAGGATAACCCATTGACGCGTTGTGCATAAATTGGTAAAATGATATCAGAGTGTTTATATACAGCCATTTTTTTAGTTGTGTTCTGCGAGATGTACCAATTGTTGTGCATTTCGCGTGATATAATTACCTCATAAAATAAACAAGGTGCTTTTATCATGAGTACATAACATGGTTTGATAAAATATGACAAGCGTCAGCAGCGATATTGCAAAACGCATAACTACAGCGAGTCGCTGTGGAAGTTTCAGGGAATAGTAGCTTTATCAAAAGCTTTTTCACCGAATCGGATTTAATTCCATTAAATAAAATTCGGCTCCAAAGCATTTGAATCTTGTGCTGACGCTTGTTATTATTTTTTTGAGGTGACAAAATGAATGATATTGATAATGATATCATAAGGATCTCAGAGGAGCTTGATGTTCCTTTAAAAAAGCTTTATATGCTTAGCAACAACCGAATACGCTATCATAAACGAAATCAGAAAAAGTGTTATTCGAATTACCGCAAGGTGATAATACATCGTGGCAGAGGGCATAAAAACAGGGTGTTAAAAGTGCCGAACGAATATCTCAAGCTCGTTCAAAGAAGGATACTTGAAAGGTATCTTTACACGCTGTCCGTATCTGAGTATGCCACTGCATATTGCAAAAACTCTTCGCTTTTGAAAAATGCAGAGCCGCATATTGGTCAACAGAGAGTACTTAAGCTCGATATTTCAGGCTTTTTTGACAGCATTGATTTTGGCAAAGTCTATGGGGTCATGTGCGAGCTTGGATTTTCTAAGCCTGCTACAACGCTGCTGACAAATATATGCACTTATAACAGCATACTGCCACAGGGTGCGCCAACGTCTCCGCAGATATCGAATTTGGTGATGAAAAGGTTTGATGAGAGGATAGGCAAGTGGTGTGGAGAGCGTGGCATAAATTACACAAGATACTGTGATGATATGACATTTTCAGGTAGAAAAGCTGAACTTAACGCCAAAGAGATAACGCAACTTGTGAGCAGGGCGTTGCGGAAAATGGGGTTTAAGCTGAACATGAAAAAAACGACGCTTATCGGCTCATCGCAACGTCAGCAGGTAACGGGGATAGTAGTCAACGAAAAGGCGCAGATCTCGTCGAAGCAGCGTCGGGAGATACGTCAGGAAATATATTACTGTGAGAAATACGGAGTTTCCCAAAGCCTGTTTTTCAAAGGTGCTGACATTACGCCTGAGAAGTACATAAATTCGCTGCTTGGCAGGATATCCTTTGCATTGCAGATAGACCCTGCGGACGTGAAAATGCATGAGTATTTCAAGGTGGCGAAAAAACTCAAGAGTGAGGTGTGCGGGGAAAAGTAGGGCAGAATATGGAAGGTATGAAACTTCAGATAACAAAAGCTCGGAAACAGCACAATGTGCTATCTCCGAGCTTTAAACTTTGTGTTGTGACTATAAAATAGATGACATTGTATGATTGAATTATAATCTATATTAAGCAATAACTTTTAATTAATGATTAGTTTTAGAAGAGATAAGCAAAAGCTCTTTTTTTGATCCCACAAAAATTTTTGATGCAATTCTGTCAAGTTCCTTGTGATCTATCAAATCATGTGTAATTAAATGCTTCCTAACTACTAGTTTCACTAGTCTTTGGATAAATATATCATCTGTTCTCTCATATATATTGATAGCTCTTTTTACAAACTCTTCACTTGAACAGGTTGCTTCATACATCAATAATTTTTGTACAATTATGTTGCTATTATATTCAGAAAATTCACTAAGATAGCTTATTGTATTTGTATCTGAACCATAATAGGCTATATTATCGTAAGTACTTAAAACTATTGCTGTACACGAAGAGGCAAGTATTTCCCATAAATCTTCGTCAGTAAAAGAATACTCTTGACTAAGTTCACTAATAAAATCTTTTAAGTCTTGAATTATTACTTCTGCATTTTCGTCATAAGGTTTTAAAAAAGAGTATAATAACTTATTCGGGAACTCATATATACATTTAACTAGAGTATCTATTTCACTAGCTTCTAATACACTATAAAGGCTTACTAATGATTTGGAAATTATTTCAATACACTTTTTTGCACGAATAAATTTGTTTTTTATTTTATTAGCATCATCTTCCTTATAATCATATAGACTAGTGTATTTAACAGTGTCAGTATATTGAGCTATTTCTTGTTGTTCATCTATGTAATCAATCTGTTGTTTTTCTTTTGTGCTTGGCATTTTTATTTCACTTTTATTGTAAGCCTTTAGCAAAGGAATATTATTCTTGTCAAAGTCCAATTTCTCTACACCACTTAAAATGCAGTTAACCTCCTTAATAAATATATAGACCAAGCTAACATTACTACGAATATATGACAAAAATAACAGTATTGTGTCATTAATTCCGAAGCAAATATTTCTTACTATATAATTCAAATCATCAAGGTTTGATGGATTTCTTTCAAGGTTTCGACTTAATTTAATAGCAACAAAATATGCCATGAAATTATAAGACGAAAATTTAATTGCAATACTTTCTTTAGTGTATTCTAATAATCTTGATTGTATCATAGCCTGAATAAAATCGCTTGGGATAATTTTTTTCTTATATTTTTCGTTGAAAGCACCAATAATTTCATTTAGTTCTTGGTCTTGTATCTGTTCTTTCTTAGAAAAATGCATATTATAAGCAATTTCGCTTAGCATATTAATGTAAATATCCACATTATTCTTGCTAGTAGATGCAATAATAGCATTATTAATATTAGTTTCAAAAACTTTATTAAACACATCATCTTGTTTACTCTTTTGATAATTGTTCGCTAAAAAATATTTTAAATAAGTAATGATAAACTCTGGTGATAAGCTAAAAAGTCCAGTTTGTCTATGAACCATATTATCAATAAATAACACAACGTTATTAATATCTGAATCGTTCATATTGGATGTCACTTTACATACATTTGTTACTAGCTGATGACGTTTTTCTTTATAAAAGCTTGCCATCTTTATTTGTAATATTTTATCCTTGTTTATTTTTTCTTTAGCTTCTTCCACAATATCTAAATCGAATTTACTTCCAGTGGTGTAAACAATATGTCCAATTTCGTCACTTAATTGAGATAAAACAATATTTATAAACTTAGGATTTTTAAATTGATCTACATCATCGATAAATAATACTTTTTGTTCTTTGGGAATTTGATTATATTTTTCATATTCATATTCATCATATTGATCACAAAAAACTCTTTTAATTATTTTGTTTATTTTAAATACTGGATACTCATCTGCACCAATATACAAAGGAACAAAATCATGTTTCTGAGATACACTATAAATATATTTAAGGAAAGTAGTTTTACCAGAATTTCTATCAGCATGTACTTCAATAATCTTTTTATCAGAAAGTTCAGTAAAAAATAAATCTTCACTTATTACACTTTTTATATTTTCTTCATCAGGATATTTATAGTAGACATTTGGAAAAACATAATACTCAAGAAAGTTATCACACAAACCAAGTTTATCACGATAGAATTCATTTATGAAGTCCTTGTTGTTGTTAAATATTGAAGATTTGATATTTAAAGGAGTTTTTTTTGAGATTTCCCTTTCTCTAAAAATTGGGATTGCATAATCCCATGTATACAAATACTCTTCTATCTGGTGATTTTCAGTGTCAAATATAACAATACCATATTGGCTTGCCATTGAATTATCAATTGACAATTCTCCGCCTTTAAATATACGTATTTCATTTTTTTCTTCGTCAGTAATTACTACATTATGTGGTAAATGTTCATGCCCTTGAAAAATGATATCGGAATTTCTGTAAATTATGTTCTCTAGAATCTCTTTTTTATCCCAATGAAACCATTCTGTACTATGATGCATTATTGTTATGCATACATTACATCTTTCATCACGGTATAATGGAGAAAGGTCACTATCAGGAATATAATGTAGCTCCTTGTTATCAGCTCTTAAAGTTGAAAAAGGTGCTGTATTTATTAAATTAACCTGAAAAAAATAATTCTGATCACTCGTTAAGCTAAATAATTGACTTTCGCAAACCTTGTTTTGAGTGAAACACTTTTTGCTTATAGAATATTTAAAAAAATTATTCATATATTTCAACTCTTCAAAAAAGAATTTTTCAACAGTATTTTTTTTATAATACTTAGATATGGTGGTGGAATCCCTATTTAATTCTGTAATATTAATATCATGATTTCCTGGCACAACAAAGAAATGTATATATTTCCCAAGCTCCATTCTCTGGTTAATTTGAGACAAAAGAAATCCAAACACCTTTTTGGCAACAATAAACTCATCTTGCTTTCCGCTCCACGTTACATCACCAGAACAAATAATAACAATCTCATCTATCTGCCCTTTATACTTTAGTACTGATTGCACTATCTTTTCAAGTTTTACGTTATCAGAAATTCTCGTTTCTTTTTTGCAGTGAAGATCACTAATATGTAAAAATAGAATTTTCATTTTAAACTCTCCATATTCTCAATATATAGATTTGTATTATCTATTTTTATTATATCACAAAAAATGTCATCATTCAAGCCTTTTTTGTATATTTCTACTATTTTCTGTGTTTAATATAAACCCAATTTAATGCCAAAAACATTGTTTTTTATCTTTAAACAAATATAAAAAATAAAAAATACATTCAATACCAATATCACATCGTTCAATTTGTCATTTATTACACTAAATTCACTTGACACTATTAATAATCCCTCAACTTTACAATCAATAAAATCTTTTATTGATAAGAAATGAAGCCGTAAGATAATATACATTTATTTCATTATAATATTCATTCACCATCAATCACCTTGCAATACTCCTTCCCCTCACAATCAATAAAATCCTTCGCCAACTGCTTCGCCTCAGCCAAACTGTTCTCCAGTATCTCAAAACCCACAGCCGCAGAAAAGTTGTCGATCTCAATACGTTCGGTCTCGTCAGCGAAAACCTGTATCAAAAATCCCTCACAGAGAATATCTCTGCCTTTCTTGTCAACTCTGGGGATATATTTGTCTGGCGTAATTCTCACATAAAAATCCTTGTATCTCATTTGACCACGCTCCTTAAAGTTTCATCTGAAAATCATCATCTTCGTCAAATTCCTCGTCCATATCTTCATCAAAATACTGTTCGCAACCCGACCTTTCAAGTGCCGCCCTCAGATAGCTAGTATCCATATCGTTCGCCTCATATCCCTGATTTATGACGTTGTAATAATAACTGGTCGGCGGCGATATCTGTCCTTTGTTCATCAAGTACGCCATGCACTCTTTCTTTTCTCCGTCTACCTCTATCTCAAACAGCTCCTTGCGGTAAAGATTCGGAAAGCCCTCATATTTGTCAAGACTGTACTCATCTCGTCCGTCTATCTCCCATATGAGTACGGGAACTTCCGATTTATCATTCGGCACGATCGTCGCAACACCTCTGAATTCAAGCTCGTATCCTTTCAGCATCTCCTTGCTTACGATCTTTGAATTTGGACAGCGGTATGCCATTTGTTCAAGATTGATGTTACTTCCATAGGCGATATATAATCTTCTGTATTCCATAAAAACTCCTTTGCAATTTTACATACTCATTTCAAGTTCCTCTTCAACGCCATCACATTGGCTCTCTGTGGGCTCGTTGTTTTCTTCGGGTACATTTTCGGCTTGTGTGCTGTTGCCGCTTACAGGCTCGGCACGCCGCTCACGAGCCGCTTGTTTTTCAAGCTCTCGTTTTTTTTTAGCCTTGCCCTTGCAGCAATGCCGTCCTCCGGGTGCCTCCATGCAATATCGCCTTCCAGATGTTTCAGCAAGTGAGATCTGCAATTCTTGAATTCTTCACCTATCAGTCCCAGATTCAATAGCCATACCCGAAAGCTATACCGCATATTATCACTTTGAGAAACGTGAGGAGAACAGTATTTCTTTGTCATTGCCGCATTGCTTATGGCTAATGCAAGCACGATCTGACTTCTTACCTCACCGGCATGAAGTGAACCATTATACGCTCTTATCTCGTAATGTCCGTGCTGAAAAAAGCTGTGCAGATTGCAGATCACATATCGGCTGTTTGAATAATGCTGAAACTGCTCGCTCATTCTTCCACGATACCAAAGCCTTTTTATCTCCTCCATATCTTTGGGCTTCTTGCGGTTTATGTCCTCTATGAACTGCTTATTCATCTTGTGACAGTAGCTTTCACGGGCAGATGATACCTGCAAAGCGTCCCATAGAAAATCTTCCTTGCTTGCGAAGATGTTTACAAGATTTCGTATCTGCTGCGGTGTATAATCGTCTGCCGAAATGTGAATGTGCGTGCCTGCACAATATCTCGGACCTGTCACTCCGCCTGCACGGCGTAAGGCTCTCACGACCTCCTGCAAAAGCGGTATGTCTTCATATTCCAGCACAGGAGAATTGAGTTCTACGCTGTATGATTTAGAAGCATGGTCGCCGTCTGCATTATAACATCTTATACTTCCGTCATAAACAACAGACCAATCTCTGTTTTTGGAATCTTTCACGATATATTTGTCATAACTTCCGCCCTCATGGACAACATCACCGCCTAAAACTCTTGAAATTGCCTTCGCCGCTTGACAACGAGTCAAGCCGGTCATTTCTATCTCAATGCCGAACTTTCTTGTTTTTATGCCTTCAAAGTTTCCTGCCAATGTTACACCTCCCAACAAAAAACAGCCTGCGAATATACCGCAAGCCGTAAATTTTAATCGTTATTCAATCTCCGCTTTGACCTCGTATCCCCCTTTAAAAATAACCAGTATTTCGGTCTTGCTCAGTACTTTGACGCACTCAATCAGTTTTCGTATAAGCACATTATCAAAGGTTTCCAACTCAAAATTCTCATGCTCTATCATATCTATAATTTTATCAAGCTTGTCCTGAGTTTGTTGCGAAGTTTTATTCTGAGATTTAAGGGTTTCCAATCGTTCGCTAAGCTGCTGTTCTTCTTGGTATAACTTTGCAAATTCGCTGTCGAGCTTGTCCTCATCGCAGCCGCCGGAAGCTATCAATCCGACTAAATCGTTTCTCGCTTGGTCGATTTCTTTAAGTCTGTTTTCGACGGCTATGATCTCTTCCTGCCCCTGACACTCAAGAACCGAGCCGATATTCGTTTTAAGAATCCTTGCAATGTCATTACGGCATGAATAATAGTTGTTTATCGCATAGATTATAGCTTTGTGGAGCTGTTCTTCCTTTATCGTAGGCGAATCGGGGCAATATCTTCTGCCATGTTCCAGCCGGCTTATACACCGCCAGACAATTTGCTTTTTGCCTCTTGAAGTCCACGTTGTACGGCGGTAAGGCGTGCCGCATTTTCCGCAGATAAGCAGTTCCGTAAGTGCATATTTACTGCTGTATTTTCCTTGTTCGGTGATAGTTTTATCTGATACCTTTCTTTTTGAACTTCTCCTTGCAAGCTCCTGCTGAACCCTGTTGTAAGTGTCACGGTCAACTATCGGAACATGATGATCCGTAACCAGATACATCGGACGTTCTCCATGATTTTTCACGACTTTGTGCGTTATGCAATCGCTTGTAAAAGTTTTCTGCAAGAGTGCATCTCCCACGTACTTTTCGTTTTTGAGGATGCTTCTTATTAAAGATTCGTTCCAAACTTTTTTGCCTTGTGCGGTCAAATATCCCTTGTTTTCAAGAATTTTTTTGATTCTGGTCATGCTATATCCGTCAAGGAACAGCGTATATATCAGTCGCACGATCTCCGCTTCTTCGGGAACTATTTCAGGCTTACCGTCCGTCCCCTTTTTGTAGCCCAGAAGATATTTATACTGAAACTGCACCTTTCCCTCACGATAAGCTTTTTCTTTTCCCCATGAAACATTTTTACTTATGGATTCGGATTCCGCCTGAG
>ENA-ORTF01000215-ORTF01000215.1-human-gut-metagenome-genome-assembly--contig:-NODE-215-length-78591-cov-8.015623_pt1 | contig 78591 bp, 45 predicted proteins | sample MGYA00241908_ERZ509180 | MGnify/ENA primary metagenome ERZ509180 (study PRJEB26280, sample SAMEA2338814) | human gut metagenome | biome: human gut; feature: human-associated habitat; material: faeces... | reverse complement strand
GCTAGTCAATAAGGGCTTTTGCAAGCTCCAACTTCATAACACAGAGTGTTTAAGTTGTGGGTTATTGACAATTTCTAGCTAACTCCTTATTCTTTCTTGGTATCCTTCTTTGCTTGGATACGGCAAGAAGAATGTATATAATCGTTTATGCTCTCGTTAATTTAATGATGTATATTTTGTAATTTTGTTAGTATAAATTATGAACTCTCACGCTTTATGTATGCTATGTATGCGAAGTTCTTATATTATATTTTATTTATGTATTTTATGTGTGTGATGTACGTGACATACATCACATTTCTTTTGAAAAATGAGGAGAATTTTTTGTTTTTAAATTGTTTGAAGTGTTGATTTTTCGTTTTGTATTTGTTATCATACATATGATTGAGTAAGACGGCAGATTTCATAATTGTTGTCATAATAGATGTTGGTTTTACATCTCAAATCGCTTCAGATGTTCTGTCAGATAATCCATTATGTATAACATGATTTGTTTGATGTTTGTTTTATGAAATCAAGAGACTTTTAAATTTTTTGTGAAAGGAAGTAAAAGGTTTATGCAGAAAAAAAGACGTTTTGTGCGTAATGTATTTGCAAGCTTGCTTGCTACATTGACTGCTTTTTCACCAGCCTTGTCTGTGATTCCGGTTTATGCGGATGAAGAAGACGACGGTATCAAAGTGCAGAAATCTGACGATGGAATTCAGGTAAGCAATTCCGATAAGAAGACTGTTGCTATCGATATCGATGGTGTAAATGGTGAATTGGTACTTGATGCTGGTAAGAAAGATGAGCAGACAGTTCGTGTTTCTGATGCCAAAGATAAAAATGGCAAAGAAATCAAAAAAGCGTCAATTACTGATGCAGATGGTAATATTACCGAAGCAGAGGTAAATTCTGATAATCCTCATGCCATTGTACTGACAGAAGAAACTGGTAAGGTTGTAACTGTGCAGGCAAAAGCTGATGCAGGTTTTGAAGTTGCACAGTATAAAATTTTGATGGACAGTGGTACAAAGAGTGAGGATACAGGTTTTGACGCAAACAAGTATTCAGCATTTACTTATGACATTACATTCGATGCTGATAAGACGGTAACTGTAGGATTCAAAAAAGCTGATGAAGGTATCAAGCTTGAATCAAATGTATCTGATATTACTGTTGAAAAGGATACGGAAACATCTGATGATGTGAAAGTGGAAAAAGATGATGATGTCAAGATTGAAAAAGATACAGAAAAAACTACAGAAAAAGATTCTGAGAAATCAGATGATGTAGTTATCGAATCAGCAGATACTCCAGATGGTGCATTTGCATCTGTTTATCTTGGTGATGTATCTACAGATGATTTGAATGCTGCAGATTTTGCATCTATGAGATTGCTTATGGTTGTAGATGATGCTTCAGTTATTGTTGACGCTGATGATATCATTGGTCATTATGGTAATATTTATATGATGCAGTATACATCTATTCAGCAGGCAATGAATGCTTATGCTTATTACAAAGATAAAGTTACTGCTGTAGAGCCTGATAAGGCTGTAGAAGCAGCAACTGAAGAAGATGACATTGAAATCAATGCTTCAACTTCAATTTCAATGAATGAAAGCGAAAATCCAATTGATACATTGAATGATATGGATAAATCTGCTGAAGCTCAGAAATCAGACAAAGTAATTGCTTTGATTGATACTGGTGCGAAAGAGAGTGAAAATGTCATTGACAGAGTTTCTGTTATCGATGATTCATTGGATGGTAATGGGCATGCTGATGAAATGGTGAAAGCCATTGTCAATCTGAACGCTGATGCAAAAATCTTGTCAATCCGTGCAATGGATGATAAAGGTTTTGGTACAGCATCAAGTATTGTTTCCGCAATGGAATACGCAATCAATCAGAAAGTAAGTATTATCAACTTGTCTTTGTATGCAAAAACAAGTTTATCAACTTCAGTACTTGAATATGAAGTGAAGAAGGCTCAGGAAGCTGGAATCATGGTTGTAGGCGCTGCAGGTAATGATGGTGCTAACGTTGCTGATTATATGCCTGGTTCTATTGAAGAAGCATATGTCATCGGTGCAGCGGATGAAAAAGGTGCAAGACTTAAAACATCTAACTACGGTTCTACTGTAGATTATAATGTTGTTGCAGGTTCTACATCTGAAGCAGCTGCAAAATTCACGGGTTTTATTTCAGTAAATGGTATTGAAGGTGTATCTGGTGTATTAAATCAGGGATTGATTTATGCAACAGATTATGCAAATTCCGATATTGTTGTTGATGGTAATGACGATTTCAGTAAATATACTTTAGATGAAAGTAAAGACGTTCATGTAGTCTATACAATCATTGACGGAAGTAAAGTTGGAACAGATATCAATCTTGATGATTTGTTCTATAATAAAGATGGTTCTGCCAATTTAGATGGCGTTAATTCTTTGATTATGTCAAAGGAAGTTTCCGTTAAGGTTTATGCTGTTGGTGATGGTACATACAAATTTAAAATGAATGCACCATTATTGAATGGATATTCTATGACAGATGTTTATCCAGAAGTTGATTTTGGTAAGGCTAACTTAAATGGTGAAATCATTACGGATGGTGTTTCTTTTGATGCTAAAACAGGTGTTGCCACTGTAAGTGAAGCCGCTCTTGAAAAACATGATGGAGATTATGCTAATTTGCTTGTTCAGGCTGTTGTTCCTGTAAATGGAATTGATGCCACAACAACTGTAAATGCCACATTTGTTGATTCACATGGCAAAGAAACAAAAGGTGTTGCAAAAGAAGTTGGTAATGCTCCTGTAGCAATGAAACTTAACATTAAAGGTTCTGATTCTGATTTAGTTGCATCTGATTTTGATGTTTATGTAGATGGTCAGAAAGTTGATGCTGGTAATGTTTCTTATGATTCTGAAACATCAGTTATTAGTGTAAATTCAGCTCCTGCTGGTTTAGTTTCTGAGATGAAGGTTGTTTGTAATAAACAGTCTGATTCATTGTTTACAGTTGCTGCAAAATGGACATCAGACCGTAAAGGTCAGTATAAGGGTATGACACCAAGTTTTTGGTTGAAAGATGGTACTGATACAAGTAAATTAAAGGTTGGTGCTACTGATTCAGCAACATCATATGTATATGCACCAGACCAGTCACCAGGTTTTCCAAATCATGGACCTAGCAAAACGTTAGGTAATGCTAGTATTCGAAGTATGACTGGTTATGATGGTGCGTTTGGTAAATTGTTTGGTTGGATTGGTATTCCTACTAAATTGTTTGGTGTAGATTTTACTTATACAAAAGATGGTAAGAAAGTTTATCCAACATGGAATAGTAGTGCATCAAATATTAACTGTGCAATCCCATCGTGGTGTCATCATTTAGCAAGAGCGAAAAAGCATGACGCTACCAAACAAACTGTAACAGTTAATTTCCGTATTGTTGATGCTTGGGAATCAAATAATGTTAAATATTATGCTTTAGGTTATGTTACTGAAGAGCCTATTGCGAATGCTGGAAGTTCTGGTCAGTATGGTGGTGGTGTTATTGCATTTGCCGTAAAAGACAGTACTGTTGAGCTTGAAGTCAGCAAGGTTCCAGATACAACAACTGATTGTTGGCAGTTAATGTATAAACATGGTCGCAAACCTGAAGGTTTGTTAGCTCCTTATCAGGATTTGACAACAACATTCAGTGTGTGGACTGTACAATCTGATGGTAAGACACCTAATAAAAAATTAGGAAGTTTTACAACAAATAAATCAGGTAAATTTACAATTAATTCTAAGACTGTTTCTTGGGCTGATAAGCTTGAGAAAGGTACGAAATACGTGATTGTCGAAGATACAGCTCCTAAGAACTATCTGAATGCACATGCAAAGACAAATCCAGGAATTGAAGGTCGTTATTATAAAGGACCGGTCGTATTTACAGCTTCTGAAAAAGGAACTGTTGAGATTTCTGACCCAGGTTCAAGTGACCCTCAGTCAATGGCTGTAATCAAACATGTTTCTGGTCGTACGTTTGATGACGTAACAAGTGCTTTGCAAAAAGAGTTTGATTTTTCAACTGCTGAGTTTGAAATGAAGTATTATGCTGAAAATACAGATGGTACTTTTGAGTTAAATGCAACTTATATATTTAAGTTGAAACCTGTGTTGAGACAGTTTGGAAACTATAAGTATTGGGCAGTAAACTTATCTAGTCAAGAGTCTTATGTTGATGGCAGTGCTTCATTTTTACCAATAAATTCATCAGGTATTATTAATATGCCAATTGGTAAGTATGTTCTTCATGAGACAAAAGCTCCAGTTGGATTTAAGACAATGCAGGATATGGTAATGACTATTTCTTATGCAAATGGTTCTATTCCGGGTACTGGTCAGCCTGCTGCAAAATGGGTTGATTACAATACTGCGATGCCGATTACAGGTTTGAAACCAGATGGTGTGTCAATTGTTCAGGATGAAGATACTCCTTGGATGAGCATCAGTATTGAAAAGACTACAAAAGTTGTTCTTCCAGGTACAACCCTTGAAGGTGTCGAATTTGCTGTTTACAATGACAACAAAGATGCAATCACCTTAAAGAATTATCAGTCAACCAAAAAGGTTTATCAGCCAGGTGAAGAAATCACTGAAGTTCGTATGACTATTAAGAAAGATGAGAACGGTAAGTATGTTGCTAAAACACTAAATGTTTTACCATATGGTTCTTATTCAGTAAAAGAGGTAAAGGGTAATGACTATTATCCATTGACTGATGATACAAAAGTAGAAAAAGTAACATTTAGTCCATCTGAAAATCCACAGGCTGTTGATATGACAAAGTTATTACCAGCATTTACAAACATTCCTGTTTTTGGTGGATTCTCACTTCAGAAGGTTGACTGGATGAAAGCTGTTTATACAGAAAATGGTGCAACTGACCATGGTAATGCAAATCTTGCAGGTGCTCAGTTTGCAATTATTCCAGTTTCTGATACAGAAAATGAAGATATGCTTGTTGCAAATGATGTAATGACAGGTGTTGATATTTCATCTTATGAAAAGATGGATGCAACAACTAAAGTTGTAAAAAGTACAAGTTTACCTACATCAGCAACTTATGACCAGTTATTAGCTGCATATGATGCAGGTCATAATGCAGGTGTCGTTACAACTGATAGAAATGGTAATGTAACAACATCAAGTACAGCATTAGCTTACGGTAGATATTATATTATTGAAATCAAAGCTCCAGAAGGATATGAGATTAATAAGAATTACCTTGGTGTAGTTGATGTGGCTAAGCCTACAAAGACTATTAGAACACCTAAGAATCAGCATCCTGCAACTGGTGATGATGTCAATGAATTGATTTATACTGCAGGCTTGAAAGTTAAGAAGATTGATTACGAACGTGATTTGGAAGAACACGGTGATGCTTCTTTAGCTGGTGCTGAATTTACGATTGTAAATGCTTCTAAAGCAACATCAATCAACTATGCAGATAACGAAATTAAAAATGCTCCGCTTGCTGGAACAGATGTGACATATTCTCAGGTATTGCAGTATGCAAAAGACCCATCTTATGTAATGGAAACTATTACTACGGATAAGAAGGGTAATGCTCAGACATCTAAGCATACTTGTCCGACATTCCAGGGAAAAGAATCACTGCCTTACGGTACTTACTATGTAATCGAAACAAAAGCCCCAGAAGGATATTTTGTAAATACTACATGGGTAGGTATGGTTACTGTTACAGCAAAGGATATTGTGTATACACCTACTGTGATTCAAGGTAAAGATTATCACCGTACAGAACTTCATAGTTCTATTAAGACAGTAGATGGCGACGAGTATGGTACAAGAGACCAGATTTGGCGTTCCGGTGTTCGTGTCTTTAAGACCGACCTTGAAATGAAAGATGCTACACCTCAGGGTGATGCAACTTTGAAGAATGCAACATTCAGAATTATTAATATTTCTGATGCTCCATCTCGCAATTATCAGGATAAAGATATTCCGACAGCAAAAGCTGTACTTGGAAACAAGAGAGACTGGAAGTCAGTTTCTGATTTGGATGACAAGTACACAATGCAGCGTATTACAACAGATGAACAGGGCGTTGCTCAGACAGCAAAAGATGCGTTGCCATATGGTACATATTTGATTGTTGAAGAGCAGGCTCCAGATGGATATCTCTTGAATGGTGAGACTGTTGCTCGCGTTGTTGTAAGAGACGATAACAAGTTGATTACACTTGGTGACAATGCTTCAGCCAGAGGTTCTGTTTGTGATTTGGTAACAAAGGGTGACCAGTTATCAGATGATTCATTTGATGATGCTGTACGTCGTGGAGACCTTTGGTTCCTGAAAGTCAATATTGACGGTGAATACAAACAGTATATTCCATTCTTGATTTCGCATATTCGTGTAAATGAAGATGGTTCAGAAACTGTAACTGAAAGCCACGTGATTGTTTGTGATGAAAACGGACTTGTTAATACAGCTCGTGGACATTCAAATCATACAAATGAGGCTGATAAGTATCTGATTGGTAATTCAAAAGTAAGTGCTACACCTGAACAGTTGAAGGAAGCTTCTAAGTGGGGTGTATGGTTCCAGGGTAACGATACTGATTATCCAAATGATTCAGTAAGAGATGACTGGGGTGCATTGTACGAAGGTTACTATAAGATTACAGAGTTGCAGTGTGATGATAACAAGGATTTGGAAGAAAACCTTTTGAATTCATCATTAATCTATGTAACAAATGATTCTTATGCAAACGTTGATAGATTCTTGATTAAGAATATCAACCAGAAGACAAGCATTTATCATCCATTGGTAGATACTGAAATCGAAGCTGAATCAAAAGCTACAGATGTTGAGTCTGATACTCAGACAGTTCCAGTACGTGATAAAGTCTATGTAAATGATTGGGTACGTATCCAGCATATTTCATCAGACCATAAGTATCGTATTGAGACAAAATTTGTTGACCTGACAACAGGTAAGACTTTGAAACTCATTGACACTGACGACAAAGATTGTAAAATCTCTGACGATAAGGCTTGGGTAACAAAAGAATTCAAACCTGCTAAGAAGTCTGGTACAAATAACACATGGACTGAACAGAATGTAAGTGCTTCTATTAGTACTAAGGGTCTGGAAGGTCATACAATCATGGCTTATGACTATTTATATCAGTATATTGATATTTCTGATAATGATTTAGTCAAAGGTGACTGGGTTCTTGTTAAGATTCATCCAGAATATGACAAGGAAACAGGTAAGATTGCAGAAGATGATAATCAGAAACTTTATGTTGCTGATATTCATACCAATGCAGTTGACAAGTTGAGTGGTGATAGAGTTGGTGTTAAGAGTAAAGATGATGCAATCATTGATACAGTATCTTACATGAACTTGTCTAAGAGTGAAGAGTATGTTCTTGTAATGACTCCAATCAATACAAAGACAGGTAAACCACTTGAAACAAATGCTGATGGTAGTGTAAAGACTGTACAGTCTCCAATTACTTTCAGACGTGCTAAAACTCCTGTTTCAGGTAAAGTAACAATGCCAGAATACAAACTGGATTCTTCTAAGTTTGAAAATGGTACAACAGTTACAATTCGTGAAGTATTGTATCGTGCAGCAGAAGATGGAAGTCCTATGGGCGACCCAATCGTATCTCACGACAGCTTGCTTGATGAAGACCAGACAATCCGTTGGATTGATGTATATACAACAGCATCTGATAAGAATACAAAGGATGATGTTGGAACTGATGAAAAAGAAGCAGTAGTATATGACACTGTTAAATTGTCAAATGTTATCTTTGATGACAATGACCATGATGGTGGTTATACATATACTTTGAAAGGTAAACTTGTATATCAGAAAGATTTTACAGATGCTAATGGCAAGGCTCATAAAGCTGGTGAAACTGTTGACCTGTTAGAAAACGGTCGTACAACAGTAACAATTAAGTCTGATGCTGCTGGTAACATTTCATTTACATATGAAGATGGTACAAAGGCTACAGGTTCTATCGTAAAATCTGCTCATGGTTACAATGTAGCTAAGTCAGTTGATAAGAAAGACGTTGGAAACAACGCATATGTTTCTGACCTTACTGCAATGTATTGTGATTTGACTGTAGAACTTCAGTTCAAAGTTAATTCTGAAGTGTTGGCTGGTGGTACAGTAGTCGTATTCGAAGACTTGTATCATGATTCAGCAAATACAAATACAGTAGTCGTTGCATCACATAGTGATATCAATGATGAAGGTCAGACAGTACATTATCCTGATGTGAAGACATCTGCTATTGATAACAATACAAAGGATGATGTAGGTGCTCGTTTAGAACACGAAAAGGTTGTTGATACTGTTAAGTTGACAAATCTTGTTCCTGGTCGTGATTATGTAATCAATGGTACATTGATGAATCAGAAGACTGGTGAAAAGATGATGGTCAATGGTAAAGACATTACTCAGTCTGCAAGTATCCATGTAACTGAGGATGGCAAGATTATTGCCGGACATGGTGAAAAGGTTACTGTTACAGATTACAATGCTGAAAAGCATGAAGTAAGCGGAACCGTTGACTTGACATTCGAGTTTGATTCTCGTCTGCTTGGCGGTGAGACAGTCGTTGTATTTGAAGATTTGATTCATAACGGTGTGAAAGTTGCTACACATAGTGATTTGAAAGATAAATCACAGACAGTTCACTTCCCTGAAATTCATACATCAGCTATTGATGGATACACAAAGGATGAAGTTGGTACTGTTGCTGAAAAGGCTACTGTAGTAGATACTGTTTATTATGATAATCTTGTTCCTGGACGTGAATATACAATCACAGGTACTTTGATGAATCAGAGAACTGGTGAAGTATATTTGGATGCAGACGGCAAAGAAGTTACTGTAACAAGAACTTTCGAAGCTGGTCAGAAGTCAGATGGCATTACAGTTAAGACTGATGAAGAATATAATTCTGTATCAGGTACAATTGAAATGACATTCAACTTCAATGGTACAAATCTTGAAGATACAACATTGGTTGTATTTGAAAACTTGTATCATAACAACATCAAGGTTACTGCTCATGCTGATTTGAAAGATAAATCACAGACAGTTCACTTCCCTAAGATTCGTACATCGGCTATTGATGTGAATACAGGTGATGAAGTTGGTGTTGTTGGAAAGACACAAATCCGCGATACTGTAAGATTCTGGAACCTTGTTCCTACAAAAGATTACACTATCAAGGGTAAAGTATACGATAAGACAACAGGTAAATTCTTAACAGATGAATCTGGAAAGGATATCGAAGCTGAAAATTCATTCCATATCAATGAAGATGGAACAGTTGATAACTGTTGTACAGCACCTTGCCATTGCAAGGGTGGTACTTGTACTTGTGAAGACTGGGCAGTATGTATCAGTGAAATTAACAAGGATTATAACCATGTAAATGGTCATACAAACTTGGTATTCAATATTGATGCTACAGACCTTGCAGGTCATGACTTAGTCGTTTTCGAATACTTGTATCATAACGATGTAATCGTTGCAGAACATGCTGATGAAAATGATTTGAATCAGACAATTCATATGCCTGAAATCAAGACAACTGCGGCTGATGTTGAAACTAGCGATAATGCTGGTACAGTAGCTGGTAAGTCAGTAGTTCGTGATACTGTTCATTACAAGAATCTTGTAGTTGGACGTGAATATACTCTGAAAGGTACATTGATGAATCAGGAAACAGGTGCTCCTGTGTTGAATGAAGATGGTTCTCTGGTAACTGCTGAAGCAACATTTACAGCAACTGAAGGTTCAGATGGTGTCAATACTGTGAAAGAGTATAATGAGAAGGATAATTCCGTTAGTGGTGATTATGTTCTCGAATTTACTGTTGATTCTACTCAGTTGGTAGGTAAGACAGTTGTTGCATTTGAAGATTTATACCATAATGGTGTAAAAGTTCATGCACATGCTGATTTGTTTGATAAAGACCAGTCAGTACACTATCCAGATATTCATACAACAGCTATTGATAGTGAAACAGGTGACCATGTAGGTTCTATCTTTGGTTCACTTATCAACGGAGTTCGTCATTTGTTTGGTGACAAAGATGCTGATGGTAATGATATTCCAGATAGCAAACAGCAGAATATTATTGATACTGTTACACTTAACAATTTGGTTCCTGGATACACTTATGTAGTATCTGGTAAGTTATATGATGTGGAAGCTTCTAAGAAAGCCGGAACACCTGTGGCACTTACTATTGATGGTAAGGAAGTTACAAAGGCGGTTACAATCACTGTTGCTGAAGATGGTAAATCTATCAAGGCTGCTGATGGTTCAGAAACATCTGTAACAAAATATCATTTGAAAGAAAACAGTGTTGATGGTACTGTAAAAGTTGTCTTTGAACTTGATAGTTCTAAGGCGCAGGGTACAAAAGTAGTTGTATTTGAAGACTTGTATCAGGATGCAACATATACTCCAGATACAAATCCAGATACTGTTGATGCGAAAGATATTATCTATTCACATAGCAATATCGATGATGAAAATCAGAGTGTATCTGAAGTAGGTATTCATACTACAGCAATTGATACAAAGACGGAAAATCATGTAGGTGTTATTCCTTCTGAAAATGAGTACTCAGTACTTAAGGATGAAGTAAACCTTACAAAACTTGTTCCAGGTGCTCGTTATGTTGTTGAAGGTGTGTTAGTTGATATCAATGCATCAGATTTCAAGAATGGTAAGATTATGTATCTGACAACAGAAGGTACTTTGACTGAAGACCGTGCAAAAGCTTACAAAGAAACAACTTTGTTTGCCGCTAAGGAAACAGATGAAGTTCATTATTTGAACTTTGGTTTGACTTCTGACATGGTTCAGGGCAGAGCATTGACTGTATTCGAAGATGTTTACCATAACGAAATCAAGATTTCATCACATCCTGCTAATGCAGATGTAGATAAATGGGATGAATCTTCATTCCAGAATCAGACAGTTTACTATCCAACAGGAAAGACAAATGCTACCGATAATACAACAGGAAATCATACAAGCTATGCTTCTGGTGAAAGAACTGTTACCGATAGAGTATATTTCGAAAACTTCATCGTTGGCGAAAATTACGAAATCGATGGTCAGTTGGTATATCAGTCAGACTTTACAGATAGTGAAGGTGTTGTTCATAAGGCTGGAGACCCATTAGATGGTGCTGTTCAGGCTGTTAAATTCACTGCAAGTGATTCGATGGTTGAAGTAGCATATGCAGATAGTGAAGAAACTGCTAAGGTTGATTCATTGAATGTGACTACATTGCCTAATGGTCATAAGGTCGTAAGTGGTTATGTTCCAATCGAGTTTAAGGTTGATGCTTCTAAGTTATCAGGTGCTACACTTGTTGCATTTGAAACATTCAAGAACAATGGTGTAACAATCTTCGACCATTCAAACTTGAAAGACTTGCCACAGACAGTAAGAATTCCTGAAATTCATACAAATGCCAAAGTTGGTGATTTGGATGAAGCATCTATTCATAATGAAGATGGAAGCTATGCTGAAATCAAGATTGTGGATACAGTAACCTATAAGAATGTATGGACTCAAGCTGAGCTTGATGAAATGCATGAACAGGGTAAAGCTGTACGTTATGCAGATGGTACTTACAGAGTAGAAAAATCTGATATCTATGATATTAAAGATAAAGCTACTTATGTAATGAAGGGTGTTCTTATGAATAAAGAGACAGGTGAAACATTGAAAAATGCTGCCGGAGAAGAATATGTTGTGTATTCTGAACCATTCTCACCTGAATCAAATGATGGTTCTGTTGATGTTGAATTTACTGTAAATGCTGCAGATTTTGTTAAAGATGATAAGAATTCTCTTGAAGCTTTGACAGTTGTTGCATTTGAAGACTTGTATCAGGTTGAAAGTAAAGACGATGTCAAGGATGATGCAGTTATTGCATCTCATAAAGATATTGATGATGCTGAACAGGACATCAGATTCCCTGAAGTTCGTACACATGCATTTGATGGTATCGAATCTGATGTAGAATTGAAAGATGGTCAGATGTTGTCACTGGAAGATGTTGAGTCTTTGTCTAAACAGCATGAAAGTGAAAAAACAACAACTGGACATGAAGTATATGCTACTGATGATATTACAATTACAGACTATGTATCTGTGAGAAATCTTCATGGAGCAACTAAGTATACTGTGAAAGGTACACTTCAGGTATTAAATGGAGATAAGTACGAAGCTGCTAAAGATGATGAAGGAAACGAAATCACTTCAACAGTTGAGTTCGACACAACATCATTGAGTGATGATTATAATGCTTCTGTTTCTGGTTATGTGCCAGTAACGTTCAAGTTCTCTGGTAAGAATTTAGCTGGAAAGACAACAGTTGTATTTGAAACATTGTATTGTGATGGTGTTGTAATCGGTGTTCACGCCGACATCGAGGATGGACTTCAGACAGTTTACTTGCCTGCAATCCATACAAATGCTTCAGACTTGTTGTCAGGTTTGAATGAAACATTGGCAAGCTCTAAGGCTGTTATCTTGGATAAGGTATCATATGAAAACTTAGAGTATGGTAAGACTTACACATTAAGCGGAACACTTCATAAGAAGTCAGATGGCTCTGTCGTTGAAGGTACTGCAGTTGAAGGTACATTCGTTGCCGGAACTGATAATCAGTTTATCTTCAAGGATGGTACAAAGGTAATGGCATTGAATGATGTCAAAGCTAAGTACAATACATCATCAACTCAGTCAAGTTGGGATGCTGCTGTAGGTGGCAATACAACAACTGGTTCTAATGAAGATAAGTCAGACCTTGATATCTCAGATAAGACAGAGTATGTAGTTGGTCGTGATATTCCTGCTGGATATTACAAGATTACACCTGTTGACAATGGATATGGTCAGTTCGGTTACTGGTGTATTTATACATCAAAAGATGCAAAGACTGTTCCTGCTGAAAGAACTTTGGAAACTACATTGACAAATGGTATTGTGACTGATAAGGAACCTGTCAACTATATTAGATTAGCTGACAATATGGTACTTCAGATTGCCAATAATACGGTAAACGGAAAAGCCAATGCAGAGTTTGTTCAGGTATCTGCTGAGGAAGCAGAACTCAACTTGAATAAGACTGTAAAAGATTTCTTTGATAAGTTGAATGCTTCTGATAGTACAGTTGCTGATGCTGGCAATACTACACCAACAGAAACTCCTGTTGAAGATGGTACAGAAACAACAATTCCTGATGCGGATGCGAAAGCAGACGTTAAGGGCGATGCTTCAAAACGTGTAAGTGGAGAGGTATATGTTGTAATGGAAGTCAATGCAGAAGACCTTGGTGGTGAAACGCTTGTAGCTTTCGAATCTCTGAGTGCTTCTGATGATAATGGAAAGGGTAAAGTAATTGCTACTCATGAAGATATCAATGATGAAGACCAGAGTGTAAATGTACCTGTCATTCAGACATCAGCTACTATTGATGGTGCGAAGAGTGCAGATGCATCAAAAGATTCAACAGTTGTAGATACTGTTTCATATCATAACTTGGTTCCAGGTCGTGAATATGAAATGCGTGGTGTTCTTATGGATAAGTCAACTGGAAAATCTACTGGTGTAACAGCAGTTCAGAAATTCACACCTGATAAGGCAGATGGAACTGTAGAGATTACATTTAAGATTGACACAACTGCTTATGTAGGACGTCAGTTGGTTGTATTCGAAGAACTTGTTTCTAATGACGAAAATGGTACAGCTTATGTCGTTGCTCAGCATAAAGATATCAATGATGCGGCACAGACGGTTACTGTAACAAATCCGCCTGAAGACAAAGTTACACCAAGTATTGATACTAGCGATTTTTCAACAATCGGTTATGTGATTGGTGGAGTTGCAATGGTATTATTACTTGCAGGATTGACAGTTCTTCGTAAGAAGAAATTCCATGCATAATCAAGATTGATTTGAAGATGTGGTGTAAAGCCACATCAGATAATCAGTATCATATCAAAAAGAATCAGTGGGGGGTTGGTTTTTACAACCTCCCGTTGGTTGATATGATGTATTTTTACTTTTATTAATTTTTCGCATCCATTGAAAATAACTGATAAATGTGTTAAACTTGAGTCTGAGAAAGATGTGTATGACATGTAGATATTACTTATTTTTCGAAGGATAGGAGCGAGAAAATGAGCTTAAAAAGTAAAAATAAAAAGACTCAAAAACCTCGAAGCGATGCGATTGATAAATCTTCTAACAAAGGTTCATCAAAATTGTTTACAATTTTGTTTCGAGTGATTACATTAATTGCAGTTATTGTTTTAGTATATTGTGGTTATAAATATTTTTCTCAATGGTGGGATTATCATAATAGTAATGTCACGTATGAGAAAATTAAAAATGATGGTGTCGTAGATAATGATGGTGCATCGTTGGGTGATGAAACAGAAGAAATTGATAAGACCGATTTGATTGGAATCGATTGGGATTCTATCAAGCATAAGGATTTGGTTGCTTGGATTCAAATGGACAGTATTAGTTATCCTGTATATCATGATGATGGAAGTCAGTATTATTTAAGACATTTACCGGATGGTACCTATGCAACAGCAGGAAGTATTTTCTTGTATGGAGAAAATTCAGCTGATTTTACAGATTTGTCAAGTTTTATTTACGGACATAATATGGCAAATGGTACAATGTTCGGGTCATTAAAGAATTACGTAGATGATAAGTATAAAGACCATAAGTTTTATATTTATTTGCCGGATGGTACAAGACATACCTATCAGTTTTTCGCTGTAGCGACAGTGCCACAATCTTCTCAGGCTTATACATGGTCGTTTGCAAATGATGATTCATTTAAGAACTGGCAGATGTTTCTGAAAGAAATGTCACTTGTAAATTGTACAGCTCAAGTTGATACGACAAAGAAGTATGTAACTTTATCAACATGCAATGGTTCATATGGTACGACAAAGCGATTGATTATTACTGGTCAGGAGATAAAGGTCGATAAAGTACAGAAACCTGCAGGTTGGTATGATGAATATGCTGCATCTATTGCAAATAAAAATTCGCAAAGACATAAAGTTGCGGAGGATGTACAAACAACATTGTCAAGTATCCAGTCATCCAAACGTAAGGAACTGTATGATGAGCGAAGAAAAAAATAAAACTGATATTGCTAGAACAGAATAATTTGCGTTTAGTGAAATTATGTTTTATATTATAACTAGACAATCCTAAGAATAGAAAGGAAGGAACAAAAACATGAGAAAACATAGTAAAGATGTTTCAAAGGTTGCGTCTCTTCTGATGAGTGTAGCTATGGTTGGTGGTTCTGTTGTACCGAACATTCCAGTTTGGGCAACTACAGATGACGATGGTGATGATGGTGTTACTATCGAAAAGTCAACTGATGGTAAGACATCAGAAGGTGCTGTTGCAACATTATTAGATGATGACAGTGAAGTTGCTGCACGTGCTGCTTCTACTAAGTTAATCATCTACGTTGACAATGAAGATGATTCGACAGGTGTTGAATTGGATAGTTCATTGCGTGATGCTATGAAGACTTTGCTTGGTAAATTGGGTGTTCAGAATATACCTGATGAGTTACAGGTGGATTTTTCGTTTGCAGGATATCGTACAAAAGTTGCTGATGATGATAAAGTTTCTACGTTATATGATACTTTGTTATATCGTTATGATGAGGAAAATCCAGATGCAGATGTTTCAATGGATATCATTTTGTATGATAATGAGACTCAGTATATGAGGGTGCCTGTTCATCTTTATGATGATGGAACTGGTCGTAGTTGTGTTAAGGTAAATCAGTCTGAGATGAAGACTGATGCATCTTATGATGGACTGAAAGCAATTAACTATGATGCTAATGGTGGTAAACTTGGCAAAGAAGGTGTTGTTTCATATCGTGATTCAAATGAAAATTTGTCACATATTGATAATACTGCATCTAAAGAAAATGCGAATTTTATCGGTTGGTTTTTGACGCCGGATGTCGATGAAGATGAGGATGAATTTGATGCTGTTGATGCAAATACAAAAGTTCAGGAAATTGTAGATGCTGGTGGCACATTGTATGCTCATTATTCAGTAGCAAATTATACAGTAAGTTATGCTTCAGGATTAGATGGTGTAGCAGACCCAGAATCTGTTTCATTACCATACGATACTGAGATTGGTGAAGATAATTTACCAGAGCTTTCTGCTGATGGTAAGATTTTCATGGGTTGGTATACAAAGGCAGACGGTGGCGAGAAAGTTGAGCCAACAACAAAAGTTTCTGGAAATATGACTTTATATGCACATTGGTCTGATAACAATACAACTTACACTGTTACATTTGATGGACAGGGTGGTTCAGTAGATGGTGGTTCTACAAAGACTTATAAGCCGGGTGATAAACTTGGCACATTACCAAATGCAAATAAAGAAAATGCTGTATTTGAAGGTTGGTACACACAGCCTGACGGTAAAGGTGACAAGTTGAATGGTACTGAAAATGTTGTTGGCGATGTGACATATTATGCACATTATACGACAGCGAAGTACAGAGTTACATTTAATGTAAATGAAGGTACTTTTGAAAATGGTGCAAGTTCAACAGCTACTGTAGAATACGGTAAAGCTTTGGAATCTGTTCCAGGATGTTTCAGAAATGGTTACACATTTAAAGGCTGGTTTACTGAAAAAGATGGTAAAGGTACTCAGATTCAGGCTGGTTCACAGATTACAAGTGATGTTACAGCATATGCTTACTGGGTAAAAGATACACAGTCTTTCACTATCACATTTGATGCAAATGGTGGTAACGTAAGCGAATCAACTCGTACAATTACATCTGGACAGACTGTTGGTACATTACCTGTTCCAACAAGAGATAATTATTCATTTGCTGGATGGTTTACAAAAGCAAGCGGCGGTCAGGAAGTAAAGGCTACTGATACACCATTAGGAAATGTGACATATTATGCACGCTGGACAAAGGTAAATAAACCGATGACTTCTTTGAAGATTACGTCTGGTGACAAGACAATTAATTTGTCTGATGATTTGAATCTTGAGTATACTTACGGTCCTGATGACTGTGATGATACAGCTGTTTTCTGGGAATCTGATAATCCAAAGGTAATCAGAGTTGATGGAGATAAGCTGGTTGTTGTGGGTGCAGGTACTGCAAGACTTACACTTCGTTCTTCTAACGGTTTGAGTGATTCTGTAACAATTACTGTTAAGAATTCAAACTTGCTGGTTAAGACAGTTACATGGGATAAGCCTGAACAGACTATTACAAATGCAGAAGGTCTTGATACTGGATTCAAGTGGGGACCAGCAAATGCAGACAATGCAAAATTTGTTTATTCTTCATCTGATTCCAAGATTCTTGAAATTGCTGAGGATGGTTCATCTTGGAAGCTTGGCGGCAAGAAAGGTGACGTTGTTCTTACAGTAGCAACGGCAGATGGCAGTGTATCGGCTAAGATGACAGTTCATGTTGTAGAAAAGAACAATGACGATAAACAAGACCCAATTGAAACAAATCATAAGATTATGTTCAATACAACAGGTGGTAAAGCTGTTGAAACAGTTGTTGTAAAAGATGGTGAGGGTCTTGCTAAACTTCCAACAACAAGTCGTGATGGTTATACATTTAAAGGATGGGCAACTGCAGATGGAACTGTAGTGACTAAGCTGGAAAATGTAAAAGCTGATACAACATTGTATGCACAGTGGGAAGAAGTCAAGCAGCCAGAAGATACACGAATTACTGTAACATTTGAGTTGCAGAATGGTCAGAAGGCTACAACACAGAAGGTTGAAAAAGGTGGAAAGCTTGCTTCACTTCCAACACCAACTCGTGAAGGATATACATTCCTTGGATGGTTTACAACATCTGCTCGTGGTGGTAAGGAAATTACAAAAGATACAACTTTTGATGCTAACACAACAATCTACGCTCATTGGGTAGAGACGGCAACAAAAGATAAATATACATTGACTCTTGATGGTAATGAAGGTCAGATTAATGGTAAGAGTGGCTTGACAGTTGTTGGAACAAAACTTCAGTCAGGTACAGGTGCTGTTAACAGTCTTGCTCAGTATAAGGCAACTCGTGCTGGATATACATTTGCCGGATGGATTGATGAAAAAGGAACTTTGGTTTACAATGCAGATGGTTCTGTAGTAGCAGGAACTTCTTATTGGAAGGATGCAAATACATACACAGGTCGTGATTTGACATTGTATGCTAAGTGGATGAAGAACGCTAATCAGTTCGTAATTACTTACGATACTCGTGGTGGAAATGATATTCATCCTGTAGCTTATACAGATGGTGCAATTGTTTCATCATTTGCAACACCAACTCGTGCAGGCTATACATTTGATGGATGGTATATGGATGATGCATATAAGACTCCAGTTAAAGAGTTGACTATGACAAAAGATTATACAATCTATGCGAAATGGACAAAGAATAAAGTTGATGAACCAAAGAAAACATACACTGTGAAGTTTGATTCTCAGGGTGGTTCCGATGTTTCTGATATTACAGCAGAGGAAGGAACTGTTGTTGATTTGGTAACACCAACTCGTGAAGGATATATTTTCGATGGATGGTTCACTGAACACGATGGTGGTCAGATGATTACTTCATTGACTGTATCTGGAAACATGACATTCTATGCACATTGGACAGAAGATGTAAAACCAGTTGTGAAATCAACTGTAACATTTGATTACAATGATGGATTAGGAACTGTACGTAAGATTTCAGCTACTGCTGGTACTGAGATTGGTCAGTTGCCAATTGCAGCTCGTAATGGATATATTTTCCTTGGATGGTTCGATACACCGGAAGGTTCTGATGACGATAAGTCCTATGAATCATATGTGGTTCAGGATAAAGATACTACTGTATATGCTCGTTGGAAAGCTGACGGAACAAAACCTGTTGAGGGTGATTATACTTTGACATTTGATTCTCAGAGTGGTTCTTATGTAGCGCCAATCAGTGCAAAAGAAGGTGTCTTGATTAAGTCATTACCTACACCAATCCGTGAAGGTTATGTATTTGATGGCTGGTTTACAGACCCTGTTGCTGGTGATAAGGTTGAAGAAATCGAATTGCATGCAAATACAACATTGTATGCGCATTGGACAGAAGATGCGAAAGCTGACACATGGACCGTTACCCTGGATGATGGTGTAACAACACCTCATAGTTTTGCTATTTCAACAAAGGATGCGTTCACAGGCTTTACAACTCCTGTAAGGGATGGCTATAAATTTGAAGGATGGTTTACAGAAAAAGATGGTGGAGAAAAAGTTGCTGATTCTGTAGCGTATGCTGGTAAGAAAGAAGTAACATTCTACGCTCATTGGTCTAAGACTGGTTCTGATGATAAGCCATCTGAAGATAAGAAGGTAACATACATCAAGTTGAGTGCTTCTAAGTTGACTAAGAAGATGGGAGAAGACCTTGGTCTTACTTATACTTATGGTCCTAAGGGCGCAACAAATGCTGAGTTCGTATGGACATCTTCAAATGAAAAGGTCATGAAAGTCATCACAAAAGATGATGGTTCTCAGACAATGAAATATGTTGGTGCTGGTGTTACAACACTTACAATTTCAACAAAAGATGGTACTGTTTCTGATAGCTGTGAATTGACTGTTACAAACAGTGATGGCAGCACAGACAATAACAATACTGAAAAGGTAAGCTATAAGCTGAACTTGACATTGCCAGATGGCAGAACTGCTACAGCTACTGTTAAGAATACAGCAAGTCTTGACAGTCTTGTTACAAAACTTGGTTACACTGTTCCAAAATGGGCAGTTGATGGAACTGGTGAAGAAATTGCCAATTCAACAACAATGGGAGACCTTGTTAAGAAGGTTGGTTCTAAGTCGTTTGTTATGAAGGGCTATGATTCCGATGGAAATGCAATTGTAAAAGTGACTATTACAAACAAGGGTGACAATACATTTGATGTAGTGGCATCTAAGGATGTTGATGGTAACAGCAACAATGGTGGTTCTGATAACAATGGCAACAATGGTTCTGATAACAATGGTTCAACAGATAATAATGGCGGTTCCGATAATAACGGAAACAACAACGGTTCTGATGGAAATGGCTCAACAGATGGTAATGGAAATGCTGATAACACAGCTGATGAAATTTCCACTTACACATTGACTGTTGTTTCAACAACTGGTTCTACTCAGAAAGTAACTATTAAGAATAACAAGACATTGTCTGAATTGGCGAATGCACTTGGATACACAAATGTAACTAAGTGGACTGTAAAACAGGCAAATGTGTCTGAATATGAAATTGATGGTACAACAACTATGAAGACTTTGGCTGAGTTAATCAGCAAGAATGGTGACCTTGCTATTATTGCTTATACATCTGATGGTACAGCTCTTGGTTGTGCTAAGGTTGTTGCAGATAGTACAGAAGGTTCTTACACTGTAACTCTTTCAAAGGATACAAATGTAGCTCTTCGTAGTAAGGAAGAAATTGACCAGGAAAATGCTTCTACAGATGGTAAGGGTAAAGACGATGAGTCTAAGAATGAAGTATCAAAAGACGGTAAGAGTGATTCCGAAGCTCCTGCTGTTCATACTTCTGACGTAGCTACGTTGCCATTGTATGGTGCACTTGGCGGAGTATCTTCCGTATTACTTGGTGCAGCAGCATTCTTGAAAAAGAAATTCAGAAAATAATGTTTTCTGATTGATTTTGGAACACCGTGACGCAGGTCACGGTGTTCTTTTTGTGTGTTAAATCCATTGATAAATGGGCGTTTTTATGTTATTCTTTGAATATGAAATGATGTAATTGCGTCACAAATTATAAGAAAGGTGGTATGTATTATGGCTGGTAAAGCTGTGACTGGTAATGGTTCACATAGATTAACAGTTCGTTTAACAGATAAGGATTTTGATAGATTGTCTTATTGGGCTGATAAGGCAGGTCTTTCTATCAATGAGTTTATTCCTGTTATTTTAGACAGGTGGGTGGATATTGAAAATGGCAATTATGAATTGCCGACACTGGAGATTCAGCGTTTGAATCAGTTGGTTGACGTTGTTCTTGGTTTATCATCAAATATACAGTCATTAGAGTCTGTGACAATTAACGGTTTTGATAGTCTTTTGAAACTTACAAAAGGTGATAACTACTTGTTGGAAAATGAAGATGGAGAATTTTAGAAAGGGGATGAAGCAGTATGGCGGGTCCAAGTAAGATGGATGGTGCAGTTGATTTCTGGGCGAATCTTAAGAAACAAAAAGAAGAGGAAGCTCGTCAGAAGGAGTTGGAAGCTCAACAAAAAGAACTTTCATATGATGAAAGTGATTGGGGTATGTCTGGTCAGGTTATCGAAGAACCTGTAGAACATTCTGCGCAGCAGTCTCCTGTTGTAGAACAGGTTCCTGTGGTTGATAAAATGCCGAGTCAAGAATTGGTGAATCCAGCTCCTATAAAGACAGAAGAAGCAATTTCTCAGTCTGTACAGTCTGCACAAGATGTGCAGGATGAATATGATAATCTGCCGGAACCGGAGCCAGAAGATGATGATAGAGCGTCTTTTGCTGAGACTAATGTAATTGATAGTACACCGCACAATAAAGCGTTGGATATGTCAAATGTGCATGAAGAACCTGTTGAAAAGGTTCCATATGTAATGTCAAGTACTGAAATGGATAAGTTGGCAGATGATGCTTTGAGCATGTCAAAGAAGAGAAATTCTGTAAAAGAATTCATTCGTTCTTCCTATAAGGCTGCTCAAAAGAGTCAGTCTGGTACTGGAAAAACCAATGGTAAGTCAAAAAAGAAAGATAATGAACCGAATCCTTATTGTATTGTAAAGAAATTTCCAAAAGCTATTATGACACGTATTCAAAAAGAATTCCCTGGTGCAACACAGTTGGATGCATTGGTTGCATGGATTATGACGCATTGTGATGAAACATTTGGCGCAGTGTGCGGTGGTTCGTTGACTGAAGGTCAAATGGCAATGGTCGATAGTTATGAGAAGGATACGATTCATTCTACATATGATTTATGTGCTGCAATATTGAAAGCACAGCAGAATATTGATTATAAACTGTCTACATTGCAGCTTGAGTCAAGTTATTTATTGTATGACCGTTTAGGTTTCCGTGAAGGTGTACCACCTACACCAGAGCAAGTAGATTTGCTCGAAAATGGTGTTACAGATATTGCACTTCGTGCACAAGACCAGACAAAGGCGTTTCGAGCTGAAGAGAATTATAGAAATGGAAGGAAGAAGTCATGAAATCTAAAAAGAGATTGATAAATTTTGACCTTGTTTTATTTCTTTTTGTTGTATCTGTGTGTTGTTGTGCGGGTTGCTTAGCTGCTTCAAAAGTGATAAACGATGGTTATTGGCATTTAGCAATGGGTCGATATATGGTGAAAAATCATACTGTCCCATCAACTGCCGTTGGTGCGTGGGGTAGTAATAAATTATCATGGTTGCCACAAGAATGGTTATTTGAAGTTTTTTCTTATAAGTTGTTTGAAAACAATGTAGAATTGTTTGCATGGTTCTGGACAGCGTTTCTCATCGTTTGCATTTTCGCAATTGGTTTTGGTTTAAAATTACATAAAAACACAACAAATAAATTATTGCCGTTATCCGTGTTCGGTGCATTGGCAGCTTTGCTGACTGTATCGTTTACTCACCCAAGACCACAGTTAGTCAGTGCAATATTGTTTGCAATATATTTATTTGCATTGAATAACTGTCTGAAATCGACTAAAAGTATGAAATGGTACACTTATGTATATTTTTTAGTAATAAGTGTTCTGTGGGCTAATTTTCATGCTGGAACAGCTATTCTTGGATATATGATACCATTGGCACTTGCATTGATTTTAACAGTCACAAAAAAGCTGGATGTTTTGAAGTCTTATTTTGAAATTGATAATTCGAAAGAGACAATTGATAAATTGTCTTGGATTGCATTAGTAATGCTTGTTGGTGTATTTATTACACCAAATGGTATTAGCGGTTTTATTTATCCAATAAAGTCTATGTGTGATGATACGATGCTTTCTGTAATAACAGAATGGCAGTCACCATCGTTTGGTGATTTTACACATTTTGTTGTGTTTTATATACCGTTTTTTGCGTTTGCATTTTATGTGTTTTTCAGACGCAAAACAAAATGTGATTTTGTAAAAACATTGATTGTGTGTATGATGTTTGCATTATCATTTATGCATATTCGTATACTGATTTATTTGTATATTTCACTAATGGTATGTACTGTTTCTGATTTACCAGAAATTCACATTAATGCAAATTTGAAACAGAAAGGTTTTATGAGCATGGTTATGTCTGTTTCAATGTTGATAATGTTTTGTGTTATGTTTTCAAATATTGTAACAACTGATTATGAACAAATGGAAGGTTATAATAATACAGAATTTTTTGATACTGTAAAGCAGTATGCAGGAGACCGTATGTATAATTATTATGATATTGGTTCTCTTTGTCAGTATTACGATATTCCAGTGTTCGTAGATGCTCGTTATGACCCATTTTCAAATAATCGTATGAAAGAAGTTATAAAACTCGTTTATGGTGATTCTCATTCGGATGAGTTTATTGACATTATGGATAAATATGATTTTACATCAATTCTTGATTTGAAAGATTCACATACAATTGAGTGGGCAAAAGTTCATGGATATGTTAAAATGGGAGAGTTGTCAGTCGGTTCATCTAGTGATTCTTCTAGCCAGACTGTTTATTATTTTTACGTCAAGAAGTCTTGATTTATCAACATAAATGGGGTAAAATAGTATTAGAATTTGTAAAATTCTAAGACAGTTTTTGAGCAATACAGAGAAAGGATGTAGAACAATAATGATTGGAATTCTAGCAGAAAAACCATCGCAGGCTCGTAACTTTGCGAAGGCTTTGGGTGGTCAAAAAGGTGTATATAATGGAGAGCAATATTTGATTGTCCCTGCTCGTGGTCACTTATATGGATTTTTACCAAATCCGAATGAAATGGTGGCTCCAGCATTGGTTGAAAAATATAAATCATGGGAAATTGAAAATTTGCCATGGAATGAAACTGATATTAACTGGAAATACGGTATGAAAGAAGATGCACAGAGTGCATTGAATACAATCAAGTCACAGTTGGGGATGTGTGATGAAATTGTTATTGGTACTGATGATGACCCTACAGGTGAAGGTACTTTGCTTGCATGGGAAATTATTTCTGAGTTAAATCTTCAGGCAAATACATACAGTCGTATGTTTTTTGCAGATGAATCTGAAAAAGAAGTTCAGAAAGCATTTACTAATCGTAAGGTTCTTGGACATACATTGTCATGTATGTATGATGACCCTGATTATAAACAGGCGTTATTCAGAACGAAATGGGATTATCTTTCTATTCAGTGGACTCGTGTAGCTGCAAGTTTTTCACCTAGTGGTCAGATGCCACGACAAGGTCGTTTAAAATCAGCAATGGTTAAAATTGTTGGTGACCAGCTGGAATTGGTGAAAAATTATGTAAAGAAACCATTTTATCAGGCTCGTTTTATTGATGAAAATAAAGTGATTTATACAAACAAGGACGAGCCAACGTTTGATAAAAAAGAAGATGTACCAATTCATAATTTTCATAGCAGTGCTGTTGTATGTGATAAGAAAGAAATCAAATACACAGCTCCTCCAAAGTTTTTGGATTTGGCAACACTTGGTGGTATTTTAGCTCCGAAGGGGGTGCCTGCTAAGACAGTACTGACAACATACCAGAAACTCTACGAAGCGAAAATTGTTTCATATCCAAGAACGGAAGATAAGTGTATTACTATTGAGCAATTTAATGAACTTCTTCCGTTGGTTGATAAGATTGCAGCTTTGGTTGGTGTAGATGCGTCTTTAATGACACATCGTTCACCAAGAAAAACACATGTTAAGACGGGTATGGCGCATGGTGCCAATAGACCTGGTTCAGTCGTTCCATCTTCACTTGATACATTAGATTCTCAGTATGGTGTTGGTGCAAAGATGATTTATGTAACACTTGCAAAGAATTATCTTGCAACATTATGTGAAGACTATGAATTTGAGAAGCAGACTGGACATGTTCAGGATTATCCAAAGTTTATTGGTACAGCAAATGTTCCCAAATCATTAGGCTGGAAGCAGGTTTTTGGTGCTGATGTAACTGACGATGAAGATGATGAGACATCTGTTGGACTTGGTACAAATGCAGACCCTTATGTATATGAGGGTGCAAATCCAAAACCAACGGCTCCTACAATGAAATGGTTGATGAAACAGCTTGAAAAACATGATGTAGGAACCGGTGCTACTCGTACAAGCACTTATGCTGATGTAACAAATGCCAAATCGAAAAATCCTTTGTTGATTGAAAAGAAAGGTAAACTTTCAATGGCACCTGTTGGTGAAACGTCTTATATTTTACTTCCGGGAACACACATTGGAAGTCTTGATTTGACTGAAAAAGTTATGGCTCAGATGAAAGAGATTTACGATGGAAAGACAACGGGCGATGAATATCTTCATGAGATTCAGCAAATGGTTGTTGATGATATTGAAGTTATGAGAGCCAATAGTAAGAATATTACAGCTACAGGTGTTGCAGTTCCTGTTCGTGAGAAATATACTGGAAATTGGAATGGTAAAGACGTGACATTTGCAAAAGAATGGTCAGGTCATACATTTACAGATGCTGAATGTGAGGCTCTTTGTAGAGGTGAATCTGTAAAGATTACAGCTGTTTCAGCTAAGACTGGTAAGGAATTCACATGTGAAGGAAAGCTTGAAATTCAGACATACAAAGGTAAAAAATTTGTAGGTTTCAAGGTTGACCCTGAAAGCATGTCAAGCGCTGATGGTGCTGATAGATATACAGGTGAGTGGAATGGTAAGAAAGTTGCATTTAAAAGAGAATGGGCTGGACACCATTTTACAGATGAAGAATGTGAAGCCTTGTGTAGAGGTGAAACAATCAGTGTAAAAGGTAAAACCAAAGACGGAAAAGATTTTGAATGTCAGGGTGCTCTTGAGATTCAGGATTATAAAGGTAGAAAGTTTGTAGGTTTTAAAATGAAAGAAAATGCGGGTACTACAACCGATGAACGTTGGGTTGGTACTTGGAATGGTAAAAAGATTGCGTTTAAGCGTGATTGGTCAGGACATCATTTTACAGATGACGAATGCGAAGCTTTATGCAGAGGTGAAGTGATTGATATTACAGCAACTTCTTCTAAGACCGGAAAAGATTTCAACGTTTCAGGTAAACTTGAGATTCAGGATTTCAAAGGTCGTAAGTATGTAGGCTTCAAGGCAGATTTCGGGGCAAATACATTTTCAAAGAAAGGTATTCCTGAAAGTTTCTGTCAGCATAAGTTTACAGATGATGAAATGGCTTTGTTGGAAATGGGTAAAGAAGTGTTCATTAAAGGCTTTGTTTCTAAAGCTGGTAAAGCATTTGATGCATATATCAGTTATGGAAAAAATAAAGATGGGCGTATGGGATTCATTTTCAATTTCGACAGAAAATAGTCGAAAAACTAGATGCTCTCTGTCCTTTTGAGGGCAGAGAGCATTTTAATTATCACATTTATGTGTTAATATAAGGATGATGAAAAAAATATTAAAGATTAGGAGGCAAAGAGTCATATGGCAGTGAAACCAAGTTACAGGATTCCGTATGGTTTGAATCAGAGTTACGCTGACATGAGTATTTCACTTAATACAAAGGATGGTACGATTGGTAAAGTATTACCGCTGAAGGTTGTTTTTACATATGTAATCAGTTTTCTCGTATGTTTTTACTTGATATTGAATACGTTTATTGGAACAATGTCCAGTATTCCACAGAAGGTAATTTTTGTAGTTCTTTGGGTTGCTTTGACAATTACATTGGCAAAATACGATACGACACAGCGTATGAATATGCAGCTTGTTCCAGTAGCTTTGAATTATTTACCAAAGTCTGCAAGACATGTTTATACTCGTAGCAATAAACCAGCTACTGCATTTTTTAATATATTAGGTATTGAAGAGATTGCAGATGATGGGTTAATCACTTTCATTGATGGTACATATGGTTATTGGTATCGTATCGTTGGTAGTGCTTCGGTATTATTGTTTGATGATGATAAAGAGGCTATTATCAATCGAGTAGAATCATTTTATAGAAAATGGCATACAGATGCTCAGATTTCATTTGTAACAATGAAAGAAGCCCAGAAAGTTTATAACCAGGTTGCAAGTCTGAAAAGAAGGTATGATAATCTTCGTACCACAAATGCTGACCTTCGTGCTGTCGCAGAAGAACAGTTTGATATCTTGAAAAATTATGTTGGTCATGAATTTAAGAGTATTCACCAGTATATGTTGATTAAAGCAGATAACAAAGAAGCGATGACAGTTGCCGTGAATATTTTTCAGACAGAGGTTGAGAATTCATCTTTGATGATTAAACAGTGTGTTCCATTGGAATACGATGATGTTGTAGATATGTATAAATCAATTTATAGAAAGGGGGACAACTAGAATGGGTTTGTTTGGTGATAAAAAAGAGAAGGAAACCAAAGAAGAAAAAGCACTTCGTAAAGAAAAAGCTCGTAGAGTTGTAGATTTTAGTGATAAAAATCGACCTTTCTTGAATGAATTGAGACCTCGTGAAAAATATGTTTTTCATAGCGATTATTTCGAGATTGATAACCAGGTAGCAAGTATCTTGTCATTTTTCCATAAGGATGGTGCAACAGACAATTTTGGTGTATTTTGGGGTATCAATCGTATTCCAAATGGTCTGAGCGAAAATATTGTAACAATTTGTTTTGAGCAGATTGAAAAGATGACAGAAGGCTGGATTCAGGACCATCAGACAAAAGCCGAAGGTGTTTCCGAAATCAGTGCGAATGAAACAGGTCGTGCAGGTAACAGCACATCAAAGGCGAAAGCAACTCGTAAAGCATATGATATGGATGTGATTTCAAGAGAATTGCAGGATGGTGGTGCTTATCTGAATGTACAGTATCGTTTGCTTGTAAAGGCACCAACGTTGGAAGCTCTTGATTATGCTGTGAATCTTATTGAACGTTCTTATGTAGATAGATTTGGTACATTGGAGGCTGAAGCGTATGCTGGTAATCAGCGTGATGAACTTCGTACATTGTTTAGTAAGAATAAGCAGAAAGTTGGAGCCGGATATTATTTTACATCGCAGGAATATGCAGGTTCATATTCATTGGTAACACATGGTCTGGAAGACCGTAATGGTGAATATGTTGGTTATATGGTTGGTGATGTTAATAACTCAGCTGTATTGTTTGATGTAGATGGTTATTCACATCATGCGGTTGTGGTAAATGAAAACTTTCATGAAAAACTCGGTCGTGTTCATATTGCCGATATGTGGGGTTCTAAGATTTCACAGTCAGCTATGTTGAATAATCACCGTGTCATTCATATTTTGATGGATGGAGTAGACATGAATCGGGTTGGTCCAGAGTTTAAGGATTTGACTTATAAACTGGATATGCAGCATGGTGCTGTAAATATGTTTGAAATGTTCGGTGAAGAAAATGATGAAATGACTGTTTTTCCAGCTCAGATGCAGAAATTGATTCTTATGGCTGAACAGGCATATGAAACAACGGATTCGGACCGTTCCATCATTCGTGGACAGTTGGAAGAGATTGCAACACGATTTTATATTGACCGTCGTATGTGGCATGAAAATGCAAAAGAAAATCGTGAGAAATTGCGTGTAATTGGTGTACCTCATAGAGATATTCCAAGATTGCAGGAATTTGTTTCTTATTTGGAAACTGCATATAAGAAACAGACTGTAACAGCTGCAAAAGATGATGAGAAATTGCACGCATTGTCTGTACTTCGTTCAACATTTAGAAATATGTTGTCTAACAATGGTGATTTGTTCAATACAATTACATCAGATGAAATTGATGGTGCGAAGCAGGGACAGCGTGTATTGTATGATTTCGGTGGATTGATGCGTCGTGGTAAAGGTGTTGTTATGGCACAGCTTGTAAATATTATCGGATTTGCTGTTGGTAACTTAGGCGAAGGGGATACAGTTATCATTCATGGTACAGATTTGATTGATGATGGTGTTAAGGATTATATCGAGACTCAGTTTGCCCATTTATTTGAAAAAGGTGGCAGAGTTGTGTATATTTATAATGATACCGATAGAATGTTGATGGATAAATCTTTTTGCCATTATGACAAAGCTGATTACACTATTTTTGGTAACATGACTGAATCCGCTGTTTCTTTGTATCAGCAGGAACTTGGTCAGACAATTCCACCAGATTTAAGTGCTCTGATTACGAATAAGAGTCAGTCTATTTGTTACATTCGTCGAGATTTTGATAATGTAGTATTTAAACAAGACCTTGCACTCGGTATCACTTCTAAAAATAAGGTAAAGAAAAAGAACAAATTTATTAAAAGGAGGTAGATACTGTGAGTGCTGTGAAAAGAAAAAAAAATTATCGCTTTGCTTCTTTTCTGTTAGCAGTTGTCACTTGTATGGGAATGTTTTTTCCAACAAGTGTATATGCTACAAATTCCAGCGGTAGCGGGAATGATGAAGTAGAGACAGTTGGTGATATTTATGATGTGTCAACTGCATTGACAGCCTATGTAGACAATGTAGTTGGTGCAAACAGTAATGATAAGCATAATAATCAGCGTGTTGAAAATCCTGGTAATGTTGGTAATGCCGGAGCTTATGTTGGATATGGTGATTCAAAACAGAAGTTTCAGGGTTTTATTACAAATAATTCAACCGTAGGTTCATCCACATCTACATATGATGCATGGAAAGGTGTTTTAAAGGGTGGCGATACAAAGAAAAATTATACTTATGATTATGTTCGATTTGGTAGATTGCTTGCTGATGCAGGTTTAGATGAAACCTTTGATTCAAGCGCTTCTCAGACAAAACGAACTGCTGTTGGTTTTTTAAGCAGAGTTTTTTATGGTGCATCTGAAATTGTACCATCTGCATTTGGTATTGCTTTGAATTTTTTATCAGCGTTGAATCCGTTTAGCTTTTTTAAAGTTTCAGATATACCGATTGGTGGTAAGACTGGTGGAAATAGTGGTATTCATTATAATAGTGGTAAGGTTGGCATTATTTTGAAACCATTACAAACATTTTTGTCGAATATTTATGATACTATTACAACAAATCTGACATGGACTGTTGTTGTTCCAATGTTCTTGATGTTTAGTTTGTTCAGTATTGCAATGCTTCGTAGAAAGGCAAGTACAACACTTGGTAAATTAGTCATTCGAGTTATGTTTATTGTGGTAGGTATTCCGATTCTTGGTGGATTATACACACAGACTTTACTTGATTTGGGTAAAGTGACCAAAGAAGAACCGACTGGTGCAAGATTAGTTGCGTCTTCGTATGTAGATTTTTCGCATTGGGCTGATAATAATTTGGATGTTAAACGTGATTGGGAATTAGTGTCTACTACGAAAGATACGGATGCTGGCGGTATGGCAACAAGTGGTACATTGCGTTCTTTGAGAACGACTGCTGGTAAGATTAATGCTAATTCAAATTCGGCATTTTCAGGTGTTTCTGATTTGAGAGGAGCAACTGATAAGTTATCTGGGGGTCAGTGGGATGCAAATGGTTCTGCAGAAAGAAAGAAACAAAGCGAAAATGAGACTTTACAGGACGGAATTGATGATTTGTTAGGTCGTTATCAGGATGCGGATTCATATACAGCTCCTGCGTATGCTTCTAAGGTTTCCAAGTCATTAGAAGATACAAATCATGGCGGTACGTCCATGTTGAATAATATGTTTGATACTACTGATGAAATGGCTGATTGGTTGAAACGTACAGAGTCTGATAATGAAGCAATCTGGAATGGAACAAACGCGTCTGATGATGCTGGTATGGATTGGTTGAAATACGGTAAGAATGGTGCTAATAAGAGTAAGAATATTTTTAATGACGGTACAATGTCTGTGACAGGTACTACGAATATGAGTTATAGTGGTAAGCTTAGCTCATTATCTATGTATAATTACCTTTCGACATCATTTGGTTCTAAGTCAATTGTTACGTATTCAAATTCAACATCAATTTCAGAACACACGACTCGTGTACACGCTTCTGTGACATCTGTTGGTTCTGGTGCATTGAAGATTTTGTTCATTGCAAACATGTGGGTTTGTCTTGCTGTGACAGCATTGCTTGGAATTATGTTTGCTTTTATGACAGTGTTTGACAGTCTGAAGACAAGCATTAAGTTGCTTGTAGCAATTCCGGCATCTGCACTTGGCGCGTTAAGAGCGATTTCTCAAGTGATTATTTATACAATTACAATGATTTTTCAAGTTATTATTGGTGCGTTTATGTATGCGTTTGTATCTGATTTTGTGCTTGTATTTGCGACATTGGTTGAAAATCTTGTTTCTTCCGGTGGCGGAAGTACAATTGGTTCTGGTAAAGACCTTACTGATATGACTATCCTTATTGGTGGTCGTTTTATGACATGGATGCAGAATGTATTTCCATCATCTGTATGGGATTCAAATTTGAGTATATATTTGATGGTTGGATTTGAAATTGCATTGGTTGTATTGTTTGCAAGTTCCTTGATAAAATATAGACGTGCTATTGCTCGTGTTTATAGCGTGTCAATGGAAAAATTCATGTCATTTGTAACATTTGCTGAATTCCAGGATGCATTGCATAGAATTTGGCATGGTGGAAAAGTTGGTATTCCAAGTTGGAATACAGATGGTGTCAAGGAAGTGTTTGCTTTCTTGGCTCCTGATAATAATACAGTTTTAGTAAGGGGGTAACGATAAATTATGGATATTTATTTAACAGCGATGTTTACTGGAAAATCAGCTCAGATTGCAGCGTTACTCATCATTACTGTTGCACTTATTGCTTTTGCAGTTGTAGCGATGCGTTTGCGAAAGGGTGTTGTAAATACTCTTGATGAAGCAACTGGCAAAATGATTGATAAATTCGTTTTACCATCAACGGAAAATAATTCATCATCGTCATCAACAAATGTTGGTGGTAATAATACATCGATTTTGCGTAATGTTCAAAATGTTGCAGGTACTGCAGGAACTATGGCTATGGCTGGTAATCAGGTTTCAAGTTTCATAGATAAAATGAATGGTAAATCTGGTGATGTTGCTGGTGGTGGTAATAACAACAATAATGGTGGCGGTGGTGCTGGTATTTTGGCTGGTAACCATAAGACAGTTGCTTCTGGTTCAGGTGATGAATATTCAACTGATATGAATGTAAATCAGAACACTGGTGGAGCTGAAGTTAATTCTCAGAAATCTGCGAATAATAGTTCTTCTACAGATGCAGCAAATACTTCTTACAGTTCTGATAATGGTGTGAATAACACGGATAAGAATGTGGAATCTTCAACAGATAATAAGTCAGCATATGCTGGTGGTGCTATTTTGACGAATGGTGCTGCAACAAGTGGAGAGTTTGCAACAAATGGTTATATGAATGCAAAATATTCAGCTGACCAGTCAGATAAAGCAGCTGCAAAAGCTGTTATGGAATATGATACTCTTGGCGGTGCAAGTAGTGCAAATACTAAGAATGTTGCTGTAGATGGTGACGTAAAAGGTGCTGGTGCTCATGCAAATGCTAAAGGAGTGGCTGTCAATGTTGAAGGTGGTGCCGCAGGTACTGCTGGACAAGGTGGAGCAGCTGGAGCTGCAGGAAACAGTGAACTTAGAGGTGTTCAGGTTTCTGATGGTTCTAATGGCGTAAATGGTCATGATGCATATGCTGATGCTCAGGCTGGTAAGAATGGTATGGCTGGAAAATCTGGTGATGCTTATGCAAATGGCGGAGCTGCTGGTCAAGCAGGTGCTGGCGGACATGCTGATGGTGTGAGAGGTGTTCACGCCGAAGGCGGTGAAGCTGGTCGTGCAGGCTATGGCGTCGGCGGTCAGGCTGGTGCATCTGGATATGGTCAAGGCGGAGCTGCTGGAGCTGCAGGAAAAGCCGGATTAGGTGGTAATGCTGGTGCTGGAGGTCGAGCTGGTGCCGGAGGTCAAGCAGGTTCAGGTGAACAAATGCGTAATGTATATGGTATGACTGGTGCAACGCATACAAGTGTTGATGGAACTGGTGAAGCCGTTCCTGGTGCAGCTGGAGCTGCTGGTGCTAATGGTTCTCTTGCTCGTGGTGGTAGTGAAAGTGCATCATACTATCGAAATGTTCGAGCTGGTGGTCAGGCTGGTGGAGCGGTTGGTCCTGCTGGTAGAAATGGTGTCGGTGGAGCTGGCGGAGCTGCTGGACAGGCAGGTGCTGGTGGACAGATGAGAATGGCTCAGGCTGGTCGAAACAGTATGCCAACAGGTATGTATCCTGGTGCTGCAGGGTCTAATGGAGCTGCTGGAGCTGGTGGTCGTGGTGGAAGTTCTATGGCTGGTAGAAGCAGTCAGGCTCCTGCAGGCATGTATAGACAGACTGGTTATCAGAATCAGCGTAATCAGAATGGTCGTAGAACACCACAGACCGGTCAGGGTCAGAATGGACCACAAAGAACGTCATACAATCCAGAACATGAAAATGGTTCTCGTGGTGTGACTTCTCCAAACCCTATTGGTGGCGGAAGCGGAAGTCGTACTGGAGCCGCTGGACATTATCAACAGCGTGGCAATAGACAGCCATCCGGTCAGTATAGAAACAGAAATATGTAATGCAATTGTCCCTTTAGATTAGAATTATAAATTCTTTGAAAAAAATTCCATCTAAAGGGGTTGCGTTATTGTAAAGTGTCTTTTATAATATGATTGACATCAAAGAGATACCTTTTTAAAGGAATCGACTTGAGTTGACGTCAATCATGTAGATTTTTTATGAAAGGAGGAACCTACCATGAATAGTATTATGTTAGCAGTAATTCCAAAAATTATGTTAGCTACCAATTGGGAATTGAATACATTCTTGAATAAATTGGGTAAAACAATGCAGGTATGGGGACAGTTGATTATGATTATCCTTGGTGTTGCAATGTTGATTGCAGCTGCATTCTTTATCGCAAAAGGACTTATGTCACAGGGACGTGGACAGACTAACTGGGCATTGGTTATTTTACTGTTTGTTATTGGAGGTGTATTCTTAGCAGGTGGTCTTGGTGGATGGAATACATTCGTCGATATTTCTAATGGTATGAATAACACTGTACAAGGTCTCGGTCAGTAAATATTGTTTGTGAATTACATAAAAGTCTCCACAATAGCATTGTGGGGACTTTTTTCTTACAATGTTTTATGATATAATTATTCATAAATGAACAGAAATATAAAAAATAGGAGGTTTTTTGCATGTTTTCAAAACATAAATCGATTGAAAGATTTACAAGTGTTTTTCTCATTTTATGCGTTTGTATGGGAATGTGTATTAGTAGTATTGTGTATAAAAAGTCCAGATTTGATGCTGAAACATTAAGTAATCAGGCTATATATACGACTGAAGTTACTACATCTCGTTCTCAGGTGGAGGGTTCCGTTGTGAGCGTGTTGTCAAATAAAGAACAAACGAAGGTGTTTGTTTTGCTAAAGATGGATTCTATGGAAAATTTGTCAACGAATGCAGATGATTATAAGTTGTACGTTGCAGGTTCAAATTCAAGTGGAACATATGCTAGTATTACATCACAACCGTCTGGTGGAGTCTATGTGTTCGGTTCTACAGGTTATATAGGGTTCTATCTTGTCAATTATCAAAAGTTTGATAATCAGATTATTAGTGTAATTGTTCGTAATACAAAAGATTATACATCTACAGGTGCCGATATTAATTCAGATGAAGTGACTATTAATAATAGTTTTGAAAAATTTGACCAGATGCAGGTTTTCTTTAATCCGGGTGCTAAAGGTGTAACAACGGCTAAGTTCTTAGAATCTGATAAAATTGATGTTGAATCAATGTATCGTGAAATTGTAGCAGTTCCTGAAAGTGAAACGTTAAAAGAAATTTTGAATAATGATTTGAAATCAATGTTTAATACAAAAGTTAAGATTGAGAACTATAGAAAACGTTTGACAGATGGTAGTAGTGGTGCAGTAGTGCAGATGCCGGAAGAACCCGATGTTATTGCAGATGATGAGATTACAGCTTCTACATATGATGGAGAATCATTGAAATGGTCTGGTAGTAATTGGACTGATGCAAATGGAGATACCGTTGACAAAGATTATTATTTGAAACTTAAGACAAAGTATGTATTTGCAGGTGGTTATGATTTTGAATGGCAGACCATTGATTTTAACAAAAAAGCTGATTGGTTAAAAGATATTATTGGAAGTGTATCTTTGGATGATTATCTTTCAAAGCAAACGCAAGCTGTTCAGAATAGTAAAGAAAATTCTGGTTTGGATATGGATGATATTACATGGTATCTTGATGATGGTAGTGCATTAACGTTAGATACAGAGTCAAGTGATTCGACAGTTAAGAGTCTGTCAACTGATATTTCTAAGTTGCAGGAATTGTGGAGTCAGTATTATGACACAAAATATCAGTATGAAGTGGAAGATTTGAAAGCGATTGTTTACTTGCAGCGTGATGTTCAGAATATGACATCAATGTATACAGAGAATTTCTCTGATTCTGCAGTTACAATTTATTAAGTTTAACATTATAGCACAGTTGCTTTTGTAAAGTGACTGTGCTATAATTATCTCATAAATGAGCGTTTTTCTCATAAAATTTAATGATGGAGGTATGGAATGATGGATTTATCAAAGATTCTTGATAAGAAAAATGTCATTTTTATTCCAATAGGAATTATGGTTATTACAATTGTTGTAACCATCGGTTCAGTTGTTATGTCTCGTGTTAAAATTTCTAATTTATCGAAGGAATATGCAACTGTTCAGGAAGAGTATGAAAAGTTAAAAGCAGATAAAGACAAAGCAGCTGAGGCTCAGACCAAAGCTGAAGAAGATATTACATCTGCTTTCAGCGATGGTGAAAAGATTGCAAAATATCAGACTCGTTTGTGTGATAATGCAAGTATTTTATTGAAAGCTGATAATGGTTTGTTGGATGAGTCAGTAGATATTGATGCAGCAAAAAAAGATGCACAGAGTCAGGTGGATGAACAGGTAAACAGTTTGTCTAAATACTTTTCAGATGATTCATATAAGAATGCATGGTATACAAGTTTAACAGATAGTTCTGTCAAATGGACATTTGATACAAAATATAATTTCAATGTGTCCGATAAAGAAGTAACTGTGTTATGGCGTGGTGATATGGGTTCTTATGATGAAACGTTTGTTGCTTATGTTACAGCTGTTTACAACACTGAGACTGCTAAGTTTAGCAAGGCGACTGTAGTTTCTGTTAATAATCCTGTTATTGCGAATGGTTCGAAATTGGAAAATTCGGATTTGGTAACTTTGTTGAATTCAGATAAAGTTATGAAAAAACATGATGTTGTAAAGACGACTGAAACATCGAATGATAGTTCTAAGAAACAGGATTTTACGAAGGAACAGCAGACAACAGAAAATGATGAGACTGAGACAATCGAATCCACCGAAAGTCAATCAACTGAGTCTTCAACAGAGGAGTCATTTGATGATTCTGGTATTCAAGTTGAAGAGTCGTCTAGTTCAGAGAATACTAACAATGGAGGTGACAATTAATGGATTTTGAATTATTTCTTGATGATTTGAAAGAATGGGCACAGAAGAATACGAAGATGATTGTTTTGTGTGTTGTTGCATTTATTGTATTGCTTGTTGGTGGTAAGGTGAGAGGTTCTCAGAGAGCTGCTGTAACAAATGCAAGTAATCAGGTAGCACAGATGAAAAGTCAGATTCAGGTTGATAAGACAAAGTCTGATGCTACGGCTTCTGTGACATCTGATGGATTGGATGAATCTCGTGTGAAAAACGATGAAGCAGTTCTTGAAAAATTTTTTAAGGTGACATTTTCATTCAAGAATGAAGATGAATATGTGGATGTCCGTTCTGATGCGAAGACAACTTTAGCATCTGCTGAGTCTGAAGAATTTTTTGAGACGTTTTATCAGGAGTTGTCTGAAGAATTAGCTGAAGGTTCCCAGGCTCCTACAGATTCACACCCTCGTAAGAGTGGTGAAAAGTATGATTGTGCATATAAAGAGTCAACTTCATATGTATCAGCTATTGAGGATGGTATTTATACATATATTAGTGATGTAACTTTGACAAGTAATTCGAAAGATTATGAAGTTGTGATTTTATCAAGTGTTGATGCCGATGGTAATATCACACATATTGAAGGATACACAGTAACTCAGTAATAAAGAAAGGATTGTATTATTATGGCAGATAAGACAAACGGGGATAAGAAAAAATTGAAATTGGACAGTAAGTTAATTGTTGCAAAAGTGATTGCATTTGCAGTATTTTTAGTTGTGATGCTGTTACTTTTTACAGAAGTTGTTTCTATGACAATATATGGAGTTCCATATATTTCAACAGAAATTGCAAGAAATTTTGGCGTGCAGACTGGTGCAGATTGGGTAGCTGGTTCTATTCTTTGGTTTTTACCATCTGTATTTATTGTAATTATTCTTGCACAAGTTCATTTTTATGCAATCAAGGCGATTGTAAAGAAAATGTGGAGATGGATGACCAGTGTGATGAAGCAGTCATCATACTAAATATCATTTTCACGACATATCATTGAAATTTAGCCGTGGATAGTGTATTATATAGATAAAGCGTGATTTATGAGGAAAAATACACCCTTCACGGCTTTATTTATTTCATATTTTGAAGTAAATATCAATTCCATTTCCGTGTTTGATTGGAAATGTGTTTTGAAATTTTGTTTAATTAAAAAGAGAAAGGAGCACATGTTACATGAGCATGAAGTTAAGAGCGTTATTGCTTGACAATTATAGAGCAAAATTGGAACAGGCATACATGCGTAGTGAAGACGTTATCGTTCTTCAGAATGTTCCGTGCGAAATGGAATTTCAAGCCGATGCAGGTTGGATGGAACATGAGGGTGAAAAAAACCAGTACCTTCCAGTATTCCATTTGAGTGGAACAATTAAAGGGGTACATGGTAATTTCCCATATAATGTATCTTCTTTAACATTTTCAGATGCTGATTCTGCAACAAAATTGCGTAAAGACATTTTGTATTATATGGCACCAAAGGAATTGGCGCATCTGATTGAAACAGGTAAATTTTATACAAAGAAATTTGTATTACCTGAGATTTTGACACAGAATTCATATTCATTTCCGGTGCTGGTCAATTTAACAATTGTACCACCTCCAAATCCAGCAGAATATGAAAAAATGTCATATTCAACTGGTGTACAGGATAATGCGGTTGATGGCATTGACCGTAATAACTTGCCAATTTTCTATATTGGGTTTGCAGGAACTGGTGTGAATCGTAAGAAAGATAAATTGCTTGATTATTATGGTATTGATTTTGATGAAGATTATCCGATGTATGCATTGACAGCGGAATCATCTGGATATACAGACCCTCCGTTGATTGATTATATTACAGAGCCAGTTGAAGAAATTCAGGAAGAAGCTGAAGCATACGAAACTAGAGAGTTGAGTGCTGAAGAAGAAGCTGAAATGATGCGTGCACAGCAGGCTGAACACGAAGAGACTCCGGCATACAATCCACAGGATGATTATCAGATGAATGAGGAAGATATGTTGCTTGCTCAGGCTGATAAGAATATTGAAAAGCGTATCGAAAAAGTATTACAGCGTGAAAATCCACGTTTGTTACATAAGGATGTACAGAAATCTCGTGAGCAGGAAGCAACTGCTACAAAAGAAAATGGTGGTAAGGATGCTCTTGATAAGTTAGCAAGTCTTGAAAAACTTGTAAAACAGAATCAGAGTGCAGCGGCTGCTCGTTTTGCGCAGGCAAGCAAAGCACCAGTTAATGATGCTGTAAAACCTGTGGAACAGGTTGTTGTAAAAGAAGAACCTCTCACACCAGCTCAGGAAAGAACAGTTGATGAAAAACATCTTGTCCAGGAAGGACCTGTTGTTGCAAAGGATGTAACAGAATCTGCGTATCAGGTAAATGATACGCAGAATGAATTGAAACAGTCTGCACCTGAGACACCTCAGCAGATGAAAGACGTTGAAATGGATTTGAATCCAGAAGTAAACGAGTATGTTCATCCAGAAATGGTGGATGATAAAGCTGCTATAGATGCTGGTTTGGATGTAGATGAAACGGATGTTGAAAAATTGAGTGATGCAAATGGTGCTGATGTATCAGATGCGCGTTTGCAGGCGAAAGTTGATGAGGCTCATGCAAAAGAGAATGTTCGTCAGACAGCTGTAGAAGTACAGCAGGAAGCACATTCAGAAAAGAATGAATCTGGAAAACATCGTGAGGTATCATCTCGTTTGGAAGATGTAGCTGAGGCTGCGGGTCTTACAGGTACAGAATCTGATTTCGAGAAATAATACATGTATGAATAGCCCCACCTCATAATCGGGGTGTGGGCTATTTTAATTTGATTGAAAAGGAGTATTAAACATGGGACCAAATAACAAGCAGCGCAGTAGAGCGCAATATGTTAAAAATAGGCTTTCCATTCTCCGAGAACTTCAGATTGCACCACCACCTCAGGAAGTGATTGAACAGATGAAAGATGAGTCGAAAATGACAGAAACAGCAGTCGATGCAATTTTTTTGGGGTGCATCAAGAATGCAAGATAGATAGTGGAGGAAATGGTATATGAGTTTAAAACAGTCAGTTGTTATTGTAAATGAATATACCGTGAAAACAGGGTCTAAGTCAGGTAGTCGCGGGGGAACACCTGGTGATTATGTTTTACGATACATGGCTAGAAACCTTGCCACAGAAGATATTACGCCTGTTCGGTTGACGGATGCAGATACATATATTACGAAGTATATGGCTCGTAAGAGTGCTGTAGAATCGTTAGATTCTGTGCCGGAAATGAAAGTTTCTATGCGAAAAGCACAGAAGAATGGTGGTGTAGCCTTTGGTTATGGTGAAGTATCGTTGTCGGATAATCGTTTGAAGGCTGTCAGTAAAGACATTCAGAATAATTTTGACAATGGTAAGACCGTCATGAAGACTGTATTGTCTTTTGATATGGATTATCTGAAGGAACACGGTATTATTGATAAAGATTTTGAATTTCATAATCGTGGAGATTTTCGAGGTAATATTGACCAGTTGAAACTTCGACTTGCTATTATGAATGGGTTGGAACGATTAAGTCGACATTATGATGATTTGCAGTATGTCGGGGTTATTCAGGTTGATACAGCTCATGTACATTGTCATTTGGCAATGGTCGATAGAGGTCGTGGTCATATTATGCCAGATGGTACACAGCGTGGAAAGATAACAGAACGTGAAAAGGTGAGTCTTCGTCGTGGAATTGACATGTGGCTTGATGAAAAAGAATCTGTGAAAATGATGAGTAGTTCTGTGATGTACGATAAGCGCAATGCTTTATGCTATATTAAGAAATTCACTCATAAGTCCATGTCAGAGCAGGGATTTTCTCAGTTTTTAGTTTCTTGTTTGCCTGAAAACAAGAATTGGTGGAGAGCTTCTACTAATCGAAAGGAAATGCGAAAAGCAAATGCATTGGTTCGAGAATTTGTAACAGGTTTGCTTGCAGAACCGAAGTCTGGTTATGCAGATGCTGTACAGAGTATTGAACGATATGCATCATTTCGAAAAGACCGAGAAGGTCTTTCGGATAATGAATATAATAAGCTGATTCGTGACGGTCAGGAACGAGTGATTGAAGATTGTATGAATGCTGTTTACAGTGTTGTAAAACAGATTCCCGAATCGGAGAGAGTTGTACGAACACCAATGCTTGATGCAATGTCACAAGATTATGATGATATGGCTGCACAGGCAGTCAATGACCCGATGGTCGAGTTTGGTTTTCGTTTGAGGTCATATTCATCAAGACTTGATTATCATAAGAAGGAATATCATAAGTATGCTGATTTGCATAAATCTTATGAAGATAATGATAACAGTGTTGAAGATTCAAAGCCATTGGATGATTATTTCCAGGTGGAAATGCTGTACAATGCGATGTTGATGTCAAAGTATCAGCATTTCTTGTCGTTTTTACCGCCGGAAGAAGATATCGAAGATGAGTTTGAAGAATTGATGGAAAAGAAGCGTCGTTTGCGACGATTGAAACAGATGAAGGATGACCCTGCATTTAAGCGAATGAAACCAGATGTTGCAGAAGATTATGGTATTCGAGTGTATGGACAATATGGCGGACGACGTGTAAAAAGTCAGCCAAATATCATTGATGCTCGTATTGAAAAACTGGAAAACAGTGTTAATCAGGATGAATCTGATTTTCGTGATAAACTAAGAGATTGCGGAATGGATTATGATGGACATGGTATTACGAGACACAATGCTTATGATTTCAATGATGTAAAATCATTGGATTTACATCATATGGGATATGATTTTCCGTATGATGTGCAGATTTCAAAGCCGAATATCGATAAGTTTTGTAATATGGCAGCTCAACGATATGAAGCTTTTGAAAAAGCGAGAGAGTATCTTGTTCTTTCTAATCAGGAAGACGCATTGCAGTCATTGCCTGAAAAAGATGTTGAAATTATGAAAGATTTCGCAGATAAGTTTGCTGCAGAACCTGTATTGGTTGCAACAAGACCAAACTCTGGTCAGTTTAGAAAGACAAATACAATTCGTCTTGGACGAAAATACGAAGAAGATATGAAGGCTATGGTTGCTTCAACTGTACGAAGTCTTCAGTTAGGTGAAAATTAATATAGAAAGGATATACAGTTATGGCATTTATTATTTTATTGGTACTTGTTATTGTTATCGTAAGTTCTTGTGCATTTGTTGTAAAAGAAAAGCATTGTTATGTGATTGAACGTTTAGGTTCATATCATACGGTTTGTAATTCTGGATTGCATTTCAAATTTCCGGTGATTGATAGAGTTGTATCAAAATTATCATTGAAAGAACAGGTTCTTGATTTTGAACCTCAGTCAGTTATTACAAAAGATAATGTAACCATTCGCATTAACAGTGTTGTTTATGCTAATGTGTTTGACCCTAAGTCATATACATATGGTGTTGAAAATCCGATTTTAGGATTGCAGAATTTGACTGCAACAACATTGCGAAATATTATTGGTACATTGGAATTGGACCAGACTTTGACATCACGTGAGACAATCAATGAACAGATGCAGGAGTCTCTTGATAGAGCAACAGATGCATGGGGTATTAAAGTTAATCGTGTGGAAATCAAAGATATTATTCCTCCAAAGGATATCCAGGAAGCTATGGAAAAGCAGATGCGTGCTGAACGAGAAAGACGTCAGGCGGTCTTGGAAGCTCAGGCTCATAAAGAATCTGCAATTACACGTGCTGAAGGTGATAAGGAAGCAAAGATTATTGAAGCTGAAGGTATTAAACAGTCTCAGATTATTTTGGCAAATGCAGATGCTGAAAAGATTGCAATTGTAAACAGAGCTGAAGTAGAAGCTGCAAAAAATCTGAAAAATGAAAATGTGGCTGAGATTGTTACAAAATTGCGTGGTCTTAATACACTTCGTGATGTTGCTGATGGACAGGCTACAAAGTTGTTTATTCCAAGTGATATGACAGACTCTCTTGGAAAAATGGCTATTCTTGGAGAAACAGTAAATCCTGGTCCTGCTGCATCTGTGAAACCTAGAGACAGTTATCGTCAGATGGTTTCAAAAGAAGCTGCAAGAAGTGCGGTGTCAGATGACGCGTGTATTAAACAGGGCACAAGTCCTGTGACACGAAATGCAGCGATGGCAAATTACAGCAATAATCATAAATTGGAACGCAGATAATAACTATTAACTAATATTTTAAATATTTTCTTTTCAACAATGCAATTGTTTTGATTTGTGATTTATGCATAAAATGTGGTGTTTGGTATGTGATGTGAGAATTACGAACAAATACTGCACAAAGTATAGCGTACAGAGCAAAAGTCCTGTACGCTATATTTGTGTGAAGAATATTTCAAAAAAGATTGATAAATGAGGGAAAATGATATATAATATACTTGTAACAAATTAAGTAATTGGAGGAATCAATATGCATTGTAAAAACATGAAAAAGCATGTTGGTACATTATGCGCATTAGCTATATGTGGTTCAATGTTGTTAACGGGATGTGGAACTGGTAAAAGTTCTACTGCGAAAAATGATGAACCTCGATATGAAGCGACATTTGATGTATCGACATCTGAAAAATTTGATATTTCGATAGATAAAGATAGTGGTTATGCTATGAAAGTTGATAAAGATTCATTTACTGTATATAATACTGATAAATCTGCGAAGACTTCTTTAGATGTGACAGGTGTATTTCTGGACAAGACTGTTATGAATCAGACACAGGCTGAATTCCATGAAGATAAATCTTATAAAGAGATTACAGTTGATGGTCAGACCGGATATTCTTTCGAAGCGAAAGATAAAAGCAAGAATGATATCAAAACATATGTACACGTGATTCCTTGTGATGGCAGTGATGCTACATATCTGGAATTGTTTTCTACAATTTCTGAAAAAGATTTGACTGCTGTTGAAAAGACATTACATGTCGAAACATCAAGGTAACATCTTTATATTACTTGAAAATGCAAATTTCATTTGGTATTATTTGTATGGAAATTTGTAATTTTTTGGAAAGGAGTTTGAAGGTTTCATATGAGTAGCTCACCTTTTAGAGATATTGTGACAGCTCGTAATCAGACTAAGGCAAAAGCAGAATCTTTAGAGTTTGATGATAATTATCTTGAAGAGAATCTTGAACCGAAGGAAAAGACTGCTTTGACTATGAATTATGATGAATTAGTCAATGTTGAAGTCGATGGTAAGTTGAAATATCCGTATTTACATCAATATACAAAACCTGTAAAAAGAGCTGAACGTGAAATTGTTGGTCGTGAAAAAGAAATGGAACGATTGATGGCTGCCATGATGCGTCCTGAATTGTGTAACGTTATTTTGCTGGCTGAAGCCGGTACAGGTAAGACGGCATTGGTTCAGGGAACCATGGTTAAAGATATAAATCGATTGTATGTGGAAGTAGACCTCTCACATATGATTGCTGATTTAAAAGACCCTAATCAGATGGGTGATAAATTAAAACAGCTTTTTGCAGAAACACAGGCTTTTAGAGAAGAAACAGAAGTAGAAGTTGTATTATTCATGGATGAGTTTCATCAGGTAGTACAGTTGTCTGCCGCTGCTGTAGAAGCATTAAAGCCACTGTTGGCTGATTCTGGTACACGTGGTATTCGTGTTATTGCAGCAACAACATACATTGAGTTCCGTGAATATATTCAGCCTAACCAGCCATTGGTTGAACGTTTACAGCGTATCAATCTTGACCCACCTGGTAAGAAGACAACTGTTCAGATTTTGAAAGGTATGGCAAAGCGTTATGGTGTAGAGAATCAGTTTGTTGGAGATAGATTGTTTGAGCAGATTTATGATTTAACAAATCGGTATATTCCGGCAAACAGTCAGCCTCGTAAGTCAATCCTTGTGTTGGATTCAATGGTTGGTTGGCATAAGCTCACAAAAAGACGTATGGATTTACGTTTGTTAGCGGATGTTATTTATGAATCTGAAGGTATCAATATTGCCTTTAGAGTTGATGCCAGTAAGATTAAAGCAGAGTTGGATGAGCATGTATTTGCTCAGCAGTATGCAACTCGAATGATTGAGGAACGTCTTCAGGTCTGTGTAGCAGACTTGAATGATAAGACAAAACCCATGAGTAGCTTCTTATTCTCTGGAGCGACTGGTACTGGTAAAACAGAAGTGTGCAAACAGCTTGCTCGTATTCTTTTTCAGGACGAACGTCGTTTGATTCGTTTTGATATGACTGAGTTTGCGAATCCAGAATCTCTTGACAGTTTCAGAAGTGAGCTTACAAACAGGGTTTGGGCAAGACCATATTCTATTATTCTTCTGGACGAAATTGAAAAGGCATGTGCTCCAGTAACTCGTTTATTGTTGCAGGTTCTTGATGATGGTCGTTTGATGGATGAAAACAATCGTGAAGTTCCATTTACAAATGCTTATATTATCATGACAACCAATGCTGGTTCTGAAGTTTATAAAGATATTGCGCAATATGATTCATCTGATACAGGTGACGGTAGTTCACTTTTCAAGTATGAAAAGTTGATTCGTGAATCTATTGCCGGAACAACTGGCGATAATAGATTTCCACCTGAATTGTTAGGTCGTATCGACTGTATTGTACCATTCCAGCCATTGTCTACACAGACTCAGTTGAAGATTATTATGACGAAACTTCAGTCATTGATTGATATGGTTCGTGAAAAACATGGTGTGGAATTGAAGATTCCAACAGAAGTTGCTGAATATATCTGTTTTGACAGATTGACCACTGATTCTGATGCCGGTGGTGCTCGTGCTGCTATTGCTAAAATGCAACAGGAAGTGTATACAGGTGTATCTCGATTTATCAATGAACACCCTGATGAAAAATGCATTGGTGTACAAATCAATGGTACACAGGCTTGGAAGGATAAGAGTGTTCTTAACTCTGACGCATATATTTCGGTATATGCGATTCGTACAAATTCATAGTTTATGTTGTGAATTGTATGAAAAGTTCAATTTCCGTTGATAAATAAGAAGATTTCTGCTATACTTTGTTATAGCAGGACTTATGTTGGCTGGAAACAGTCAACATAACAATGTGTTATTTATGAGATTTTTTGGTCTCACAAATATATATAATGACTGAATTCATGTCGCCGTTGAGAAGCGACAGCGGCGATGGATGCTAGTTATTTACAAAAATACAAAGAAAGGAAGACTATCTAATGGGTTTATTTGGAAAAAAGAAAAACCAAGATGTTGGTGAAAATCCAGCTGTAGAGACAGAAAATCCATCACCTAAAAAGAAGGCTGCGAAAAACCGTAAGAAAGTCGGAATGTCTCAGGTTCTCAATGAATCGGTTCCAGCTACTGTGGAAGAAGAACTTAAAGAGAACAAGGTGTTCATCCATCATACAGTCGATGGCGATAAGTATGTTGGATTGCTGTTCAATGTAGCCGATATTGGTGGACTTGATAAGAAGTCTCGTAAGGTTGAGGCAAAAGGTTCATTAATTGAGGCAATAAATTCTGGCAATTTGAAAACAGTCATTACTCCTGCCTTGATGGAAAAAGAACAGCTCGTTTTCATTCCAGATGCAGAAACACTCACAAACATGTTGGAGTATAGTTTGTTGGAAACTAGCCCGAACACAGGTTCTGAGATTTCTTATGAACTTGTGTATGTAAATGTGAATGCATTGGGAAATTCAATTGATATTGAACCAGTTGAACCAGCAATGGCTATGACGTTCAAGGAGGTTTGTGATTTTGCAATTGATGATGAAGGAACTGTAGATTCGTTATTTGAAGATGATGAGGAAGAAGAGGTTGATTCTTTTGAAGATTCTTTTGGTGATGATGAAATTCCTGATTCAATCCCAGATGATGTAGATGATTCTGTGGATAATATTGACGATATTCCTGATATGTCAGATGATGATATTGATAATATCGATGATATAAGTGATAACGCAGGATTTGATGATGATATCGACAATATTGATGACATCGATAACATTGATGATGTTGACGGAACGGTTGATTCTTATGATGATTCTTCAGTGGGTTATTCGGATGATGGTGTTTATGACGCTTATGGTAATGAAGGTTATGACGAAACTCAGATGGACCAGGCTCCTGAAGAACAGGAGACAGAAGTGCCGAATGAATGGATGGACAGTGTTGTAACAAGACAGTTCTATTCTGATGATTTGGGACTTGAAATTACTACAGAACCTTTTGATGCTCAGTTCTTGCAGGGCAATGGTTTTGTTCCATTTGATGAGAACAGACCTGCAGGTTGGTTGAATGACCAGTTGAATGAAATGGCTCGTCAGGCAAATGCTGAAATGGAGAGAATGCATACGAGTAACTTGTTCTTGATGCGTGAACGTTATTTCAAGCTGATGTCAAAACATGCGGACCGTATTCAGAAGGATTTGGATATTCATGATGAACGTACACAGTATGGTAGAATTATGGAATCTCTTCGTAATGCAAGAGATACTGAATTTGCAAATGTAGATGCAAGAGTTGCTCGTAAGAAAGATGAACTTGATGCAGCGTTTAAGCGTAAATTGCAGGAAGTTGGTCAGGATGCAGCTCGTGCAGCACAGCATCAGTATCGTGATAGATATGGTAAACAGCATGATGATGAGATTTATCATCTTGAAGATACAATTAGAGCATCTATTGAAGATGATTATCATGACGCTGTACATGAAGTCAATGACCGTCGTAGAACTGAAGCGTCTAAGTTGTTAGACCTTGGTATTACAGAAGTTCTTGATGAAGTATCAGATTTGTATATGGCTGCATTATCGGAAGAAAATGTTCGATATAAAGAGCTGGAAGAAAATATGAAGGCTTTTGCTGATGATAACAGAAGAAATGATATTTCTCGTACAAATACATTGGCTGAAGAACTTCGTCAGAAACAGAAGGCAGATGTTGTACTTGCTGAACAGACTGAAAAGATTCGTAATCTTCAGGCTGGATTTGATGCTGAAAGACAGTCATTACAGGCTGAAATTGAAACAATTCGAAAAGACAATACGGCTCGTATTGCAGAAATCAAAGGTCATTCAGAAGAAATTGTTGCTCGTGAAAAAGAGCGTAATGAAGATTTGCAGAGACAGATTGATATTCTTCGTGACCAGAATGAAAAGATTTACGAGAAAGCAAAAGATGAATGTGCACATCAGCTTGCTGAAAAGCAGGGTGAAATTGCAGCACTTCACGATAGACTTGGCGAAGCTGCTGAGTTGCAGAAGAGACATAGTCGTATTGCTACATATTTGGTTGTTGCGATTGCAATTTGTACAATCGGTATTGGATATATCTTTGGTACATTTGTAAGTGTTAACAGAGATTTGAAGGTACAGCAGCAGACAATGACTCAGGAGTATAATAACACACAGAAGAATTCTTCTGATGCTTCTAGCAAAAAATAAATTACATTTCCGATTTGATTTTGATGAGGAAAATGTTTTAACTTTAGTATCAGAAAGGAGAGTAATTTGTTTTAATTGCTCTCCTTTTTGTTATATATAAATATTTTTATGAAAGGAGACGTGTGTATGGGATTATTTAATGTAAACCGTACAAACAGTGAAATCTTGGCGAGTAGACGTCCGAGTGAAACATTACAGAATCGTGATGTTTTTGAAACTCAGCAGATGGAACGAAGTACACTTGGTAAGCCTCAAACACCTACGAGTCGTATCGTATTGACTGTAATTGCAGGTGTATTGATTGCAATTCTGGCTTGGTTACTTGCATCTTTCTATCAGTTTGTTGTGGATGGTGGCTTGCGTGCTGGAATTTCTGGAAATTTCGCAAACCCGTCAGCATTTGGATTTAGTGATTATACAGGATTTACTTTTGGTAAGTTCTTGTTCACTGTTGGTGTTACTGGTGGTTCATGTGCAATTTTGTATGCTGTATTGATGCGAAATTTGGATGTACAGAATCGTTTACATGATGCAAAAGATATCAATCAGTATGAAAACGACCAGCATATCGCTTTGCCAGATGAATTGCAGAAGAAATTCGATTGGTTCCCAGATGTTGGTGCAACATCGGATGTTCAGTTTTCGTCTATGATTTCACACATGGCGTTGTCTAATAAAGGTATTAAGTTAGTACCTGTAGCACAGCGTGCGAAATCAGATATTGTCGATGAGGATGGTGAAATCGTCTTATACAAAGGTGAAGTCTTGCGTGATGATGATGGAAATGTTTTGTATGATAAGGACCGTTTGATTGACACAAAGTTCATGGATGCTTTGTTTGATGCATCAGGATTGCCGAAAGGTAAAGGGTCTGATAATTTTCGTGTATTTTATGATGCAACGAAAATTCCGTACAATCCGGGAAACAAAGACCGTGATAAGTTAAAAGGTAGTAAGGAAAAACCGTTGAATACGGTTGCTGACTTAATCAATCGAGATTGGCAGTTACCTTATTACGAACCTCAGCGACCAGGAGGTGCATATTTGGTCGATACAGCTCCTGTAAATACCATGGTTTTGGCGATTACTCGTGCTGGTAAGGGTCAGACTGTGATTGAACCTACGTTGGATATGTGGACGCGTGAACGTCGTCCTAACAATATGGTTATTAATGACCCTAAGGGTGAATTGTTGGTTAAGTTTTATGTAAGAGCAACTGTACGAGGCTTTCAGATTGTGCAGTTTAACTTGATAAACGCTATGAAAACTGACATTTATAACCCATTATGTTTAGCAGCGGATGCAGCACGAGAAGGTGATTTTACAAAAGCTGCTTTGTATGTTGAAAATATTGCGGATGTCTTCTTTCCGTTAGATGGTGGAGATGACCCTGTGTGGCCTAACGCTGCGAACAATGCGTTTAAGCGTGCTGCATATGGTCTTATTGATTACTATCTTGAAGAAGAAAAGGAACTTCGTCAGTATGCTGAAAAGCATCACATGGATGAAAAAGTACTTGCAACAAAGATTGATAATATGTGGGGTAAAGTAACACTTTACAATACATATCAGTTGTTCGTACAGTTGACGTCTAAAAAACTGAAGAATCCGGCAGTAGAGTTTACGAAACAGGCGAAAGCTGGTAAATTTGATAATCTGTCAGATGAAGAATATCAGGAAAGACTTGACGAAGTAGAAGTGCAGTCTAAGCTTTGGGAAGATAAACCTGAAACAGATTTGTTGACATTGTACTTCAATGCAACGGCAGAAATGCCAATGAACTCAATGCGCCGATTGGTATCTAATGCGAATAACGCATTACGCAGTATGTCGGGAGCTGAGAAAATGATGAGTTCAGTATATGGAATTGCAATTACTGCGATGGTATGACTTGTTCTATATTGAAAAGATATAGCTGCGTGTGGTAGGAGACCGCAGAACTGATTGTTTGACAACTGGAATGATTGAGTAACGTCTTGAAACAGTTGCACTAATCTCCGACATGCATTTTGTATATTATGTATATCATGTATTTTATGTATTTTATGTATGCAATGTGTGTGAAGTTCGGTAAAGTCGGCAGAAATTCTGTTAACAGAATGATATGCCGGGTGTCAATCATATATGGTGAGGATGTTGTAAACGGACGAACCTTTGACTGAAGGAATAACGATGTTGTGGTTGAGTAAGAATCGTCGCTATGAAAAACCATGATATATTATAGGTATATGAGAACACGTTATTTTATAAAAGGCATCTAAGTATGATTTATGATAGAACAATCGGAACATGGAAAGATACAGGACAATGGTAGGATATTGGTTTGGTCGAAGACTTATAAGTCAATTTACCTGTGTTGAAAAGTAGTGTTCGAAGCGATGATGATTCTTGTAATGAGAATAGAAGTGATGGACACAAGTCAATTTAATACTGTTCATGATATCACCACTGAATGTAGGAATTCAGTGGTGTTTTTCTTGACATTTGTATGTATCTATGATATACTATATACAGATGGAAACAGGAGGTACTTATTGTGAACATTAAGGAACTAAGAACAAAGTTAGGAATGACACAGAAGGCGTTTGCGAATTATTTTGATATTCCACTGCAGAACGTGCAGCATTGGGAACAGGGATTTCGTAATCCACCTGAATATGTATTGAAACTTGTAAACAGACTTGCTTGTCTTGAGTTTCCAGATGTTTTGACAGGTGATGCGAATGATTAAATGGACACAGGAGCTTGTGATTGATAAATTAAAATCCATTTTTGGTGATTTGTATGATTATTCTGAAGTGGTGTATACACGATTGAAAACGCCTGTAAGATTATATTGTAAGAAACATCACTGTTGGTTTGAAAAAATACCGGATGCAATGTTTCGACATGGTGTTGGTTGTCCATTATGCTATGAGGAACATAAGAAAACTGATTATCAGAATCGTGCTAAAAAGTCAAAACAGACAGTCTTGCAGAAATATGGTGTTGAAAACGTAATGCAGGTTGATGATATACAGCGGAAACAGAAGCAGTCTGTTTTTGAATCCTATGGTGTGGATAATCCTATGCAGTCGCAGGATATTGTCAGAAAAGCTCAGATGACTAATATTGAACGATATGGCGCGACATCATACATGGGTTCAGATGAAGGAAAAGCATGCGTAGAAGCTACAAATTTGAAGCGATATGGTGCGAAAAATTTTATGCAGAGTGATGCTCATCTGTCTGTTGTTGATGATATGCAGAAGAAGGCTCAAGAGACTTCATTGCTGCGATATGGAGCTTCTCATTTCAGTCAGTCTGAAGAGTTTAAAAAAGGATTGCGTGATAGAAAATCAAAAGAATTTGAAACGAAGAAAGCCAATGGTACATTGGTGACATCACAACCGGAACATGTTCTGTATGATAAGCTTTGTGGTATTTTTGGTGCATTTGATGTGGAAAAACAATATGTATCGGATGTATATCCATTTGCGTGCGATTTTTACATTAAGTCTCGCGATTTATACATTGAACTGAATGCTCACTGGACACATGGTGATATGCCATTTGTTGATGATAATAGTGATTGTCAGGACGTCTATCAAATGTGGATTGAAAAATCAAAATCGAGTGATTTTTATAAAAATGCTGTTGATGTCTGGACACATCGGGATGTGGAAAAAAGACATACTGCAAAGCAGAATAATCTTAATTATCTGACATTCTGGGATAGTGATTTGCGTGATTTCGACTTATGGGAAGCCTGTGGTTGTCCTGATGGAAAAGATTATGATGTGAAATATAGCTGGATGAAAGGGTGATATATTTTGGCAAGATTTACATTGGATGATTTTATAAAGAAATCAAAAGCTGTGCATGGTAATAAGTATGATTACTCAAAGGTTGAGTATGTGAATTCCAAGACGAAAGTGAAGATTATTTGTCCCGTACATGGTGTTTTTGAACAGAAACCGGAAAAGCATTGGATTGGACATGGGTGTCCTTTATGTGTGCGACAAAAAACAGAAGAAACCAACCTGCGACGATATGGTGTTCGTAGACCATTGCAAAATAAGGAAATTCATGAAAAACAGAAACAGACTACTTTAGACAGATATGGCGTAGAGTTTGTTACACAGAACAATGATATTAAATCAAAAAGAAAAGAAACGGTTCGTGAAAAGTATGGTGTTGACTATACGTGCCAGGCAGCGTCCGTAATTGCGAAAAAAGAAGCTACTAATAAAATTAGATACGGCGGTGTTAGTCCGTTTTCTTCTGACAAGGTTCAGGAAAAGGCTCATGAGACTATACAGAGTCGATATGGCGTTGACAATGTATTTCAGAATTCAGAGGTTAGAGATAAATTTGAGCAAACATGCATGGAACGCTATGGGGTCCCTTTTGCAATTCAGTCAGAAACAGTCCGTAAGAAAATACAGAATTCCTGTCAACGTTTGTATGGGGCAAGTACGCCATTAGAATCAGATGAAATTCGTGCAACGTTAAAGCAGGGCGTTATTAACAAGTATGGTGTAGAAAATGTTATGCACTGTGATGAAGTAAAGAATAAGGTTCTTGCTACAAAGCAAAAGAATCACACATTTTCTACGTCTAAGGTTGAGGATGTCATGTATGATTTACTCGTTGATACATACGGTAAGTCAGATATTGTGAGACAGTATCATTCTCTTAAGTATCCGTTTGCATGTGATTTTTACATTAAGTCTCGCGATTTGTATATTGAGCTGAATGCACATTGGACTCATGGTGGTCACTGGTATGATGACGCAAATCCAGCAGATGTTTTACTTCAGTCTGATTGGCTTAAAAGAGATACTGAATATTATAGGAATGCAGTTGCTGTATGGACAGACAGTGATGTTCATAAGAGATTGACAGCTAAACAGAATAGTTTAAATTATATTACATTCTGGGATAATGATATGCGAGATTTTGAATTATGGATGTCAGTTGGTAGTCCAGATGGGCATGACTATGATAACATTTATTCATGGATGTATGATTGACAACAGTACTGTAAGTGGTATTACTGATGCAGTTCGTTATTATGAAAAATTGTAATTGAAATATCTACATTTTTGTAGATATTTCTTTATTTGTGTGATATAATAGTCATATAAAATAAACGAGGTGGACAAGATGGACAAATTGCATGGTGGCATTGTTTTGCCAAAGAAGTTGACAGGTACATCTGCAAATATAAATAAAATCGTAAAGTATTATCAGTTTCCGGTGTTTTATGAACGGGAACTTGCATTGTGGGATGAAAATCCAATGTATGACGGTGTACCGTTACGTATATTTTTATATTATAATCGTTTGAAATATCTTGGTAAGAATCCAAAGCAGCTTTCCGATTTGGAGATTATGAGAGGTTTTAAGATTGCCGGTATTTTAAGAGGATATACTGTGTTTAATACCAAAGGTATGTCAGAAGTTCTTGAAAAATATGATGTGAAATCAGTTTATGACCCCTGTGCAGGATGGGGTGAAAGATTGCTTTGTTGCTTTTATCATGATGTGAAATATCATGGAATTGATGTCAATGAAAAGTTACTTGATGGTTATGCGGATATGATTCTTGATTATCAGGCACAGGATACCTGTATGGTGTATCGTGGTGATTCATCCAATGTTGATGTAAGTGATGTAGATGCTGATATGGTATTTACTTGTCCACCATACTATAATATTGAGATTTATTCTCCATACGGTGCTGAAAATATGGATTATCAATCATTTCTTGATTGGTGGGATAAGGTGGTCAAGTGTAGTTTGGCAGTCAATCCACGATGGTTTTCGTTTCAGATTAATCAGAAATATAAACAGGATATGCTGAATATTGTTTTGAATAATGGTTTTGTTCTGGAAGAAGAGATTGCTTTGAAAAAGCAGAGTTCTCATTTTACAAGAAAACCAGGTGCAAATCGAAAATCAGAGTATGAGAGTGTACTTGTATGTAAGAGGGTGTAGGTGATAAAGATATGAGTAATAAAAATTATAAAGCTGTGGCATATGAAATTGTAACGCATCATCCTGCCATTAAGAATAGAAAATGTCCGTGGGATGATAGACCGGCATACGATACAAGAGAGATTCGCTATCGAATTGAAGATACAAATACAGGTGTCATTTTAGATGATGCGCAGGGTTATGGGTATAAGACAGCAAGAAATGCATACGCGGGCTATTCATACAAGTCGCAGAGCAAGAAGACAAAACGCGAGAAGTCTGCCAGAGCTGTTAAAATCAAGAAGTGGTTTTCTGCACATAAGGCTTTCACAAAAGAACTGGAAGCTGTATCTTTTGAAATAGCGAAAGACGCAATGTGCGGTGGTTCGGAGAAGTTTACTACAAAAACTCTGAAGTCAATGTTGGATACTTGGGGTTTGGAAGTGGATTTTCCATTGAATGAAATGCTGAAAGTTTTTCAGAAATTATAGGTGGTTTACATGGGTCGAAGAAATACAAAAAAGACAACAGATGAATTTATAAAAGATGCTCGTGCTGTTCACGGCGACAGATATGATTATTCAAAGGTTGAATATAACGGTAATAAAGTTAAAGTGGAAATTATTTGTCCAGAACACGGTGCATTTTTTCAAGCTCCTGCAAAACATTTGAGTGGACAAGGCTGTCCAAAGTGTAGTAGAAAAAAAGCAAAGGAGACTTGTTTGAAACACTATGGTGTTGAAAATCCTAGACAGTCTAAAGTTATTGCTAATAAAATACAGAACACAGTAAGACAGAAGTACGGTGTTGATTATGTGGTACAGAGTAGTGATGTTAGAATTAAGTCTAAAGAAACATGTTTAGAACGCTATGGCGTTGAAAATCCAATGCAGTCTGCTGATGTCAGAAAGAAAGCGGAAGCTACGAATTTAGAACGATATGGTGTGAGGAATTCGATGATGTTATCTTCTGTGAGAGAGAAGGCTAAACAAACAATGTTGACACGATACGGTGTTGCACACGCATTGCAGAGTGATGCTATAAAGGCACAGTGGATTGAAACTAATAAGAAATTATATGGTGTTGAAAATCCACAGCAAAGTGAAAGTGTTAAAGAAAAAACACGAATTACAAATCTTCAACGTTATGGAAGTGAAAATCCATTTGGCTCAGAGTTGATAATTGATAAAATTCATACAACTATTGTTGATAGGTATGGGGTTGATTATCCTGCTCAGAATAAAGAAATTTATCAGAAAGGAATTGAGACTAAACGGGAACGAGGCACTTTTAATTCTTCTACGTGCGAGGATGTACTTTTTAAATCTTTATGTGATGTTTTTGGAGAAAATGATGTTTTGATACAATATGCATCTGATGAATATCCTTTTAGATGTGATTTTTATATCAAGTCTCGTAACATGTATATTGAACTGAATGGGCTATGGACTCATGGAAATCATTGGTTTGATACATCAAATCATGATGATATTGAGATTTTGAATGATTGGACATTAAAGGCAGAAAGCAGTAATTATTATAGTAAAGCTGTTGAAGTTTGGTCAAAACGGGATGTTTTGAAGCGACAGTGTGCCATTAATAATAATTTAAATTACATTGTATTTTGGGATTCTACATTAAAAGATGCTGATATTTGGTTTAGTTTAGGTTGTCCTGATGGAAATGATGCCGTCCTTGAGTATTCTTGGTTGTTATAATATTAAAAGAATGGTGAAAACACCATTCTTTTTTATTTGATAAATCAGCGTTTTTATGGTATGATAGATGACATGGAGGTGATTGAAATGATTTAGAGAATCATTGATAACCAGTTTGTAAATCACATATTTGTGATAGTTTTTTGTGTAGAATGTGGGTTTGTTGATATGCAATTCCAATAGAAAACATGAACAGTGATTTTATTGATGGAACGCCGTGTGCGGTGAAAGTCGCATGCACGGTGTGGACCGGGGGAAAAGTTGGAGATAATTTCAAATTCTTACCAATCGGTATAGTTTCTTTACAGACCCGACTATTAGTACTTTAACATCAGGAACACCATCACAGAACGTTGATTTGGCTGGTTTATCATTCCCAAGATGTATTGGGGTAAGATTCCACAGTGACTATTTGAAGAAATACCATTTGATTGGTATGCAGGCACAGTGGATGTCATATGAAGATAAGAATTTTACCAAAGAAATGGGTAAAGATTTTTATCACGAAGACCTTGTATCTCGTGAAGGTTGGGCGAAGTATTATTTCAAAGGTAAGTATCCACGTGATTTTGCGTATGTACAGTTGCGTATTGTGAATCCACAGACAGGACAGTACATTCATACTTACAGATTCCAGTTCAGAAAGTCATATCAGACATCATTGGATGCTCGTTACTATGTAACGGACCCAGTGCTTGGAGATAAGATTGTAAAGAACGGTGTCTTGATTGAGCTTCAGCCTGGTAAGCGTAGAGACGGGTCAATGAGTTATGGTCGTGGAAAGACGACATTTAAGCAAATTAGAATTCAGAATGTTCTTTCGTCAACAAAGAAGGAAAGAGTTGAAACCAACGCTATTATTCAAACAAGTGTGCGTTATAGTGAGAAACCTAAGATGATTTTCTTAGTAACGCCTTTATTCAATAGGGGCTTCCTGTGTGAACCTCATAACTCAAGGGTGTCTGCATGATTGTATTTATACAGGCTAACGGTATCAGTTGAATAAGACCAATCATCAAGCCTTGCCAGGAGATATGATTTTTATCCGTGGACGAAGCAGCTGACTAAGAGACCCTACGGTCCATTGTGAAATGGATAGCAGGCAATACCGTGCCGTGTTTATATTTTATATATAAAAAGGGTGTAACGACTAGAGTTGTATGACTCGTAGGACGGAAGATGAGTTACTGTTCCAAGTGCCAGGTGTGTATATACTACATAGAGAGATAGTCTAAACCCACTTATATTTGATAAGTGTTAGAATACAGCGAAAGCTGGGGCATTGTTGCCACATTTGATGAAATATGCGAAATTAATCTTGATTTTGATTAAGCAGTTGGTTGACTTGAACTTCGATAAATCTTATATGACGAAGAGTGAAGATGATTTACAATGTATTCAATGCGAAGTTGTAAATTTTGCTGTCTATGACGAAGCTATCATGTAGGTTGTAGATAATTAGTGGGGAAATAAGCTGGAAAGCGGTTTGCAACCGTAATCAGAGAGTGAAGGCTATGCGTAAAAGCATAGTCAACCGCAACGAGTAGGTGGTGAAACTGTAACTGAGATGTTACAGAATATAATCTACCCACGAGTCTCCGCTGTCGGATAGTATGAATGCAGAATTCATGGCAAAAAGTTACTCTGAACATATATCGTAATGGTATAGAAGACAGGATAAAGAGCCTGTCGATAACAAGATTGAATCAGAAACCGTTATATAAGACCCGATTTATGTTGGATAATGTATTGATAAATTATGGACTATAGTTGATTTATCAGAATTACAACGTCCTGCACATCTCGTGAGAGGTGTGTACCCTCACAGGTTAAAACTATGGAAAAGCCTTAAGAGCCTGTCCGCCACAACGTAGCTGGAAACGGCAAGCGTGATGGAGCGAAAGCGGAAAGAAGTTAAAATACAATATATATGTTGTATGACAGGATGATAATATGCTGAAATACAAAGTCGCATATGCTCAATGCGACGCTAAGTTATCATTAGAAAAGGGCTAGTTTAGTTAGGAATGTCCGTAGCGTAAGAGCCGGATAACCTTCAACGACTGGGAGATTGGGAGTCTCCGTTAGTGGTGCAAGCTAATGGCACACACGAAAAATATGTGGACTTAATATATTAATATTAAGTTTGACGCATAGTCTGACCTACGTCCTGTAATGGGAGTGCATAGGAATTGACCTAGCGTTTGTGTTGCGAACAAATGAAACAGAGTGCGAGTTGGGTAACCTTCAATCGGAAGGGCATGGAATTTCTGGATTTGCTACAATGTTGTCCATTGGACTTGGACAGGAACAGCAGTTCAGTGCGACTTGTTGTGTATTGAAAAGATACACTATGTAATTTTTTACATAAACTATTATGATGATGTGTAGAATGAGATTGAATCGAAATGCACACATTGAACTACGGCGTGCGTCGTTATAAGATGTACGAAGCCCGTTAAAGTCGGCAGAAGATGACCGTAATAATACGAAAACTATTCAGATGTGAATGGCGTCATTGATATGTCGGATGTCTATAAATCACTCATGGTTAGTATGTTATATAATTAACTGACGAATCTGGGAATTAAAAATTCTTTAGCTGTTAATTGTAGAAATGCAATGTATTCATTGAGGATGAGTAAGAATTGAACTTATGAAAGTCCTTTACAAGTTTATTGTATGTGATGAATAGGATTAGACCAGAGACCTAAAAGTGAATATGTACAGATAGTCATAATGGAACAAGGAAAGGTATAGAGTTATTCGACTATGTTATATGTTGAAACATTTGTAAGATTATGATATAATTTACATATATTTAAGAAATGAGGTTATGTATTTTATGTCGAAACGAAGTGATTCAATGATTGGTAAAAATTTAGAGGATTTAACAAATCAACGTTTTGGTCGATGGACAGTCAAATACAGGGTTTCACAGCCAGTTACTTCAAAAGCAAAACGACAAGCTACATATTGGCATTGCGTTTGTGATTGTGGTAATGAACGTGATGTTTCTGCGGGTTCTTTAAAATCAGGACAAAGTACATCATGCGGTTGTTTAAAGTTGGAAAAGTTGTCAAACAATCTTGATTTAATCAATCAGCGCTTTGGTCGATGGACCGTTATTGGTATTGGTGTACCTAAAAGTAGTAAGTCAGGTAGAGTTTATAAGACATGGAAGTGTAAGTGTGATTGTGGAACTGTTCGTGATGTAACAGAATATAGTCTTATCCGTGGAAAGTCAGTGTCTTGTGGTTGTTATAGAAAAGAACAGTGTAGAGATTCTGCAACCTATGAAGACTTATCACATAGAGTATTTGGTCGATGGACTGTTATAGAACGTGCACCTGATAAATTTTATCCTGGTGGCGGTCGAGCTACTATGTGGCGATGTAAATGTGAATGTGGTTCTGAACGCATTGTTGCTGGAAATATGTTAAAATCAGGCATTAGCCAATCGTGTGGTTGTTTGAATGTTAAGTCGATAGTTGAAGAACATGTTCAGCAATATCTTGATGAACATGAAATAATTTATTCATCTAATAAATCGTTTATTGATTTGAAGGGTCCAAAAGGTGGTAATTTGTCATACGATTTTGCTATTTATAGTGACAATGAGATTAAGTTGTTAATTGAGTGTCAAGGAGAACAACATTACAAGCCTATAAAGTTTTTTGGTGGCACTGAACAATTTGCAAATCAGCAGTTAAGAGATTCGATGAAACGAAAGTATGCTATTGATAATGATTATCCGTTGATTGAAATACCATATACAATACGTGCAAAAGATGTTGTATATTCTTATTTAGATGAACTATTTTCAACATATAACATAGTCGAATAATATATAGTCGAAGAATGATAAGCTATTCAATCTATACTGAAAAGTAGTGTTCGAAGCGATGATAGTTCTTGTAATGAGAGCAGTAGTGATGGACACGAGTCATGTTGTATGACATGATGGAACGCCGTGTGCGGTGAAAGTCGCATGCACGGTGTGGACCGGGGGAAAAGACGGAGATTGCATCAAAGTTTTACCTATCGGTATCATTAATCCTTCAGACACTCCAGCAATTGAGGGACGTGTATGGAGATTCTGTAGATAAGATTGTACAGGGAAATACGTCAAACATCGTTTTCCTTAAATCTACAGACGATAGTATGCTTGACACTTTGCAAAAGATGTCAGGTACAACACATAGGTCTTATATTGATTCTAAGACTATAACTACTGATAAACAGAGATTGTTCATGCAGAATGAATCTAAGTTGTCATATACAATGACAACAAAAGAAGTACCTGTTATCAGTTATAATGATATGGCATTTATTGCTGAAAGAAATAGTATTGTGTTCCGTGCAGGTGATGCGCCTGTGTGGAATCGTAATCAGACAATTCTTCCAATGTCATGGAGATTGTTTAGTAATACAATCGTACATGCCGGACATGAGTATTCATTGCAGACAATTCCTACGTTGTCATCAGCATTGGATTTCGATGTTCGTAAGAATCAGCCTGATTTTTCAAAAATGTTGAATAAGCGTATGGAACAGGCTTATGTTTCACAGAAAGCGAAAGACGCATATAAAAATGCGTATGGATATTCTGATTATGAAATTGAGCAGCTTGACCCAGACAATTATGCAGATGATATCATGAGCGTAGTGAATGAATATCTTCGTCAGAAGCATAAGGCAGATGAGGGAGAAGATGATTTCGACTATGTAGAAGAAGGAGATTGGATGCAGAATGTTGAAGTGAATGAGGAGCAGATTCAGGCAACTCAGGAACAGGCTCAGAAGCAGGCAATCGCTAACCGTAAGATTTATGCACATGGTATGCTGTCACGAGAAGATTTGATTTCAAATGTCAGTGGTATTGCACATAATCTTGATAAAGATATCATTGCAACTTATGTAGATATTAAAGGCGACTTTGACCATGATACAGTGAATTTCTTGACAAAGAAAGATGGATTGTATTCACGTGATGGACAGACTTGTTATATTAAGTGTGATACCAGTTCAAAAGAGCTTGACCATCTGCAGACATTGGCGAAAGATAAAAATTCGAGAGTATTTGAGGATGCTCATATTGATAAGAGCGAAGTTTCATCACTCGGTTCCTACACCGTTACAGATGATTTTTATCGTTTCTTGGTGACATTTAATTCAGATTGGACGTTTGCTAAGGGTCGTTTTTCTTCTGCTTTGAATCAAAGATTGAACAGCTGATAGATTCTTGAAGATGGGTTGACAAACAGATATCTCCACCTGTATTTTATGGGTGGAGATATTTTTATTTTTGTATGTAAAATTATTAAAAAATGTTGATAAATCAACGTTTTTGAGGTATAATAATATTAGAAATTATCATAAGATAGGAGCATTTTACATGGATAGATTATTGGAACAGGATGTTACAATTAAAGGTGAATTGGTAAAATTATTTAATGGCTGTCCAAAACCAAGTGGATGGTTTGCAGGAAAAGTGCGTACACCGGATGGTACCATGAATGTATCAGGTACATGTTCCAGTATGGTGTCCATTGGGATGTCACTGGAATTGAACGGCGATATTGTAGAAAATGATTATGGCGAACAATTGAGAGCTAAAACAATCACCATAGATACAGATGATATTTGGACAATGAAGCGATACTTGGCATCGTCTAATTTTCCTGGTATTGGAAATGTGATTGCATCTCGTATTATTGATAGATATAAAGGTGCAACATACAATATGATTCTGTCAAATTCGGCAGCTGTACAGGCTGAATGTAAATTGACAGACCATCAGATGAAAGTGCTTATCAATGGACTTTCAAATAATTCTATCAATAATCAACTGGAAAGATTGTTTCCGCATTTGGGAGCAACTTGGATTCGTAAGATTATTGAGGAAAAAGTGTATTGCGAGACACCTAGTTTTGCAGTTATCAAAACCGCAATTACAAAGAATCCATATTCTTTGATGAGTGTTCCGGGAATGTCGTTTAAAAAAGCAGATGAGGTTGCTTTGAAGGATTTGAAGCTTGCATGGAATGATAATCGTCGTGTGAGTTGTGTATTTAGACGTGCAATTGTAGATTTTATGAATTCTACAGGTGGTACGTATGTGAATCTGAATGATATGAAAGATACTTATAAGATAGAGACATTTCTTGGTAATCATCTTGGTGTCACGGTTGATAGTACATTTGTTAAAAATGCGATGTTGAATGAGATTCGTCTGGATACATGCACACTTGAAAAATATCAGAATGAAGTTCATTTATATGATAAGAAATTCAAGAATATTGAGCGTGATATTATTCGATATGCAAGCATGGCTGTAGCATGTACACAGTATGGTGGACGGGGTATGTATCAGCCAATAGTTGATATGAGGTTGCAGAAACTTAAAAAATATATTCATAATCAAAAACAGTCTGGAAACTGGAGTTTGTGTAAAGAGCAGGAAGATGCTATTAAAGCAGTTTATGAAAATCCATTGTTATGTATTTCAGGCGGACCAGGACGTGGAAAGACTCATGTTATGAAGAATCTTGCTCAGAGTTGGGTAACGATTACAAAAGGTCATGTTTTGATGCTTGCTCCAACTGGAAAAGCAGTTAATCGTATGAAGGAATCTACTGGTTGGCTGAAAGCTGAAACGATTGCTCGTGTTGTATATATGAATATAAAAAATGATGACCCTGATGAATTTATTGATGAAATGGGTGCTCCTATCAAATGTAATGAAGATACATTGATTATTGTTGATGAATCTTCGATGATTGATTTTGAAGAAGGATATCAGCTTCTTGATTTGTTCATGGGTTGTCATGTTGTCTTTGTAGGTGATGCGAATCAGTTGCCGCCAGTAGAACCTGGTTCATTTTTTAAAGAATTGCTTCGTTCTGGTGTGATTCCAATTGCAGAATTGCAGATAAATCATCGTACAAAGTCAAAAGAGATTTCAGATAATGCTGATTTGATTCTTGCTGGAAAGTCCAATATGCAGTTGACCAATGATTTTCAGATAGTACCGTTAGCTGATGCTCAGCTTGTAAATTATGTATTATCTGAGTATCAGAGTTTGCTTAGTAATGGTGCTGATTTTTCTGATATTTTGCTTATGACACCTTTGAATAAAGGTGTTGGCGGTGTAATTGATATCAATACAAGATTACAGGAGATTTTGAATCCGAAAACAACAACTCAGTCAAGATGGCTTGATGCAAAACGTAATTGTCATTATGAGGATACAAAAGGTTGGGAGATTCCACATATTAATAACAGTAATTTAAAACTTCGTATCAGAGACCGTGTGATGAATACGAAAAATCATACAGGCGTTGCTTGGAAGAAATACAAAGATAATGATGTTTCACAGAATTGTATTGATAAAGGTACTGGTATCTTTAACGGTGATACGGGTACAATTATTCGGTTCTATTATGGTGATAATAAAGAAGGCGAACCTCATGTAATGATTTTGCTTGATGATAATCGAGTAGTTGTAGTTAACATGGAAGAGTTCATGGAATGGGTACCTGGATATTGTATTACAATCCATAAGTCACAGGGTTGTGAAGCAAAACATTGTCTTATCGTAATGCCATCATCATTGAATAGTCCTTGGTTTGCTTCAACATCATTTTTGAATCGTAATCTGCTTTATACAGCAGTAACTCGTGCGAAAGACTATGTTGAAATTATTGGTGATGTGAATGCATTTAAGCGTAGTGTATTGACTGAATATGTATTTCATAATACAGTGCTTGCTGTATTATTGAATCAGGCGATTACACCGTATTTGATTCAGCAGGCAATCAATGGACAGGACTAAGTAGTTCTGTCCACTATTTTAATGGAAAAGGAGTGTATTGAATGGCAAATGAAGAAAGAGAACGTGTAAGACCGTATCACGTTATTATACCAAAATATTGGTTTCGTAAGAAACTTGTGTTTACAAGTCAGTTATCTCATTATGAGAGACAGTTACATGATAAACAGCAAATAAGAATGGAGTTTAATGCTGGTAATATGATTTATCAGATGATGCGACAGTTAAACGAAGATGAATGGGAAAAGCAGAATGCTTTGATATATTCGTATCGTAATCTTGTGTATAAGATGTCCCATGTAAAAGTTGTATGGCGTAAGAAAGACATCAATCTTATCCATTTTCTTGGTAATAAGAATGATGTCATGTGGGCTTTATCGTTTGTATCTCAGGTATTTCCGGGACTTCCGATGGAATGTGAAACTGTTCCAGAGAATAAGAAAGTCATGGGAATTCGTTTTCAGATACAGAATGGACAATATGCAGGTTCTAATGCGACAGAATCGTTAGCAAATAACGATGAAATTCCAGATGTATGGTCATTTGACGAGGTACAGCAGCAGGCTGGGTATGCATCTATGCCCTCAGTTACTTATCAGTATGACCCTAATTTGAGACCAAAAGAGCATGAAATTTTTGCTTTACCTGATGGCAGAGTTGCTGAATACATTTCAATGGATGCAAGATTTCGACTTGCTGACCAGTTTAAAGCTCAGTTGAATGTCATGGATAGACATAATATCAGTGCATCGTTCATGAAGGATTTTGAAGATATGGTTCGCAGACAGACATTGATTGATTACAATACATATGACTTGCATTATTCAGCATTTATGGCAAAGGCTCATCAGTTGGAACATGAATTTAAAGGTTTTGATGTTACAGTATATGATACATTGCCTATTGCGGAACGTGGATTACCGCAGGCTCCAATGGATACGATTCAGCGTACAAATTTAATGGACCATGATTCGTTGAAATATTTGATTGACAAGTTGGAGCGTAACAAGGGTGCCATGACAGACAGCGAGTTGAAGGTTACCATGGTTTCAGTTGCTAAATCAACGATTGCTCGTATTAGGGGTTATAATATTGAGTATGTCATGTATCAGAAAACTCACACACCTGAAGATTTATGTAGAGTTATGCATAATGATAAATGTGTAAGTTTGTATCGAGATTTTGCAAAAATCGATTCGTATGGAGAGCTTTCATTTCCTCAAGCCGTATATAGAGTATTGTGTAATGACCCGGAGCAGGGCGATTTTAATATGACTGATGTTGAACGCTCTGTAAAAAGGGCTTTTGGTCGAGGCTATGCTCAGTTTTTGAAATATCAGCTGAGTCATGGTGATGCTTCTCTTGGATGGATGCGTATTTATCAGAAAGCATGGGAAAGATTGCAGACAAGATATCTTTCCAAAGGGAGAAACTAGATGGAATGTAAAGTGAGAAAGTATTGCAAAGACTGGATTTCATTGGAAAAATGAGTTGTAAAACTCTTGATAAATGAGGGTTTTTGTGATATACTATATTTAGTTAAATTATTCAAGAATGAATATATGGAGGTAAACAAATATGAAAAAATTACTTACAGGTGCTATTTTAGGCGCTGCTGGAGCAGCATTGGTTCTTGCTGTGAAAGATGTAATTGAAAAGAAAGTTGCAGAAGCTGTAGAAGACGAGTTAGCAAGATGTGACGAAGATGATTGTGAAAACGATTCAGAAAATTCTACGTGTCCTTTCTGTGAGGATGATGATGAAGAATTAGATGATGACATCATGGTGCGTGCAATGAATATCAATGCATGTGATGAGTGTGATAAACGTGGTACAGATGAATGTGATGTACCGAAAGAAGTATTTGCAGTCGTAGACAGCATCAGAGAGTCTGTTGAAAAATTTGAACATGCAGCTGATAATGCAGAAAAAGAATCTGCAAAAAAAGCTGAAGACAAGAATGATGTTGCTGATTTTATGGATAAAGCATCAAAGGTAAAAGAAACTGTTGATGGGGCTGTTGACAATGATGTGGCTGATACTATCAAAGCTGCAGCTGATGTAAAAGAAGCTGTTGAAAGCACTGCAGATGTAGATGCTGAAAATCTTCCAGACCCTGAGCCGGAAGATGAAGAAATGTAGGATATGCAACTTGTAGTTGTATATACATATTGAAAGATTTGTGTTATAGTATTTATAGAAACAAAGAGAACACGTCAATGACGTGAAAGAAATCGAAATTTTAGAGAAAGGAGTCTGTTGACCATGAAAGCAAATGGAATGAACAACTTATATTTTTCATATGAACTTTTGGAATCCCTGTCATTTGAACTTTATTCATTAGCAGAGATTGATTTGTCATGCCGAAAAATGCAAGATAGCTTTTGTGGTAACAGCCAAAGCTCATAAAGAATAGATGAGTTTCTGAAAACATCACAAGAATATAAAAAAGCCATCTGGTTAAATGCATTGTTCGCATGACCGGGTGGCTTTTTTATATTATATGTTTCATGGGTAGGTACGCAAGTGGCTCAAAGCAGGCGGTCTGTAAAACCGTTGATTGATTTCTTCGTGAGTTCGAATCTCACCCTGCCCACCATATGCGCATGTAGTCCAACTGGCAGAGGCAACGGATTTAAGCCCCGTCCAGTGTGGGTTCGAATCCCACCATGCGTACCAGGGTGAATATTCCGTAACTGGTAGCGGTCCTGACTGTAAATCAGGTGGCTTCGGCTTCTGGAGGTTCAAGTCCTTCTTCACCCACCAATATGCCCGTATAGCAGAATTTGGTATATGCGGATGGCTAAGGACCATCGTCCAACTAAGATTGATTGTGGGTTCGAATCCCACTATGGGCACCAGCAGATGTGGCGTAATTCGGTAAACGCAGTAGTCTCAAACACTACGGTTGAAATATACGTGTGGGTTCGAGTCCCACCATCTGTACCACGGGATATGGCGGAATTGGTAGACGCGCTGTCTTCAGGCGGCAGTTTTCGAAAGAAAGTACGAGTTCGAATCTCGTTATCCCGACCATGTAAGTTATCTTACAAAATTTCTTGTGATTAAAGTTTTCAGAAAGGAAGGTATTTGTTTCTATGGCATGTGTAGATATGATTGCTACAGGACAGAGAATCCATGATTTGAGAATCAAGGCTGGCATGACAATTAAAAACATACAGGATGCTTGTGGTATTACAGCAACAAGCGTGTGTAATTGGCAGAATGGTAAATCTGTACCAAGTGTTGATAATCTGGTTATTCTGGCAGCTCTGTGGCATGTAGGATTGGATGATATTATCGTAACTTGCACTGTATAAGTGCAAGTTATATGCGGGACTTTAGCTCAGTTGGTAGAGCGCATGGTTGAAGCCCATGGCTTGCACTGGTTTGATTCCAGTAGGTCCCACCAGGCACCTTCGTCTAAGAGGTTTAGGACACGAGCCTTTCAAGCTCGTAATGTTGGGTTCAAGTCCCACAGGTGTCACCAGGATATGTAGCTCAGATGGTAGAGCAATAGGTTGAAGCCCTATGTGTCGATAGCTCGAAACTATTCATATCCACCAATATGGAGTCGTCGCACAGCTGGTGGTGCAGCGGTCTTGAAAACCGACAGCCCTGATGAAGGGTATGCAGGTTCGAATCCTGTCGGCTCCGCCAATATGTTTGTATGACATCTGATTTTATATCAGGTGTCTTTTTTGTGTAGAAATAGTCTGATAAATGTGGTAAAATGATATTACAAATTACGCAAAGGGGTTGAATTATTATGGCAGAAAATACAGAATGCAAGTTGTCTATTATGAAACGAGAAACAGAAGAAGGTTGTCTGTATTTCTTTGTATTTGATACAGATGATGGGTTTGCAGCTTTTTTAAATGGCTTACAGCAGACGGCATATGCACTTGAAGGATTTGAACGTGGTGCTGGTGCGTTGGTGCAGACTTTGTTAACAGTATTCATGGCACGTATTGGTGAGTATCCGGTTGATGGTAAAATGTGCAAGGCTACTTATATTAAAGAAGAAGAGTGTCCGACATATTTCATACAGTATATCAGTGATACATCATTTTTAAATCAGGCAAATAAGGCTTTGTTTACAGAATTGAAAGCCGCTAGGAAACGTTGTAGTGAATATGAGATTTTGATTCATGAATTGCAGGCGCGTGTTGATTATTATAAAGAGCTTGCCGAAAAAAATGATGATAATCTGATAACACCTTCATCAAAGTTTTATTCATGATATGGAGGTGTTGATATTTTGAAATATATTATTGGATTGTTGATTTTATGTATTATCATTATTTTTCACGAATTTGGTCATTTTATTGCTGCCAAATTAAGTGGTGTTTATGTTGAAGAATTTGCAGTTGGCATGGGACCAACTTTAGTGAAACATAAATCTAAGAAGTCAGGAACTGTTTATTCAATACATTTGTTGCCGATTGGTGGTTTTTGTGCCATGAAAGGTGAAAATGGTGATGATAAAGAATCAGATAGTTTTGCATCAGCGTCTGTGCTGAAACGGATTGCAATTATTGCTTGTGGACCAATTTTCAATCTGATTATGGCGTTTGTTGTTGCTGTGATTTTGATTGCAGGAACTGGATATGATAAGCCTGTTGTAAAGGATGTGACAGGAAAATCAGTGATTGCAGCCGGACTTGAGAAAGGTGATACCATTGTTAAGTATAACAATGCATCTGTAAATTCATCGAAAGAATTGTATTTTGAGATGTGGTACAATCGTGATATCGGAAGTACGAAAGATGTCAACATGGTTGTAAAACGAAATGGTAAAGTAAAGGCTATTTCATATAAGCCTGATACGGAAAAGAAGTTTGCCATGGGTATTTCGTATGCAGCAAATAATAATGATGGCACGTTATTTCTATCGAATGTAATGGATGATAGTGCTGCTGAAAAGGCTGGTCTTAAGACTGGTGATGTTATTGTGTCATTAAATGACCAAAAAGCATCATCAACGAATAGTCTTTCTGATTATTTGCAGGAACATCCTTTAGATGGTTCTGAAATGAAAATCGGATATGAACGTAATGGAAAGTCTCACACACTAACTCTCACACCTGTTGTGACAAATATCAGTCAGCAAGGTTTTTCATATAATATGAAGAACAGTAAGTCGTCAAATGTACTGTTAGATACGTTTTATGAGCTTCGATACAATGCAAAAACTGTATATAAGTCATTGTATGGGCTTGTGACTGGTAAATTTAGTCTGAGTGATATGTCTGGTCCTGTTGCCATTGTAAAAACAATGGGGGATACATATCAGGAAGCTGTGAAAACACAACCTGTAAACTCTCACACATCATGGATTGATTCCTTTTCATCTTTGATGAATCTGATAATCATGATTTCTGTAAATCTTGGTGTATTGAATTTAATTCCGTTACCAGCTCTTGATGGTGGACATCTGTTTTTCTTGCTGATAGAATTGATTAGACGAAAACCTGTCAATCCTAAAGTAGAAAACATGATTCATCAGGTTGGATTGACAGCATTGATAGCATTATCCATTGTTGTTATATTTAAAGATGTATGGTCATTGTTGATATGATGATTTCATGGTTCAATCTGTATTATGATTGAACCATTTTTTTATATCTTGCATTATTGCATGAAAGATTTATTATATAAATAAGATAGAATGATAGAAAGGAGATTTTTATTATGGCTGAAATTAAAGATGTATTGAAAATGGGTCTTAGTGAATTGGATAGTAAAGTTGATGATGTGAAAAACAAAGTGAACAGCAAAAGTCAGACATCGGAAACTGAAAATGCGGAAGATTCTTTTGAAGATGCGATTGATACAAAAGCTTTAGCTAAAAAGCTGGATATTGATGAAAAATATATTGTAGATGATTTACACATGACAAATTTAGAGAAAGAGGAAAATGCTTATACAAAGTCTGATTTGACAGGTGTTAAAACGGTGACAGAAGAACAGGGTGGTGACCGTATTGATAAACTTGATGATGGTGAATCCAAAGAAATTTCGGATGGTACATTGACAAAAAATGAAGATGGAACTGTGCATTGTAAGAGTGATTATCTTGGTGAGTTTGATTACAATCCTGACCTTTTTGCGTATGGATATAAAGAAATCAAGGAGGATGATGGTACAACATCACAGTTGCCAGTTTTAAAATATATCGGTAAGTCTGGTACAGATGGTGCAGGGTCAAACGGTCTTTGGGGACTTCATGATTTGCTTGGTGATAAGACTCTGGGTGGTATGAATTTTACATGCCATAGTACGTTTGAATTACCGGAAGGACTTAAGTCTGGTGATTATACATTTGAAGGAAATGAAGATTTAATTTTTCAGCCACGTTTGCCAGATTCTTTGAAGTCTGGTCACTATATGTTTGCAAATTGCAAGAAGCTTGAATATGGTTCTTATGAAGCAAAAGATGGTGAATTTTTCTTAACAAATTCTGGTGGGGAAATTTATTTTCCTAAAGGCTTTGAAGATGGTTCAAATATGTATAAGGGTTCGAAGGAATTCAAAGGTGATTTTGGCGATGCACCAAGTACGCTTGTAAATGCTCAGGGAATGTTTGAAGGAACTTCACTTGGTGAAAAGGGTGAAGGTGCGTATTTCTGGTATGAGCATAAGGTGCCAAACTGGGGTGGTAAGATTACACCATATTTGACAAGTGAATATGCTAAGAATGCATTTAATGATAACAGCAATGAGAATGTCAAAGACGTTGCTAAAAACAGTGAATATGTTATTGATGACCAGGGTGAAATCAATGATGATTATGCTGATTATGTTGAAGAAGGTAAAAAGGATGGCTCAATTGATGAAGATAAATTATCTGAATCACAGTCAGCGGCTGGTCTTCAGCATGAAGAAGAAGTGTATAATGGTGATGTTTTGAGTGAAACCGAAATTGCGTCTAATAATTCTTTGTCAGATAATTTGGTGTATAATAGCAAGACTGGTCTGTATGAATATGACCAGACTGGAGAAGTCAAGAGTGATGACAAAGGTAAAGACAGTTGGCAGCGTTGGGTGATTGACGGTGCGGCTGGTCTTGGAATTGGCGGTCTCACAAGCAAGGTTACTGGAAGTAAGCTTGTTGGTATTGCCGCTGGTGTAGGAAGTGTATATCTGCTTGATAAGAATAATATTCTTCCAAAATCATTTGCACCAGTTTTGACAGCAACTGCAAACATGTTGCCAGATGGTCAGATTAAAGATAAGCTGAATGAATGGGCAACAAAAGTATCTGGTTCGACTGTGGACGAGCAGAAAGCGGAATTGACACCTGATAAGGTAGCTGGTATGCATCAGGAAAATCGTTTGGAACGCAGTGTTGCATCTTCAAGTAGTGTTATGGTACAAGATGTGTCGAAATCTATGTATCAGAATGGTCAGGCTGCTGCAACATCTATGGCAATGTGGTCTACTGCCACAAAAGGAGAAGATTCTGCAAAGATTGTCAATGAATATGTAGTATCAAAGTCAACAGGTGCTATGGAAGAACAGTGGGCATCTGAAATTAAAGACGGAAGTGCTACTGATGAACAGAAAGAAGAAATGAAGTCTTATTATACAAAAATGTTTGATGCTTTGGAATCTTATAATAAAGGTGCTAAAGAGGGTATTGAATCAGCATTCAGCAATGATGAGACTCGTAAAGAACTTTCTCTTGAAGGATTGAGTATGGTCAATCGTTCTTACACAGAAGGTGTTATGGATTCATTTGTGAAGATGAATGAAAAATATCAGTTTATGAGTGAAGATGATTTGACTAAAATTCAGGAAAGCATGCCAAGTGTAGATGGTATTGGAAAGTTGACTGATTATAAAGATTCATCAAGTTTTGATGAACTTCGAGAAGAGGCATCTGTAAAGACTGCATCTCTTGTGTCACTTGATGAAGAAAATCAGGCAGATAATGATACAAAGTCTGACTATGTACCTGACTATGGTACGAGTAAGGATTCTGTGAATTATAAGTCATCAAAGACCACTGATAAATCAACGGATAAGTCTGATAGTAAATCAGATGAAAAAGATACATCGGCATCTGGTAAAAAACATGATGCTCGTGTAGCTGCGGCAGAACAGATTTCTGGTAATGTTCAGGATAGCGTTGAATCTGAAGATGATTACGTATATTCAAGTAAATATACACAATAAGCTGTCAGTAGACAGTTTGTTAAAAAGGCTCTAAATCATTGATTTATGAGCCTTTTTGTGTTATGCTGATAGTGGATTTTTTAATGAAAGGAAGGTTTGTCTAATGGCAAAAAACATGAAACGACCTCAAGTATCACAGTCTGGTATACAGTTATCATCTTGGGATGACTGGTTTGAAAACTGCGGTCAGGCTGTTCCGTTATTGACAGATTACGAAGAGGTTTTATGGAATTATTATAATGATTCGTTTGACCAGAAGGAATATGACCGAATGTCTGCATTGTATGCAGGTCATCATGCCAGTGGTTTTTATAATAGCGAACCGTTATTTCAGAATTGGAAGATTAAGAAATTGGCATCTGTGGGTGGCATTGCAGCAGGTGTAGGTTTTGGTGTAGTATTTATTATATCTTTGATTATGAATACTATTAAGCATACGGGCAGTGTAAAGGGAAGTGTAATCAGTGCAATTGTGATTGGATTGCTGGTTGGTATTGTAGGTGGTATTGTTAAATATATTTTGATGATGAAAAATACGAAGAAATTACGTAGTAAGCTGGATGAGTTGGATAAACAGCTCAGACCTCGTTTGCAGTATTTACCTCCGAAATATCGTAACAGTATTGCTGTGAATTTTATTTATCAGACATACTTGAATTATCCGGGTGTAATTACATATAATCAGGCAATTCAGGAACTTGAGTCATATCTTGGTTCAATTCCACGAGCTGATAACATGTATATTGGTAAGACGATTGCCGTATTGTTTGATGTACCATACGAAAGTACAGGTCTTGAAGGGGATGCGAAAGATGCTGTCAGAGGATTGTATCAGTCCGATGAGTCAAATCCAGCATTGGCAAATGAAAATCTTCCGAAAGATATTATCAATAAAACTTTTGAAGGTACAGAGGACCCTGAGAAAAAGCTTGCTTCTTTGATTGGTTTGTCCGGTGTGAAAAAGCAAGTTAGTCAGATGAAGAATCGTATGGAATTCCATCATTTGAATGGTGGTCGTACTGAGAAAATCAGTGGAAACCATATGTGTTTCCTTGGTTCACCTGGTACAGGTAAAACAACGATTGCTCGTATCATCACACGTATTTTGTATGACTTTGGTTATATCAAAGAAAACAAGTGCGTAGAAGTTGATGGTGGATACTTTAAATCTCCATATGTTGGTCAGACAGCAATGCGTACACAAGCAATCATTGATTATGCGATTGGTGGTGTGCTGTTCATTGATGAAGCATATTTGATGCTTGATTCCAAAGGTAATCAAGGAAGTGCTGGTACAGAAGCTACAGGTACTTTGCTGAAGAATATGGAAGACCGTAAGAATGATTTTGTAGTAATCTTTGCAGGCTATGAAGATGCAGTTAATAGATTGCTTGGTTCAAATGAAGGTTTTGCTTCTCGTATTAAATATAAAATCTATTTCCAAGATTTCAATCTTGAGGAATTGATGAAAATTTTTGATTTGTATATGAAAACATATTCAAAGAATGGAGCTTATTCGATTGAACCTGAAGCAAGAAAGATGCTTGAAAAGCAGTTTGATGTGGAGCGTGAATCACCTACATTCGGTAATGCACGAGTTGTACGAAATGCTTTGGATAAAATTCTTGATTTCCATGCTGATAATTACATGAATGGTAAAATTCCGAAGAATAAACAACTTGTATTTACGGAGTTGGATGTGAAGGAATTTATTGATTCTCGTGCAGATGAACTTGCTGAGGATGCTCGTAATTATATTGCATCGCAGAATCTTGATAATAGTATTATCAGCTTTGCTGAGTTGAAAGGTCGTACAAAAGAAGGTTCTGCAAATCCAGATAAGGATTTGAATGCTTTGACAGGACTTAACGTTGTTAAAGATGAAATCAAGAAGATGAAAGCTCAGTTTGAGTTCTATGATGGTAAGATGGGTAATACAGAAGGTTTCCATATGTGCTTTATGGGCGCACCTGGTACTGGTAAGTCAACAGTAGCTGGTATTATGACAGCATATCTTTATAAGATGGGTATCATTCAGCGCAATGAGTATCTTGATATTAATGGTGACTTTCTTAGAGGTATGTATTTAGGACATACTGGAAAGAGAACACAGGCTGTTATTGAGTATTGTCAGGGAATGGTTCTGTTTGTAGATGAAGCATATCTGTTGCAGCAGGATAGCAGTGGTGACCAGTTTGGTCAGGAAGCCATCGGTGTATTGCTTGATGCAATGGAAAAGAACAGAAAGAATTTCGTTGTTATTGTAGCTGGATATGATAAAGAAATGAATGAATTCTTGAATGCAAACTCTGGTTTACGTTCTCGTATTTCATTGATGTTCCACTTCCAGTCTTATACACCACATGAACTTGCGTTGATGATGAATCATCTTGCAAGAACTGACGGATTTACAGTTGAAAAACCTGTTTGGCTGCCATTGCAGAAATATGTACAGAGTCGTGTAAGAGAACCTCATTTCGGCAATGCAAGATTTATTCGTTCGTTCTGGCAGGCTGTAAAGCAGTCACATATTGTGAATTTCTCAAATGGAAAATATGATGACAGTAAGAAGTTTGTAATCACGTTAGATGATGTGAAACCTGTGTTTGACATGAATATCCAGTCAGAAGAAAAGGAAAAGATTCCGGTTCCGGCAGATTATCCTGATGATTATAGTGATGGATATGAAGCTGGTTATGATACGGGATATGATGAAAATTATTAGAATAAATTTTCGTGAAAGATTGAAATTTTGATATAAATTCGTTATTATATGAATGAAAGACATTGGTTCGATTTTATCTTTTCATGGGTTGTTCCATGTAAGGTGTAGCATCACCTCCTTTCTATGTATATTATATAAATGAACGAATTTTCACAACAACAAAGAAACATTGTCTTTCAATATTTGTTCTTTACTTGTGAAGAGAAAACGGGAGTCTGTATAGATTCCCGTTTTTATTTGGAAAAATAAATTCATAAATGAGTGAATTTTTTTCAATTTGGGTGTTGACATCTGTTTTTATGTGTGGTAAGATATAACCAAGTTAAGAGATAGAAAATAGTTCAACGGAAGTGCCTGTCCAATGAATTAATGATGTATATTCCATATAAATGTATTATGAAAATACGATTCGGAATTGTTAGCAGTATTGTTAACAGCATGATTGATTCGAGATTGCACTTCTTTATTTTTTGTCTCGATAACTTAGAAAAATGGTTATCAAATATTTAAGAAAGGAAAATTGCGGTTATGTTATATTCAATGATTATTACGAAAAATGCTGATATGAATAAACGTGCGATGGCTAGTGATAAGGTCAGCGTGGCGACAGCATGCCCTGTTATAGAGGGAAGTAATGACGTGAATACAAACAAACCTGGGACAACAGGAATCATTTCACTGTTAGAACGAGCAATTTTCGTAAGGACTTAATAGGTATTTTCAGATATATACTTTGATAAGACTTTGTAGATAGCCGTTTTGATGGTGAATGTAATAACACCAACAAGATGGCTATTTTAATTATCAGAGTATTATGATGAGAACAGGCACCTCAGAGTGATTCACTGATAATAATATCGGGGATTAGCTCAATGGTGAGAGCCACCGCCTTATAAGCGGTAAGCCCTGACAAGGTATAATGCGAGTTCGAGTCTCGTATCCCCTACCAATTGCCATTTTGATTGGTAAAATGCAATAGGAGAGGAGATGTGTAAAACCAGATAACGTAGTTATGTGGCATGTACGAGATTCATGAACAGGCACTCATTGAAATATGTATTATGTCACAAATTTGCAGGATTAGCTCAACAGGGAGAGCACTTGCCTTACAAGCAAGTTGTTGGGGGTTCGAGTCCCTCATTCTGCACCATGCAGGCAGTAGCGGATACAGCGTACTCTCATAAGGTATGTACTCTGAGTTCAACTCTCAGGTCTGCAACCATGGTTTGTAGCTCAATGGTAGAGCATCCGGCTGTTAACCGGAAGGTTGTGGGTTCGAGTCCCACCATTCCAGCCAGCGAATGTAGTATAATGGTTCAGTATAAGTGCCTTCCAAGCATTTGGTGCGGGTTCGATTCCCGTCATTCGCTCCAGGTTTCGTAGCTTAGTTGGTTTATAGCGCTGCCCTGTCACGGCAGAGGTCGTGGGTTCGAATCCCATCGGGACCGCCAGTACGAATACGTGATTGAATATCGGTAGTAAGTCATGTGTTCGTAATAAAAACTTCGTAAAGAGTTCTTACAGAATAAGAGTGGTGATATTGAGTGGCTGTGACGTTAGAAGGCAAGTAAGAACGCCAGGACGGTGAGAAGCTCAAGCCCGACCAGTTTTGCGAAGTAGCTGGTCAAAATTTTATCGGAATGTGGCTCAATTTGGCAGAGCACGTGGTTTGGGACCACGGGGTTGCAGGTTCAAATCCTGTCATTCCGACCAGTCAGTTTATCTGACATATGAATATGCTGGAGTGGCGCAATTGGCAGCGCAGGTGCCTTGTAATCATCAGGTTGTGGGTTCGACTCCCATCTCCAGCTCCAGTATCTGTAGCTCAGCTGGCTAGAGCACCTGACTTTTAATCAGGGAGTCGTGGGTTCGAATCCCATCAGATACACCAAGTTTTGTGAAAAGGAGATTTTGAATTATGATTTATTTCATAAGTGATTTTCATTTTTTTCATGATAGGGCATTCATATGGAAGGTTCGAGGATTTGAATCTGAAGAACGTATGCGAATGACGTATTTATCAAAATGGAAGCAGACAATTCATAAAGATGATGATGTGTATGTTTGCGGTGATTTTTGTTTAGGTCAGGATTATGATGCAATTAAGGAGTTGATTGGCAGTTTACCTGGCAGAATTCATTTGATTATTGGAAATCATGATACAGATTCAAAAATCGAATTTTACAATACATTTTTCAATATCGTAGAGATTGTATATTCGACAATGTTGAATTATAATGGTCGTAAATATTATATCAGTCATTATGTTACTGAGACTGCGACGTTGGAAAGTAATCCGAAGTATTGTGTTATCAATATTCATGGACATGTTCATGAAAACAGAATGTTTACAAACGATGTTCCGTATCTGATAAATGTATCAGTCGATGTTACAGGTGGTTCGTTTTTAACATTTGATGATATTGAGAAAGCTTTTAAAGATGAGGTGCAAAATTGTATTAATTATTTGTAGGAGAGGAGATGTGCGTTATGTTTCATACAGGTTCCGGTAAGAAATTAGAGTTCGAAGAAATACCAGAAAATATATTGTCGTTTTATGAAAATCATAAGACTGACAATGTTAGTATTATTATCGGTACTGATAGTCAGAATTTTAGTGATACAAAAATGGTATCTGTCATTGCTGTGATTGCAGAAGGACATGGCGGTATTTTCTTTTATGAAATTTCACATATCAATTTGATTCGTAATGTTTCATTGAAACTTCAGACGGAGACAGCTGCAAGTTTGGAACTGGCACAAAAATTAGTTGATGTTCTGGAATCTTTTCCTAAATACATGAAGATGTTTGCAGAATGTCCTTTATCTATTCATGTGGATGCAGGAAATTCAGATAAAGGTAAGACAAAAGCTTTGATACCAGAGTTGGTAGGTTGGATTCGGGCTTCAGGATATGATGCAAAGACAAAGCCAGAGTCGTTTGTTGCAAGTACGATTGCTGATAGAATCAGCAAGTGATTGATAAAAAATGGGACTGTAGTGCTGGAAGCCGTCACCGTGGGGCACCCACAAGGGTTTGAGTTCGATTCTCATCAGTTCCATTTGAATATGGGGTCTTAGCTCAGTTGGGAGAGCATCTGCCTTGCAAGCAGAAGGTCACGGGTTCGACTCCCGTAGATTCCACCAGAAAAGACATATTTGTTATTAAAATGTCTTGAAATGTGTTTTAGTTTATGCTAAAATATGCTCATAAATGAGGAAAAATGATGGTCCTATGGTTCAGTTGGTTAGAACGCTTGCCTGTCACGCAAGAGGTCACGGGTTCGAATCCCGTTGGGACCGCCAATATGCAGATGTAGTATAATGGTTAGTACATATCCTTGCCAAGGATAGGGCGTGGGTTCGATTCCCATCATTTGCTCCAAGAATCCTGTTGTTGGAAATCAAGAGTTCATGGCTCGATGATTAGACAGGATTAGCACCCAGAATCTTCTGCAGAAGTCATAGTGTCATGGACTATGGGGTGCAACCAGTCGAATAGTTTAAGGGTAAAACTCTCAGGTTTCTATCTGAGTATTCGTGATAGGTTCGAGTCCTGTCTTCGGCATTATGAAAATAACAGGTTTGACTCTGTGGTGATACAGAAAGTAAGTTTGTGTTTTGTATCGCAGATAGGAGTTTGGAAAAAGATTCGGTTGGATTAACTTGCTGAGCAGAAATCTTACCTGTGTTTATATATTTGTGGGGTTTTAGCTCAGTTGGGAGAGCACTTGCCTTGCAAGCAAGGGGTCACGAGTTCGAATCTCGTAAGCTCCACCACATTGTGTCTCCGTAGCTCAGTTGGCAGAGCAACTGATTCTTAATCAGTGGGTCCAGGGTTCGAATCCC